>OGRU01002236.1_pt1 | contig 12889 bp, 10 predicted proteins | sample 1553541 | NCBI WGS metagenome assembly OGRU01 (sample SAMEA2580068, study PRJEB22360) | human gut metagenome | biome: human gut; feature: human-associated habitat; material: faeces | place: Denmark | collected 2008/2010
GTTGATGTAGTACGGGCTCTTGATCGTCTTGTCGCCAAAGCGCAGGTGGCTTATGGTGATACCGCCGGTCTTTTTGGAGTCATACTGGAAGTATGCCTGAACATACTTGTCGGTATGGTCGCCTATGATCTTTATGGAGTCCTTATTCGCACCGACGGTACCGTCGCCGCCGAGACCCCAGAACTTACATTCCTTGGTGCCCTCCGCAGCGGTATTCGGAGCCGGCTTTTCCTCGAGCGACAGATGAGTGACATCGTCGTTGATGCCGAGGGTGAAGTGAGCCTTCGGCTCTGCCTTCTTAAGCTCGTCATATACTGCAAACACGCTTGCAGGGGGAGTATCCTTTGAACCGAGTCCGTAACGTCCGCCGATGACCTTTGCGCTTCTGCCGGTAGCGGCAAGAGCGGCAACAACGTCAAGATACAGCGGCTCGCCGATAGAGCCGGGCTCCTTTGTTCTGTCAAGAACGGCTATGTTCTTAACGGTAGCCGGAATGGCTTCAGCCAGCTTTTCGGCACAGAACGGTCTGTAAAGACGTACCTTGACAAGACCGACCTTCTCGCCTGCGGCGGTAAGGTAATCGATGACCTCCTCTGCGACGTCGCAGATAGAGCCCATGGCGATGATTATGTTTTCGGCATCGGGTGCGCCGTAGTAGTTGAACAGCTTGTAGTTGGTGCCGATCTTGGCGTTGACCTTATCCATATACTCCTCAACGACTGCCGGAAGCTTATCGTAATATTCATTACATGCCTCACGGTGCTGGAAGAATATATCGCCGTTTTCATGCGATCCGCGCATTACCGGACGCTCAGGATTGAGCGCTCTCTTTCTGAACGCCTTGACAGCGTCCATATCGCACATTTCCTTAAGGTCTGCATAGTCCCAGACCTCGATCTTCTGTATCTCATGAGAGGTACGGAAGCCGTCGAAGAAGTTGATGAACGGAACCCTGCCCTTTATTGCTGCGAGGTGAGCAACCGCGCCGAGATCCATGACCTCCTGCGGATTGGTCTCTGCAAGCATTGCAAAGCCGGTCTGACGACATGCATATACGTCGGAATGGTCGCCGAATATATTAAGAGCCTGTGATGCGACACAGCGTGCCGAAACGTGGAACACGCAGGGAAGCAGCTCACCGGCGATCTTGTACATGTTCGGGATCATAAGAAGAAGACCCTGAGAAGCGGTGTAGGTGGTGGTCAGAGCGCCCGCCGCCAGAGAGCCGTGGACAGTGCCGGCGGCACCGGCCTCAGACTGCATTTCCGCAACCTTTACCGTAGTACCGAAAATATTTTTCTGGCCTGCGGCTGCCCACTGGTCGACATAGTCTGCCATAGGGCTGGACGGCGTGATAGGATAAATGCCTGCCACTTCAGTAAACGCATAGGAAACGTGAGCAGCGGCGTTGTTACCGTCCATGGTTTTCATTTTTCTTGCCATGGAATAATTCCTCCTTGATATTGTTACTCCCTTTATAAAAATTGCAGATCCGCTTTTATAAAAGGAAATTTTCACATAATGCCGAAAAAGCGGACTGTATGCTCCGCCGTTTTCACGCACAATATAATAATAGCACTTCATTTGCATTAAGTAAATACAAATTACGAAAAAAATCAGTCAATTTTGTAAAATTTCAGTCTCAGAGCCGTAATGCGATGTCTTCTCCGGTCAATATCCGCCGCATAATCGTCCGCCGACGCGCCAGACGGTTTTCGGGCGTAGAAAAAAGTCCACCGTAATTCTATCAAAATTACGGTGGACTTTTGGTGGACGCTGGGGGACTCGAACCCTCGACCGCCCGCACGTCAAGCGGGTGCTCTACCAGCTGAGCTAAACGTCCATATTTTCTGTTGCGAAAATTATTATATACAATCCGCCTGCCGTTGTCAAGCTTTTTTTGACCTTTGTGCTTTAAAAATTTAAGGTTGTAAAATGGCTGAAAGTGTTATACAATATAATTGTTATTTTATTGCCGTTTGCCTTTGACTTCTTCAATGGTGTGAACAAACGGCGGAAACGGAGATTTTCTATGAGTTTTAATCAGTTGGATATGCCGGCACAAAGCGATGTTACAGCGGTCATGCACACATCTATGGGTGATATTTCAATACGCCTTTTCCCCGAAAAGGCACCTAAAACGGTTGAAAACTTTACAACACACGCAAAAAACGGGTACTATGACGGCATAGTCTTTCACCGCGTTATAAAGGATTTCATGATCCAGGGCGGCGACCCGACCGCTACCGGCTGCGGCGGCGAGAGCATATGGGGCAGACCGTTTGCCGATGAGTTTGATCCCGACCTGCACAACCTCTGCGGTGCACTTTCAATGGCTAACGCCGGTCCCGGCACAAACGGCAGCCAGTTCTTTATAGTTGAAGCGTCCGAAGTGCCAGAGGGCATGCTCGACCAGATGCGCGAGCTGACCGACCGCGGTTTCCCCTCTCACACGATCGACGCATACGAAAAGGTCGGCGGCACGCCGTGGCTTGATTTCAAACATTCCGTGTTCGGACAGGTCTATGACGGAATGGACGTCGTGAAAAAGATCGCCGCCGTAAAAACCGACGGCGCGGACAAGCCGCTCGATGACGTAAAGATACTGTCTATAGACATAAAGAACGCTTAAAATCGAAAGGATAACCGTAATGAAAAGGATATTGTCATTTATCATGTGCCTGATATCGCTGCTCATGATGTGCTCGTGCGGCGGCAAATCAGACGGTACAAAAAGCAATCCGTCAGGTTCAGCCTCCGCTTCCATACCCCAGAAGCCGGCTTATACCGCCGTGGGTGAGAACGGCTCGCGCACCGACGATGCTGCGGGATTTCAGCTTGAGGCTCCTGCCGTGGGCGAGACCGTAGCGGTATTTGAGACCACGATGGGCACGATAATCATGCGCCTTTTCCCGAAAAGCGCGCCTATAACCGTAACGAATTTCACCGGTCTTATAGAACAGGGCTATTATAACGGCATCAAATTCCACAGGGTCATAAACGACTTTATGATACAGGGCGGCGACCCGACCGCCACCGGCGCCGGCGGCGCAAGCGTCTGGGGCGAAAGCTTTGAGGACGAATTCAACGCAAATCTTCTGAACCTGCGCGGTTCCGTATCAATGGCGAACTCCGGCGTTAACACAAACGGCAGTCAGTTCTTCATAAATCAGGCTAAAACGGCGCAGACAAAGTCGGATCTTGACTTTGACAAGCTTTACAACGCATATTATATCAACAGCAAATCCACCCTTGCCGCACAGTACAGCGAGGCTGCGGCACAGTACGGCTCGGATTTCACGGCAGAATACCCGGATTCCGAGACCTTCATCAAGGAAAACCTCACGGATTTTATAGGCAAGAACTATCTGATAAGCAGCAAAGTACCCGACGAGGTCTGGCAGCTTTATAAGACCTACGGCGGAAACATCACCCTTGACGGCGCATGGAAAACCGAAAAGGGTCATTCGGTATTTGCACAGGTAGTGATCGGTATGGATGTTGTGGACAGCATCGCTGCGGTCGAAGTTGACGGCAATGATAAGCCGACCAAGGACGTTGTAATAAACAAGGCATATCTGACAGAATTTACAGCCGACATGCTGGAAAAGGCAAACTCGCAGAGATCGGCTGACTCGGCTCAGTAATTAGTAGGAGGAATATATAATGAAAGGTATCGTTCTTGCCGGCGGCTCCGGTACACGTCTTTATCCGCTTACAATGGTAACATCAAAGCAGCTTTTGCCGGTATATGACAAGCCGATGATATTTTATCCGCTGTCTACCCTTATGCTGGCAGGAATCAGGGACATTCTTATAATCTCAACACCGCAGGATCTTCCCAACTTCGAAAAGCTCCTGGGCGACGGTTCGGACTACGGCATAAATCTTTCCTACGCCGAGCAACCCTCTCCGGACGGACTTGCTCAGGCATTCATCATAGGTGAGAAGTTTATAGACGGAGACAGCTGCGCCATGATCCTTGGCGACAACATTTTTTACGGAAACGGTTTTACCAAAATGCTCCGTTCTGCTGCGGCAAGGGACAACGGCGCCACGGTATTCGGCTATTACGTCAACGATCCCGAGCGCTTCGGCATAGTCGAATTTGATGAGAGCGGCAAGGCAATATCAATTGAGGAAAAGCCCCAGAATCCCAAATCGAATTACTGCGTAACAGGACTTTATTTTTACGACAACCGCGTGTGCGAATTTGCGAAGAGGGTAAAGCCCTCGGCAAGGGGCGAGCTTGAGATAACCGATCTTAACCGCATGTATTTGGAGGACGGCTCTCTGAACGTTGAAACGCTCGGACGCGGTTTTGCATGGCTCGATACCGGAACGGTCGACTCGCTCAGCGAAGCGGCGGAATTTGTCAGGGTTATAGAGACCCGTCAGGACATAAAAATTGCAGCGATTGAGGAAATTGCCTACCGCAACAAGTGGATTGATAAAGAGAAGCTGCTAAACTCGGCAGCCAAATACGGCAAAAGCCCCTATGGCGCTCACCTTAAAAACGTAGCCGAGAACAAAATTAAATATTAAAATTATATGTAAGCAGCGGCTTTGACCGCTGCTTCAGTCTGTCGATAAACCTCAAAGTCTACTCTTTCGTCGGTTATGCTGCATTTTCTGTTTTTCCGCTGACATGCGCGGCGGAAAAACACCTTGTAAGCGAAAAACCGCAGAATATAGCGGTTTTTCAAGGACACTGGGGTGGTATTGGCGGGGATAGAGCGCAGTCCGAAAATCTTTGATTTTCGAGCGAGCGGCATTCCCGTCCAAAAGCGTGTCGAATTTTTCGACACGCTCAAGCAGCGGCTTTGACCGCTGCTTATCTTTATCTAAAAGCCCAGAGTCGGATTCCGCCGGGACATTAGCACCGCATTTTTTGCCTTCCCGGCTGCATGTGCAAAGGATGTGCTGACAAGAGAATGTGCCACAGCCCCTGCCTTTTAAGTCCGTCAATATATTTATTATACCGCCAGACTAAAATTTACCGCTATATGCTATGATCATGAAATGCGGCTGAAAGGTTGCTTCCACCTTGCGTCTGACAATTGATTATACAAATAATTTTTATATTAAGCCGATTTACAGGTCACAAGATTCTGTTGTGTAAGAGTCACAGCCGCATGCGTCAAGCTATTGCATTATCGCCGTTTTTGATGTCCTCTTTAAACTGCTCGTTCTGCTCGGGATATGCCGACAGCATCGGCTCTACATCCTTGCCCTTTTTGCGGTCGAAATAGTTCTTTGTGATCCTTACGATCTGACCCGACAGAAAAACCAATGCAATAAGATTCGGCAGTGCCATAAGTCCGTTGAAAGTGTCGTCAAGCGCCCATATAAGATCAGAGCTAATGACCGATGAAAAAACTATAAGCAATACATAAACCACCTTGAATATCATTGTGGGTATTTTGCGCTTCTTATCGGAAAGCCCCCTGAAGCAGAAGTCAACAGCCTTTTCGCCGTAGTATGACCATGCGAGTATTGTTGTAAACGCGAAAAGCGGAAGGATTATGAGGAATGCAACCGTTCCGAAGGCGCCGAGGTTGCTGGAAAATGCGCCGAGCGACGTTGCCGTATCGGACGCTCCGACAAACTTTCCGGCTGCGTCAAACGTGCCGAAGAAGCTGCCGTTATCATATGCTCCGCTGCCTATATTTGAGGTCAGCACGACAAGCGCGGTCAGTGTGCATATTACGAAGGTATCGAAAAACACCTCGAATATTCCCCAAAGTCCCTGCTTGACCGGCTCGCGCGTTTCGGATGCCGAGTGCGCTATGACAGATGAGCCGAGACCGTCTTCGTTTGAGAAAACGCCCCTTGCAAGCCCCTTTTTGATTATCTCTTTAAACATAAAGCCGCCGACACCGCCTGCAACTGCCTTGGCTGAAAATGCGCTTGAGAAAATGAGACTGAAGGTCTCCGGGATAGCCGAGCAGTTCATGCCGATTATGACAAGCGCCATTGCAATAAAGAGCAGCGACATAAAAGGCACCAGCATGGACGCTATTCTGCCTATACGCTTGATTCCGCCGATTATTACGACAGCTGCGAAAAACGCCACGACTGCGCCTATTACGAGCTTTATCCATGTCGCGTCGTTTCCTATGACCGACGTGAACGAACCAACTATCTTATTGTTCTGTACACCGCTCATTCCGGCTGCGGCAAGCAGGCAGAAGATTGCCGCTATCATGCCGAGCCATTTCTGCTTTATGCCGTAGGCTATGTAATAGAACGCGCCGCCGCTGAAGCTGCCGTCCTTTTCGCGTTTGCGGTAGTAAAGGCCAAGAACGTTTTCGGAATAGTTTGTGACCATGCCGAAGAACGCCGATATCCACATCCAAACGACGGCACCCGGTCCGCCGGTAAGTATTGCCGAGGTGACACCTATGATGTTGCCCGTTCCGACCGTGCCCGAGATGGCGGCTGAAAACGCCTCAAACTGCGAAACCGAGTTTTTGCCGCGCTTCCTGCCCTTTTTACCCTTAATGCCTTTTACCGCAGGAACGATGGTAGAGCCCATAGACTCACCGAACTTCCGCACCTGCAAAAATTTTGTACGCACGGTAAGCAGCAGACCGACGCCCAGAATCATTATGACCATCGGCCAGCCCCATACGACACCGTTGACAAAATCGTTTACCTTTGTGACCGCTTCAATAAAAGCATCCCACATAAAAATCGCCTCACAAAATAAAAATGGAAACAAAAAAGAGCCAAACGCAAAACGTCGGCTCCGAATAAAACGCATAAAACGCGGCACTACCCGCGTGAAAAATGCTTCCGTCCTTTTGCCTGAGAGATTGACCGCGAAAACGCAGCCTTGCACCTTCGGCATCCGATATCGGATTTCTCCGGAGCGCTATCCGCACACAGTTTCACCGCGCCTGCGGTACCTGAGAGTGTTACTCCTTCGGGAACGGTATAAACCGTAATTTCCTGCGTGTTTCATTTAGCCTTTATTCTGTTTGTATAAAATGTTACCACAGTATGTTTAAATATGCAAGAGTTTTTTGAGGTAAAGCGCTAAATTTTTTAATTTTACTTAAAACCCACTGATTTTAACGCTATAAAGGGGATACACTATTGACATGTCGGACTCTAAATGTTATAATCCGCAGTGTCGAAAAATGTTTAATACCACTAATATAAACGGGATGATGAAATGACAGTATACGCTGACAACGCAGCAACAACAAGACTGAGCGATACGGCTCTTAAAGCCATGATGCCCTATATGCAGGAGGTCTACGGCAATCCGTCCAGCCTTCATTCGGTCGGGCAGGCGGCGGCTGAGGCGCTTTATGAGGCAAGACGTGCCGTAGCCGAATGTATCGGTGCCGATTTCGGCGAAATATATTTCACATCGGGCGGCAGCGAGGCAGATAATCAGGCAATAGTATCGGCGGCAATGGAAGGCAAAGCAAAGGGAAAGACCCATATAGTCTCCACAGCGTTTGAGCACCACGCGGTGCTGCACACCCTTAAAAAGCTGGAAAAGGAGGGCTTTTCGGTCACATATCTCGATGTGCATGAGAACGGTCTTGTAACAGCCGACGAGGTAAGAAACGCCATTACCGACAATACCGCGCTTGTGACCATAATGTATGCCAACAATGAGATAGGCACCATAGAGCCTATTGCGGAAATAGGTGCTGTATGCCGCGAAAAGGGAGTTTTGTTCCACACTGACGCAGTACAGGCTGTAGGGCACATCGCCATAAACGTCAAGGAGCAGAATATCGACATGATGTCGGCGTCTGCGCACAAGTTCCACGGACCTAAAGGTGTAGGATTTTTATATGCAAAGAAGGGCATCCGGCTCCACAATATAATCGAGGGCGGTGCTCAGGAGCGCGGAAAGCGCGCCGGAACCGAAAACATCCCCGGCATAGTGGGTATGGCGGCAGCGCTTAAAGAGGCTGTCTCAAACCTTGCCGAAAATTCGGACAAGGTGACCGCCATGCGCGATACGCTGATAGAGGGGCTGTCAAAGGTGCCGCACTGCATATTGAACGGAGACAAGGAGCACCGTCTGCCCGGCAACGTCAACTTCTGCTTTGAGGGTATTGAGGGAGAGTCGCTGCTGCTGCTTCTCGACATGAAGGGAATATGCGCATCGTCCGGCTCGGCATGCACATCAGGCTCGCTCGATCCGAGCCATGTACTGCTTGCGATAGGACGTCCGCATGAAATAGCGCACGGTTCGTTAAGACTTTCTATATGCGAATACAACACGCCGGAGGAAATGCAGTACATCTGCGAAAAAGTTCCCGAGGTGGTTGAATATCTGAGGAACATGTCACCGGTTTGGAGAGATCTCAAGGAAGGAAGAAGAAAATATGTTATACAGTGAGAAGGTAATGGATCATTTCACAAATCCGCGCAACGTAGGCGTCATTGAGAACGCAGACGGCGTGGGCGAGGTCGGCAACGCAAAATGCGGCGATATAATGAAGATATATTTAAAGATCGACAACGATATCATAACCGATGTCAAGTTTGAGACCTTCGGCTGCGGCTCTGCAATAGCATCAAGCTCAATGGCTACCGAAATGATAAAGGGCAAGCCGCTGTCAGAGGCGTTGGAGCTTAGCAACAAGGCAGTTGCCGAGGCGCTCGACGGTCTGCCGCCGCAGAAGATGCACTGCTCGGTGCTTGCCGAGGAGGCAATCAAGTCGGCCGTCAAGGATTACTACGACAAAAACGGCATAGAATACGACCATTCGCAGTTTCCCGACTGCGATTCGTGCGAGCATTGCCACGGATAATGTGACGTCAGGGAGTCTTTTCCCTTGAACGCCCCGACCGCAAACAATAATAATCAACCGCCCAGCCGTGCGGATGACAGCAGTCACCCGGACAGCAGGTCGGTTTTTTTCGTCACCGGCACCGTTGAATTTATAAATTTTAGTCGAGCGGTGAAAAACATTCGTATAATTAATTGCCTGACGCAGGAAACGACATTTAAAATTGAAATTCTAAAATTTATCGCAATATGTGCATAAAACAAGCCGACGGGGTGCCCGTCGGCAAATTCCTAAGAATTGTTTTGTCTGTCGTGAACTTACGACTTCTGATCCAGACCAAAAGACCGGATCAGTCCGGCACGGTTGCGCCAGTCCTCTTTAACCTTGACCCACAGCTTCAAGTTGCATTTGCAGCCGAAGAATTCCTCTATATCCGCTCTGGCAAGGCTGCCGACCTTTTTGAGCATCGCTCCGCCCTTGCCGATTATAATACCTTTGTGCGACTCTCTCTCGCAGTATATGACCGCATCGACCTCTATGATCGGATCGCCTGCCGCCGTGTCGCGCTCGAAAAACCGCTCAAGTGCGACCGCCGTGCCGTGCGGTATCTCCTTATCCAGCAAAAGCAGAATCTTTTCGCGTATCATTTCACAGACCATTACGCTGTCTGCCTGATCAGTGGTATCACCGTCGTCAAAAAAGTGGGGAGCAGGCTTTGAAAACTTCAGCTGCTCGGCAACCAGCTCGTCAACGCCGTCGCCGCTTTGCGCCGAGACCGGCACCACCGCGTCAAAATCGTACAGCCTGCTGTATGCCGATATTACCGACAGCAGCTCCGTCCTGTCGGCCAGAAGATCGGTCTTGTTCACGGCGAGCACAGCGTGCAGATTCCTCTTTTTAAATTCTTCGATGAGCGCCACTTCAGCCGCCGGAAGGTTGTCAGGGTCAAATCCGAACTTCGGCGCCGCCTCTACTACGAGGGTCACCGCGTCGACGCCCGACATGCCGTCCGACACCGACCGCATCATGCTCTCGCCCAGCTTATTTTTCGGCTTGTGAAAGCCCGGCGTGTCGATGTAGACAAGCTGATCCTCGCCTTTTGTCAGCACGCCCATTATACGCGTCCTCGTGGTCTGCGGCTTGTTTGAGACTATAGCTATTTTCTGCCCGATTATCCTGTTTAACAGCGATGATTTACCGACATTCGGTCTGCCCACCACCGCTATGAACGCCGAGCGCTCGACGTTTCCGCTATTGCTGTTCATAAATTATTGTTTCTCCTACTCGGTAAAGGTGACCTCTCTGGTCAGTCCCATCTTCAGCAGGACGTCCTCTTCCTTTTCTCGCATTGTTGCAGCTTCGATGCCGCCGTTTACATGGTCATATCCCAACAGATGAAGCATTGAATGTACTGTCAGGAAAGCCATTTCACGCTGGAAGGAATGACCGTATTCCTCAGCCTGCCTTACGGCATGCTCAACCGATATCACAACGTCTCCCAGCATTTTGGCGCCGGTCTCGGGGTCATCGTCGTAAACGCCGTTTTCTCCGAGCGGAAACGACAGCACGTCGGTCGCTGCGTCAACATTCCTGAATTCCTTATTGAGCCTATGTATCTCCTCGTCGTCAACAAAGGTCACACCGACCTCGGCAGGATGCCCGAAGCCCTCGCCGGTCAACACCGCCGCGCAGGCGCGGCGCACCAGCATCCTGATCCCGGTCGGGATCTTTTCTTTTTTCTGCTTATTTGTTATCACTACTTTTATTTTGTCCATATTGCCTCATCTGCTTCCTTTCCTCATATTTTTCATATGCCTTTATTATCTGCTGCACAAGCCTGTGCCGCACAACATCCCGTTCGCCGAACCGCACTATCGCGATATCGTCAACATCCTTTAAAATGTTTAAGACCTCCTTAAGTCCCGAACGCTTGCCGTCGGGCAGGTCGATCTGCGTGATATCGCCGGTCACGACCGCCTTTGAGCCGAATCCCAGTCTTGTCAGGAACATTTTCATCTGCTCTGAGGTGGTGTTCTGTGCCTCGTCAAGTATTATAAAGCTGTCGTCAAGCGTCCTGCCGCGCATGTAGGCGAGCGGAGCCACCTCGATATCGCCGCGCTCCTGGCAGCGCTGGAAATTTTCCGCTCCAAGCATGTCAAAAAGTGCGTCGTATAGCGGCCGCAGGTACGGGTCGACCTTCTGCTGAAGGTCGCCGGGCAGAAATCCCAGCTTTTCGCCTGCCTCGACCGCCGGTCTTGTCAGTATTATACGGTTGACGTTTTTTGCCCTGAAGGCTTCGACCGCCATTGCAACCGCAAGATAGGTCTTGCCCGTTCCGGCCGGTCCCACACCGATGGTCACGGTGTTTTCCCTTATGGCTTCGACGTATTTTTTCTGACCGATGGTCTTGGGCTTTATCGGTTTGCCCTTTGACGTTATGCATATGCAATCGGTGTCGGACAGCTTTTCAATACCTGCCTCGTCGCCGTCGGAGGCAAGCGACATGACGTACCTGACGCTCTGCTCGGTCAGCGTTTCGCCCTTATTAAGCAGCGACAAAAGACCGTTTACCGTTCTTGCGGCTCTCATGACGTTCTCCGCTTCGCCCGATATCCTTATTTCTCCCGAGCGGAAGCTGATGCTGACCGAAAGCTCGCTCTCGATCATCCTGACGTTTTCGTCAAGGTTTCCAAACAGCCCCACGACCTGCTCCATACGCTCGATATTTATTATCTGTTCAGCCAAAAGATCACTCCGATGTGTAAAAACCGACTGGGCACCGGACGGTGCCGTCCCTACACATAGTATAGTGTACCTTATTTTTCCTCATAAATCAATAATAAATCAACATTTGCTATATTTTCTGTGCATGAGTATTTTGCCACGGCGGTGACGCCCCCGTCCGTTTCGGTAAACGACACCTCGCGCGACAGTATCTCGGCGTTTTTAAGCTGCTCGCCCTCCTCTGCCGCCAGCATTTCAAGCGCCATCTGGCGCGCCGTTTCCGTGTCCACGGTGACCGTCTTTTTTTCCACCTCGCAAAATGTGGTTTCGGTCAGCATTACCGGGATGTACATGCCGTTGCTTTCAAACCGCTTTACATTCTTTGACGCGACATATTCGCCGTCCAGAGAGCCTAAGTAAAGCGGAATATCGATCCCGAAAAACGACAGAACACGCCGCGTTTTGACGCGCCCCGTCCCGACCGTGACCTCTCTTTCAAGCGGTGCCGACCGGGAAATTGTGTGCTCGGTCGAGGCGTAGATTTTTCCCGACGACCGCCCGACAAACGTGCTGCCGTCCTTGTATTCGGTTATTCCCGACACAAGAACGTCGCCTGCCGCAACGGTCTGACCGACCTTCACAAGTATATTGCCGTTTGTGACCTCTATTGCGGTTATAACGCCGTCGGTCGAAGCGACGAGGTCGCAGGGACTGCGGTCGGTTTTTTTGGTGCCGATGCTTTCGGAAATGTTGACGGTAGCCCTTGCCCCCTCAATGTTGACCGACGCCCATGCAATGCCGTCGACCTTGAGCGCAAGACGCGTCCTGAGCACCTCGGGATCGACCGAGCTTATGGGAACGCCCTCGTGCAGTCCAAGCTCTGACAGCGCGTTCAGTATTTCCGGCTCCGAAATTCTGTCAAGACCCACCACCTTTACGTTCCATATGTGCCCCGACAAAAAGACGAGTGCCGCCGCGTACACGATCACGCCTGCCGCAAAGCCGACGCGCAGCCTGTACCTGTGCATGAAAAAGGGCAGTCCGCAGCGCTCCGTTGCCCTAATTCTGACCTTGTTTCTGCCTTTGTAACGGCGCATTTTTTTGTAATCCCTTACCTTGACACAGGCGGTCATGCATTTGCCTTCGCGCCGCATGTCCCAGACGCTGACGCCGTTTGCGGCGAGCTGATTGAATAGGCGCTCCGGAAAATCGCCCGAAACCGAAAAGCGCACATACCCTAAAATGTAACGGAGTAAGGTTATAAGCATGCTCCGCCCTCCGTTTCAAAGGCTACCGAAGCTATTTTTCCGCTTATTTCGGCTAAGGTGTCGGTCAGCTCCTCCATGCAAAGTCCCGTGCCGCAGAAGGTGACGGTACCGCTTTGCACACGCAGCCTTATA
>OGRU01002238.1_pt1 | contig 12880 bp, 12 predicted proteins | sample 1553541 | NCBI WGS metagenome assembly OGRU01 (sample SAMEA2580068, study PRJEB22360) | human gut metagenome | biome: human gut; feature: human-associated habitat; material: faeces | place: Denmark | collected 2008/2010
AGATCGTGCCGGCCACCGTCACCTTCGTCGACATCGCAGGCATCGTCAAGGGCGCCTCCGAAGGCGAAGGCCTGGGCAACAAGTTCCTCGCCAACATCCGCGAGGCCGACGCGATCTGCGAGGTCGTACGCGCCTTCGAAGACGACGACATCGTCCACGTCAACGGCAAGGTCGACCCGGCCGACGACATCGACACCATCAACACCGAGCTCATCCTCGCCGACCTGCAGACCATCGAGAACGCGCTGCCGAAGCTGGAGAAGGACCTGCGCGGCAAGAAGATCGAGCCGGCATACATGGAAGCCGTCAAGCAGGCCAAGGAGATCCTCGAAGCCGGTGAGACCATCGACAAGGCCGCACGCGAAGGCCGCTTCGACAAGGACTCCGTCTACGACCTGCACCTGATGAGCGCCAAGCCGTTCATCTACGTGTTCAACGTGGACGATTCCGAACTGCAGAACCAGGATCTCAAGACCAAGCTCGCCGCCTCCGTGGCTCCGGCTCCGGCCATCTTCCTCAACGCGCAATTCGAAGCCGACCTGACCGAACTCGACGAGGACGACGCGCGCGAAATGCTCGCCGACGCCGGCCTTGAGGAATCCGGCCTCGACCAGCTGGCACGCGTCGGCTACGACACGCTCGGCCTGTCCACCTTCCTCACCGCAGGCGAGAAGGAAGTGCGCGCATGGCAGATCCACAAGGGCTACACCGCCCCGCAGGCCGCCGGCGTGATCCACACCGACTTCGAAAAGGGCTTCATCAAGGCCGATATCGTCTCCTATGACGATTTCGTTGCCGCCGAAGGCTCCATGACGAAGATCAAGGAGGAAGGCAAGCTCCGTCAGGAAGGCCGCGACTACGTCATGCAGGACGGCGACATCGTCGAATTCAAGTTCAATGTATCCAAGGGCAAGTAAGGTTTTCGTACTTGTCGTATAGTGCGTCAGGCGCCCGGACCGGTCGGTTCGGGCGCTTTTCGCGTAAAAGACTTGTATATCGCCGTTTTTCCTGCTAAGGGTGGAACCATGAGTACTTCACGCGCGGTTCGTGACGCGGCCAACCCGACTATGACATTGCATGACTGTCCGCTGAACGCGCGCGTTGTCGTGGACGGCATCGATTTGGACGATCGGCATCGGTTCCGCCTGTGCGAGATCGGACTGGCGCCGGGCACCGGTCTGCGGGTCGTGCAGCGGGGCGCGTTCGGCGGAAGGGTCATCGCCTTCGGCAACGAACGCGTAGCGGTGGATGGTGGCACCGCGCGCGCCGTCCGCGTACGGTTTGCACAGGACTGGGCAGTACAGGATAGTGCCGCGCAAGACAAGACCGCACGGCACGAAGAGAACGGAAACACGCACGAATGCTGAGTCTACGAAGCCTAAGAGGTGGTGATTGCTGCCGTCCACAGGACGATTGTTGCCGGCATTGCGATTGCCGTACGGGAATGTCCGCGAATGACGGCACGCACGGCAACGCCCGCAATGATGGAATCGGCAACGACGAAATGACCAGACGCGTCGTATTCGTCGGCAATCCGAACGTCGGCAAATCCTCCATGTTCAACGCGCTGCTCGGCGCGAGAACCCGCACGATGAACGCGCCCGGCACCACGGTGTCCATCACCTGCGGGCAATACCATTACGAAAAACCGAAAACAGCGGGAAACGCGCAAAACTGGCAGTTCGTGGACACCCCCGGCACATATTCTCTGGCGCCGATGAGTCCCGATGAGCAGGTTGCCGTCGACGCGCTGATCGGCATGTCAGGCATGCCCGTTCCCGACCTTGCCGTCGTGGTGCTGGACGCCACCGCGCTGTCCCGATCGCTGTACCTGCTGTCGATGGTGGTGGAGCTCGGGCTGCCCACCGTCGTGGCACTCACCATGAACGACCTCGCCGTCCGCAACGGCTGCGGCGTCGATGCGGAACGACTGTCCCATTTGCTGGACGGCATGCCGGTCGTCGCGATTGACGGACGTACCGGAGACGGCGGCAAGGCTTTGGCCGACGCGATCGCCGCAAGTTTCGAGGGAACGCCCGTTCCGCACGGGCTGACCGCACTGCCAACCGCAACAGCCGACGCCGACATGAAAACCGCCGACGGCCTGAGCGTCTGGGCCGAATCGCGGGCCGACGCACGACTCGACTGGACCGCCGGCATATTGCGCGGCCTCGACATGCATGCGGTCGACCACGTCACCTTGTCCGACCGCATCGACCGCGTGCTGCTGCACCCCGTGATTGGCGTCCTCGTCTTCCTTGCGGTGCTGTTCGTCGTGTTCCAGGCCACCACCACGCTCGCCAGCCCCATGCAGGATTGGATTGACGTGACCTTCCGCGGATGGTGCGCAGATGGACTCGACCTGCTGCTCGGCCTGTTCGGACCATCCGTGAGCGGCGGCTGGCTGCGTTCGCTGCTGGTGGACGGTCTGCTTGACGGCGTGGTCACCGTGCTGACGTTCATTCCGGTGATGGGCATCATGTTCCTGCTGCTGTCAATCTTGGAGGATTCCGGCTACATGGCCCGCGCCGCGTTCGTGATGGACCGTGCCATGCGCGCCTTGGGATTGGACGGTCGCGCGTTCCTGCCGATCATCGTCGGCTTCGGCTGCAATCTGCCGGCTTTGGCCGCCACACGAACCCTATCCGATTCCCGGCAACGGGTGCTTACCGGCATGCTGGTGCCGTTCGCGGCATGTTCCGCGCGACTATCGGTGTTTTTGGTGCTCGCCCACGCGTTCTTCCCGAAATACGCCGGTCTCGTGGTCTTCCTCATGTACGTGGCTTCGGTCATGGTCATCCTGCTGGTCGGCGTGCTGCTGCGCCACACCATGTTCCGCGGCCTCGAACCCGAACCGTTGATGCTGGCGCTTCCCGCATACCAATGCCCGCGCGCGTTGCAGCTGGCACGTTCGGTGCTGCTGCGTCTATGGGGCTTCATCCGTGGAGCCAGCGTGATCATCATTTCAATGATCACGGCGCTGTGGCTGCTGCAGGGCATTCCGGTAACCGCCAACGCAGGCGGTTTCGCTCATGTCAACGACGTGCATGATTCCGCGTATGGCGTGCTCGCCGACGCGGTCGCTCCCGTGTTCGCGCCGGCCGGTTTCGATGACTGGCATGCCTCGGCCGCGCTGATCACGGGATTCGTGGCCAAAGAGGTCGTGGTCGGTTCGATGTCGCAGTCATACCATGCGGACGAACCGGATGATGCGACGTCCCAACAAGCCGGGGAGGGAACGCTGGGACAGAAGCTGCGCGCCTCGTTCGACCAGTCATCGCACGGCCACGGCAAGGCGGCGGCCATCGCCTTCCTGCTGTTCACGCTCGCCTACACGCCATGTCTTGCAACGGTCGCCGAAATGCGACGGCAGTTTGGCACGAAAGTCGCGGCGCGATCCGTCCTGCTGAGCTTGGCCGTGGCATACGTCATCGCCATCATCGCCTTCCAAACATTGCGGTTGATATGGTGAGCGGTATGGAACGGTCCGGCGCTTCCGCGCACGGATGGCGGCGCACGCCACGTACGGCTGATACATACGGCGACGGCCGGAACGATATCGTCGCACGCATCGCCGGCGACATCGCCGCAGGATTGACGGTGCGGCAAATCGCCGACAAACGGCATCTGCCGGTCGATTTCGTGGACATGGCTGTCGAACGAGCGGACAAACGGGGGCTGCTGGCCGTGATGGACATGCGGCACGCCTGCGGAGAGACGATATGCCAGCCCGATCCTGCGTCATTGGTGTGCGCAGGATGCCCATTCAGGATATTCCCATCTTCAAGCCCGTACAATAGGCAAGGTTAACAAGACGAAGAACGATGACAGCTATCGGTTCGCAAGGGGTGACACGTATGGATTATCAGTACCAGACCACTGAACAGCCTTCCAGCCCCCGCAAGGCATGGCCGATCGTCCTTGCCGTGGTCGTGGCCCTCATCGTGGCATGCGGTGCCGGCGTGTGCGTTTACCGCAACAAGCAGCAGGAAGCATTGGCCACATGCCGGCAATCGCTCGCGGAATTCAGCTCGGCCCGCAAAGCCGTGCTCGACACTTCCGAAAACGGCAGCGAACTGCAGAAGCTGATTCGAGGCGCGCTCGGCGTGAACGACATCATCGACGCGTTCGCGGACGCGGCCACCAGCGCCGAGAACACAGTCGATACGGAAGGCTGCAAGGCGGAAGCCACCATCACGCAGCTCAATCTCGTAGCCAAAACGTTGGACAGCGCCACCGATTCCCTGAACGCCAGTTTGAAAAGCATCCAAGAGAAAAACGCCGAAACCGCGTTGCAGGATCCGAAGGCCGATTCGGATGGCGCGGCAGCTGGACAATCGTCCAATAACCCATCCGGGCAATCGAACGGAGCCTCTTCGAACAGCACTTCTTCGAACGGTACCTCCGACACGAAATCGTTGGATGAATCCAAAAAGGAACTGCAACAGTCGATCGACGAGGCAGACAAACTGGTCGACAAACTCAGCAAGGACGATTCCCTGACCCTGACCGGGCGCAAACTGCTGTCCGCGCTGTCCAAGGCCGCGGACTCCGGACAGAAGCTCGTCGAAAGCAGCAACATCAAGGATTCCAAGTATTACAAGGCGGCCAAGGTCACGCTTGACGAAGCCATTGACATGGCTGACAACTGGGTGAACAGCCAGGCGGCCAAAGCGCAGTAGCATGCTCCCGCGTGTTGCTTCCGCAGCCACGTCTAAAGTTTCCTTCGGAAAGCATGACGTGAATACGACGTCGGATGTGTGGAAGCGTGTAAGGGGGGACGGATGGCAGACGCGGGGCAGGAATCATCGGAAGGCATTAGCGTATCGAAGCCGGTCGCCCGCGTGATGATGCTGGTCAACGCGGCGGTATGGGGGTCCGGCTACACCATGCTCAAGCATGTGCAGGAGAACATGCCGACACAGTGGATGATGTTCTTCCGCATGGCTTCGGCGGTACTGCTTATGGCCATCGTGTTTTTCCCACGTCTTCGCAGGATTCGCCTGCGCCGCTATATCGTTCCCGGTCTGATACTCGCGTTGACTTACTGGCTGGGATTCATCTTCCAGCTCAAAGGACTTGAAACCACGTCTCCCGGACGCAACAGCTTCTTCACCGACACCTATTGCGTGATGGTGCCGTTCGTGGTGTGGGCGTTCACGCGCAAACGCCCCAGCTGGCAGCATCTGGTGGCCGCGTTCGTCTGCGCGTTCGGCATTGGTCTGGTGTCGCTGAGCGGCGGCGGTGGCGCGGAACTCATGCATATGAGCTTCGGTGACGCCATGACTATCATCGGCGCGTTTTTCTTCGCGTTGAATCTGGTTTTGGTTGGTTCCATCGGCAAGGATTTCGACGCGATCGCGCTGATGCTTGCCGAATTCGTGTGGTGCGCCCTGCTGTTCGGTGCTGGCGCGGTGCTTACCGAAGGCGGACCGTCCATGGCTTGGGCGCGGTGGGACATCGTGCTGTGCATCGCCTACCTGGTGATCGGCTCCACGGTGATCGCCCAAGTGTTTCAAACCATCGCCATACAGAATCTGCCCACTTCCGAGGCGTCCGTGATCTTAAGCACGGAATGCATCTTCGCCATGCTGGTATCCGTGATTTTCACCGGCGAAACGCTGACCGTGCCGTCGTTATGCGGTTTCGCGCTGATTTTCGGTGCGATTCTGCTGTCCGAAATCCAACTGCCCTCCGCAAAACGACAGCGTGGCACAACGGAAGGCGATTAGAAGAACAGCGCCGCGATTCCCGCCGCGAAGCACATGAGCAGCACGGACGTGAGGAAGCTCGCCAGGAACGCTTTCTGTCCCTTCTTCGCGATGGCGCTGAAATTCACATTGATGCCGAGCGCCGCCATGGCCATGCCGAGCACGATGTAGGCGAAGTCCACCAGATTCGGTGCGATGGCACCGATGAACGGCACGAACGTGCCGATGATGGAAGCGCCGATGAAACCGAGCATGAACCACGGGAACGACACTTTGCGTTTGCCGTCGGCCGGCATTTCGGAATGGTTTTTATCCCACCAAACGGCGATGATGATGGCCGCGAACACCAGCATCAGCACGCGGGAAAGCTTCATGATGGTGGCGATGCCCACCGCGCCGAACGCGTCGCCGGCGGCCACGGCATGGGCGATTTCGTGCAGGGACGCGCCAGCGGTGATGCCCAACTGCGTCTTGCTCAGGCCCGTCAACGGCCCAAGGGCGATTTCCAGCAATGCGAAGATGGTGCCCATGATGGCGATGATGGCCACGGCCATCACCTCATTGTTGGCCTTCTCATCCTCTTTTTCCGGCGGCACCTTGATGGAGCCGGACAATCCCATGACGGCTGCCGCGCCACAGATGCCGGTACCGCCCGCCACGAGAATGGCGAGCTGCGGATCGACGCCAAGCTTGCGTGCGATGTTGTAGCACACCACGATGGTGAGCGTCACCACCACTGCCGCGATCGGCAGACACTTGATACCCTGCGTGAACAGCACCGTCAGATTGAGCTTGAAACCAAGCAGGATGATGCCCAGGCGAAGCAGCTTGTTCGAAATGAGCCCGGCCGCATCCTTCACACCGGCCTTATGTTCGGCGGAACGGCTCGAATACCATTTGCGGATCGGGAACTGCGCGACCATGCCGATGAGCAGAGCGATGATCAACGCGCCGAACAGGCTGAATCCCGGAAACTGCTTGAGCCACGAAGCCACCAGAGAGGCCGCCAACGTGACGATGCCAATGAACGCCATTTCCTTGGTGGCTATGCGAGTCCACCATTTCTTGCAAAAATCAATCACGAGCGTCAAGTGTTCCGGTTCATGCGGACAAGCCGGCCGGATGGGGAGACACGCGCGGGAATCCATATTTTGCAACATATCTCGAACGGGTTTGAGGTCTGTTTGCTTCAAGTCGGGTTTAAGTTGGTACGCTGGAGATGCAAGCCAAAAACACAGGCAGAATCAAGGAGGGTCAAGATGCAATTCGAAGCCTCGCGACTGGAAGGACTGGAACACCGCACCGACGCGCAGTCCGCACCGGAAGTGTTCTTCACGCCGATCATCACACCGGAAAGCCTCGTCGCCGCCTACCATGCGCTCGGACGCAAGCCGGAAGGCAAAACGGCCATCAAAGTCCATTCCGGCGAATCGGAAAAATCCAATAATCTCAATCCTTCGCTCGTCAAGGACCTCGTGCAGGAGATCGGCGGCACGCTCGTGGAATGCGCTACCGCATACGACGGCAATCGTGAAACCCCCGAAAAAAGCCTTGCCACGTTCAAAAAGCACGGATACGCCGATCTTGCGCCAATCCAGATCATGGACATGAGCGGCGAAATCGAGATCCCGGTGGCCAAGCACCGCCACATCGCCTACGACATCGTCGGCAAGCATATCGACGACTACGATTCCATTTTCGTGCTGTCGCATTTCAAAGGCCATCCGATGGGAGGCTTCGGCGGCGCGCTCAAGAACGTGTCCATCGGCATAGCCTCGTCGAACGGCAAACGCTGGATCCATTCCGCCGGCGTCACCAAGGACAAGTGGGTGGAAACTCCTCAGGATGCATTCCTCGAATCGATGGCCGAAGCCGATGAGGCCGTGATCAGCCACATGCATGGCAAGATGATGTATCTGAACGTCATGAACCGCCTGTCGGTGGATTGCGACTGCCTGGCCTCCCCGACGGAACCGGACATGCATGACATCGGCGTGCTGTCCTCGCTCGACCCGGTGGCACTCGACCAGGCATGCGTCGACCTCATCCACACTGCCCCCGACGGAGCGTCCGTCACCGAACGCATCGCCTCGCTCCACGGCGAACACATCCTCGAATACGCCGAGGAACTTGGCATCGGTTCGCGCGCGTACCGTCTGACCGTACTCGATTGACGGCGAACGCAATGGTCACGAAACCCGCGAAGCCTACGGAAGCCAGCATCGCAATCGCACGTATCGAAACGTTGCTTGCCGAACGCGATTGTGTGTTCGTCGCAATCGACGGGCCATGCACGTCTGGCAAAACCACGTTTGCCGCGATGCTCAACAGGCGTTTCGGCGGCAACGTGCTGCACATGGACGATTTCTTCCTCCGTCCCGAACAGCGCACGCCGGAACGATTCGCGCAACCCGGCGGCAACGTGGACCGTGAACGGTTCGAAACGGAAGTGCTGGCACCGCTCGCCGCCGGACAAGCCGCGCAATACCGGCCATGGGATTGCCATACAGGCGATTTCGCCGTCGCGTACGCCGTCGAACCGGCCCAGCTGACCATTGTGGAAGGCAGCTACAGCATGCACCCCGCCTTGCGGGGGTATTACGATTGCATGATCTGTCTTGCGGTCGATCCTGCCGAACAGTTGCGTCGGCTCGAACGACGCAATCCACGCATGTTGCAACGATTCGTCGACGAGTGGATTCCGCTGGAAAACCGCTATTTCGAAGCGACCAATATCCAAGCCGTCGCCGATTTGCTGGTCGACACCGCGCTGCCGGACGGTGGGTCGGTCGTCGAGCCGGTATGACGTATACGCATATCCGAAGAGAAGGAAACATTAAGGAGAAAACAAATGTCTGATTCCGCAACCATGCCCGCGGCCGCCCTGCGCCGCCGCGTGAAGGGCCAAGAGCCCGCCATCGCCAAGATCGTCTCGGTGCTCAAGCGCTCGGTGCTGGGCTTCTCCGGCATGCAGCACTCATCGGGCACCAAGCCCAAAGGCGTGCTCTTCCTCGCCGGCCCCACGGGCACGGGCAAGACGGAGATCGTGAAGGCGGTCACCGAGCTTCTGTTCGGCGACGAGCGCAGCTACCTGCGCTTCGACATGTCCGAGTACGCCGCCGACGCCTCCGACCAGAAGCTCTTCGGAGCCCCGCCGGGCTACGTGGGCTACGAGCAGGGCGGCCAGCTGACCGAGGCCGTGCGCCGCCGCCCGTATTCCGTGGTGCTGTTCGACGAGGTCGAGAAGGCCAACCCGGAGATCTTCGACGTGCTGCTGCAGGTGCTCGACGATGGCCGCCTGACCGATGGCCAGGGCAGGACCGTGGACTTCAAGAACACGATCCTGATCATGACCTCCAACCTCGGCTCGCAGTTCCTCGTGAACGAGGACATGGACGCCGACGCCAAGAAGAAGGCCGTGATGGACGCCGTCCACATGAACTTCAAGCCGGAGTTCCTGAACCGTCTGGACGACATCGTCATGTTCCACCCGCTTACGCGCGAGGAGCTTGGCGGCATCGTGGATATCCAGGTGGCTGGCGTGTCCCAGCGTCTGACCGATCGCCGCATCACGCTGGACGTCACCGACTCGGCTCGCGAATGGCTGGCCAACACCGGTTACGACCCGGCTTATGGCGCTCGTCCGCTGCGCCGCCTGGTACAGACCGAAGTGGGCGACCAGCTGGCCCGTATGCTGCTGGCCGGCAAGGTCCACGACGGTGACACCGTGCTCGTCGACCAGACCGGCGGCGAACATCTGGAGCTCTCCGCTTGGGCGAGCGACCAGATTGTCTCCGACAATCCGGACGTGAGCGTGGACAACGTCACCGAAGACAAGTGACAATCACTGGCTCCCCTCTCTGAGCAAAGCTGTCAGCGAAGCTGACTGAGGGGAGTTCGGGCTGGCGAGCTTCACTATATTGGCTCTCCTCTGAGGAGGAGAGCCTTTTCGCTACCATGGTGCTGAACTTCATACGAGGAGGGCCAGTGACTGGACGATTCGCGCCGACGCCGTCGGGGCGCATGCATATCGGCAACGTGTACGCCATGTTGGGTGCATGGCTTTCGGCCCGCTCGCGTGGCGACCGCATGCTGATGCGTATCGAGGACGTGGACAAGCCGCGTGTGGTCGCCGGTGCGGACCAGCTCATGATGGATGACCTGCATTGGCTCGGCCTCGACTGGGATGGCGAACCGATGTTCCAATCCCAGCGCACTGAACGATACGAATACGCTCTCGAATGCCTGCGCTCGCAAGGTGTGCTGTACCCCTGTTTCTGCTCGCGTGCCGACATTCGCGCCGCCTCGGCCCCCAACGAGGGCGACGGCTTCATGGTGTACCCCGGCACGTGCCGCCGCCTGCTGCACGACCATCCCGACGAGGTCCGTGCCCGTTTGGTTCGCGGCGACCAGCATTCCATCCGTATCGCCATGCCGAAACCGGCAGCGGGAGAAAAGCAACGTACAGTGCCTGACGATTCCGCTGCGCTGTCGGGAGCCGTGCCGCCGGAACAGCAGGGCGATGCCGGAATCGTTGATGGTGTCGCATGCTTTAACGACCGTGTCTATAGCCCACAGCACTACGATTTGGCCCGCGAGGTAGGCGATTCCGTGATTCGCCGAGCCGATGGACTGTTCGGCTATCAACTGGTCGTGGTCGTGGATGACCTCGATATGGGTGTTGATGATATCGTGCGCGGCCGTGATCTGCTGCGCTCCACCGCGCTGCAAATGTGGATTCGCCAGTGTCTGTTGGCTGGCGGCTTTGAGCCGGAATGCGGCAACACGGAAAAGCCTCTCGCCGAGCACCCCGAGTATGCGCACCTGCCGCTTATCGACAATGCGGCCGGCCGGCGTTTAGCCAAGCGCGAACGTTCGCTGGATATGGGAGCCTTGCGCGCCCGCAACGTAACCCCCGAGCAAATCATCGGATACTGCGCCTGGCTGCTGCGTCTGCAACCCACTCCAATTCCTTGCAAACCCGCCGATCTGCTGGCAGATTTCAGCTGGGAGCCACTGCGCGCCAACCACCTGGACCGCGCGCTGAAACCGGATGATCCAACCACTCCACAATGGCTGGCAGAAGCGTTAGGCTAGAGGCAGCCCAACAGGAAGGATTCCAATGTCGTCGAAGCTCTGGAGAAACGTGGCGCTGGCAGGCGTGGCCGCCGCCGGTGCTGCCGTGTGGGCCGTGGCCCCGCGCACGTTCAATGACAAGCGTCGTAATTTCGTGCCCTCCATTCCGGAGGTATGGTATGCCCATCGTGGCTTGCATGATGCGGGTTCTGGTTTGGTCGGCTATACCGATATCGCTGATTATGGTGGGGATAATCCGGTTAGAGCCCAAGCAGATACCACTGAGAGATCCATCGCCGAAAACGATGATTATGTGTCGCTTGCCCGTCGCATGGCTGTCAAGGCCGGCTACGGCAGTGCGGATATGACCGGTCCGATTGCTCCCGAAAACTCGCTGGCCGCGTTCGCCGCCGCCTGCGAGGCTGGCTATGGCATCGAACTCGACGTGCAGCTTACGCTCGACGGCCAAGTGGTCGTGGTCCATGACGCCGATTTGTTGCGCGTGGCCGGCGATCCGCGCCGCATCGAAGACCTGACTTACGACGAACTCGCCCGTATTCCGCTCTTCCCGAACGGCGAGTCAGGCGATTTGAAGGCCGAACCGTTGCCGGGTGCCGACGCGAACCCGCCGCTGGTGGTCACGCCGTCCGCCGCGCCGAAGGGGTACTACCAGCATGTGCCGCTGTTCTCCGATGTGCTGGACGTGGTGGCCGGCCGGGCTCCGCTGATTGTGGAATACAAGTTCAGCAACAACAGGGCTTGGGATGAGCGTAGCGAAGAGCTCATGGAAAAGGGCCACGCCTTGCTTGAGGCGTATGACGGCCCGTACGTGATCGAATCCTTCCACCCGGGCGCGGTGAATTGGTACAAGGAGCATCACCCTGAGGTGTGCCGCGGTCAGCTGAGCTGGCCGGCGAAGCTGAGCAAGAATGGTGCGGCTGAATGGGCCGCCGGCTTACTGGCGTTCGACTGGCTGTCTCGTCCTGATTTCGTGGCTTATGACTGGACCGGTGGCGCTTCGCCGCAAGTCAAGCTCGCTCGTTCGATGGGTGCGATGCCGGTTTCATGGACCGTGCGCAGCAGCGATGAACTCGCCCAGTGCGCCCCCTACTTCGACCGCCACATCTTCGAAGCGTTCGTCCCCGACGCAGTGTGAGGTTGAGGGCGTTATTGATGCGCCCATGGGGTGGTTACAGGCTCATCGGGCGGTAACTTGCCCATGGGGCGGTTTGAAGAATATGTGAAACCGCGGAATTAAGCCATTTTGGCATACCGCCCCATGAGGATTTTGCCGCCTCATGGGGCAATTACCGCCCCATGGGGGATTTCCCGCCCCATGAGGTATGGCGTTTTACTTGTGATACGGCTCGCCAGCGTTGATTTTATAAGCGCGATAGATCTGCTCCAGCAGAATCACGCGCATAAGCTGATGCGGGAACGTCATCTTCGAGAAACTCAGCAGAAAATCAGCACGACGCAGAATCGCGTCGTCAAGGCCGATTGAACCGCCGATGACCAGCTGAATATGGCTGGGGTGCCACGCAATCCAAGGTCGTTGATTTTGGCGGCCAATTCTTCACTGGACAGCTGCTTGCCATTGATGGCAAGGGCAATAACAAACGCGCCGTCCTTCAGATGCTTGGCGATGCGTTCGCCTTCTCTGGCCTTGATCTGTCGGTCAACGCCTTCGGAGGCATGGTCAGGCGTTTTCTCATCTGCCACTTCAATGATGTTGAGCTTGCAGTAGCGCGAAAGTCGCTTGGAATACTCGTCAATGGCGTCGCGAAGGTAACGCTCCTTCACGCGCCCCGGCGCAATAATGTCGATTTGCATAGATGTTCCGTTATGTTGGCTCCCCTCGGGGAGGGGAGCCAGGGAAATCAGTCAATTACGCCATAGAGACGGTCACCGGCGTCGCCGAGTCCCGGCACGATGTAGCACTTGTCGTTAAGACGTTCGTCGACCGCGCACACCACGACCTTGAAGTCGATGGACGGGTCGATGTGCTCCTCGACGTACTTGATGCCTTCGGGGGCCGCGATGATGTTGATCGCGGTCACGTCCTTGGCGCCGCGCTCGGCCAGGTAGTGCGT
>OGRU01002244.1_pt1 | contig 12859 bp, 9 predicted proteins | sample 1553541 | NCBI WGS metagenome assembly OGRU01 (sample SAMEA2580068, study PRJEB22360) | human gut metagenome | biome: human gut; feature: human-associated habitat; material: faeces | place: Denmark | collected 2008/2010
GACCCGATGAAAATTATTGACAAACTGAACCAGAAAGGCATCCACATTTCTTTTGAGGTGTTTCCGCCGAAGACAGATGCAGGATTTGACAAAGTATTATCAGCAACAGATGAGATTGCCAAACTGAACCCATCTTATATCAGCGTAACCTATGGAGCCGGTGGCGGAACAAGCAAGAACACAGCGAAGATCGCATCCCATATTAAGGACGATCTTGGAGTGATGAGTCTTGCACATCTGACATGTGCTTCATCCACAAAAGAAGAAGTTGGAGAGGTGATTGAAAACCTGAAGGCTCATGGAATCGAGAATATTCTCGCTTTACGAGGAGATATTCCGGAAGGCATGACATTCCCTGATGGAGATCGATTCCATTATGCTTATGAACTGGTACAGGAAATCAAGAAACATGGGGATTTCTGTATTGGTGCAGCATGTTATCCGGAAGGACATGTGGAGCAGGAACATAAAGAGGATGATATCCGTTATCTGAAACAGAAGGTAGACAGTGGAGTTGATTTCCTTACAACACAGATGTTCTTTGATAATGATATCCATTATAATTTCCTGTACAGAATCAGAGAAGCAGGGATCACAGTTCCGGTTCTGCCGGGAATCATGCCGATTACCAGTGCTGCTCAGATGAAGCGAAGCCAGGAACTTTCCGGAACAGTATTTCCGAGAAGATTTCTTGCAATATTAGATCGCTTCGGAAGTTCTCCGGAGGCGATGAAGCAGGCGGGAATTGCTTATGCGACAGATCAGATTATTGACCTTCTTGCGAACGGTGTGAATAATATTCATATTTATTCTATGAATAAGCCAGAGATCGCAATTGCGATTATGAATAATCTTTCCGAGATTATCAAGTGTTAAGAAAGTGAATGACCAGATGATAGAGACAGAGAAGAGAGTACGTGAAGCAGTTCGTTATCTGGGATTTGGAAAAAATGAGGCAGATGAACGAACCTTGGAACTGATCCAACAGTCTTTCAAAGACCTGGAACAGGAAGCAGGGCCTAAGTCCATCTGCCAAATTTTTGATCTGAATCATACAGATGACGGAAGACTGGTTATTGGACAGATGGAGATTCGAAGTAAGAGCCTGAGTAGAAATCTGAAAGGATGCCGTCAGGTTGTTCTTTTTGGAGCAACACTTGGCGCCGGAGTTGACCGGCTGATGCGCAGAATTTCTTTGACAGATATGGCAAGAGCAGTTATTTTGCAGTCTTGTGCAGCAGCAATGTTAGAAGAATATTGTGATGAGTGTCAGAAGAAGATTGCGGCAGAGCTTGAAGAAGAACATTTGTATTTAAGACCGAGATTCAGTCCCGGATATGGAGATCTGCCGATATCGCTTCAATCGGATATTCTTCTGGCTCTTAATGCTCATAGAAGAATAGGTCTTACAGCCACGGAAAACAGCATACTTATCCCATCAAAGTCTGTTACGGCTATCATCGGAATTTCTGATGAGCCTATTGAACGTGGAAAAAAAGGCTGTGCGGTCTGCCGCTGTGAAGCCCAACCGCGAGGAGTCAGCCAGGCGCGGACTTGAGTGTCCCGAAATAGCATTTATACTGCGCGAGACCGAGCGCAAATTCGGCAGAACGCTGCGTCAGAACGAGATATCCACCCTTGTCTGGCTGTACGACGACCAGGGCATCGGCAGTTCCCTGCTTATGATGATAGTTGAATATGCCGTCAGCGAAGGCAGGCCGAGCATGAGTTTTATTGAAAGGACCGCTGTCGAGTGGGTGAACGATGGAGTGAGCGATGTGCTGTCAGCCGAAAAAAGGCTTACCGAAATGCGCCGCCGCAGAAGTGCGTGGCACACTGTCGAGACCGCTATGGGCATCGAGCACAGGATGCCCTCATCTGCCGAGCTTGAGGCAGCCGACAAATGGATAAACGAATGGGGCTACGGCTCCGAAATACTCCGTGCCGCATACGAGGCTTGCGTTGATGCCACTTCAAAGTTTTCCATACCTTATATAAAGAAAATACTGTCGTCGTGGCACAAAGCCGGCGTCAAAACGGTGGCGGACATAGCTATCAAGACGTCCCCGGCGGATAACAAAAGCGGCGATAAATACACCGACTTTATAAACGGACTTATCATGAAAAACGAGGAGGATTGATCAAATGGCGTTTTCTAATGAAATACTGCGTAAAGCGCTTGATACCGTAGCCGCACGCCGCAAGGAAGCGGAAAGCAGATTTGCAAAAAAGCGTCAGGCGGTCTATGCGGAAAATCCGGAGCTTCTCGTAATTGATGAAGAAATGCAGAAAAAGGCGTCGGCGCTTGCCCTTGCGACACTTTCGGGTGACACGGCGCGCGCATCCTGTATACTTCTTGAGCTTAAAAGCATCCGTGAAAGGCGCAGTACTATAGCTATCAGTGCCGGCATGCCTGAGGAACCGGAATACTGCTGCTCCCTTTGTCACGACACAGGCTATAAGGACGGCGCTTTATGCCAATGCGTAAAGGAAATTGCATCAAAACTCAGTTATTCCTCGCTTTCCGGAGCCATGCCGATAGATAAATCGACATTTGAGTCTTTTGACCTGACGCTTTACCCCGAAGAGAAAAACAGCCGCGGAGTATCCCCGAGAAAACAGATGACCGCTGTTTTCAAGACCTGCCGCAGCTTTGCAGCTGATTTCCCGTCGGGTGCAAATCTGCTTCTTACCGGCGGATGCGGACTTGGCAAGACGCACCTTTCGCTTGCCATTGCAAATGAAGTAATAGCAAAGGACCACGGCGTTATATACGGATCGGCTCAGAACCTTATAAACGAGGTCAGCCGTGAGACCTTCGACCGCAGCGGCTCGACCGATAAGATTGACAGTCTGACCTCCTGTGACCTGCTGATTCTCGACGATCTCGGCACCGAATTTTCGACACAGCTCAGCGTCTCGGTCGTTTACAACATAATAAACACGCGCCTGCTGAAAGGTCTTTCGACCGTTATCAGCACAAACCTTGATTTAAAGGAGATCAGCGAGACCTACAATGACCGCATAGCCTCTAGGATAGTAGGAAGCTACACGATCTGTCCATTTTTCGGGAACGATATAAGGCAGATAAAATCGGTAAACAGAATATAAATACAGATAAACAAAGTCAAGGCAGGAGACGTCTCCTGCCTTGACTTTTGCATGTTTTTCGGTAAATTTTAGTTTATCTGCATAAAGGCAGATGAAATTTACACGTCTGCTGGTGATAAAAAGCAACGGCAGGAGTGGTGCCCCTGCCCTACAAGTGTTGAATTGGTTTTTTGTCTTTTATGCCGCTAAACTAAATTTCACCCGATCGCATAATGTACGACAATCCCCGGCAATACCGGCGGTATCGTCAGGGACGGTATGTTCATTTCAGCCGATAAAGCGCTCCGGTCATCCGGCGCGCTTTATCGGTCTTAAAAGGAATATAATGAAATTAGGCGTAAGCAAATTGAAATCAGTTGTTGCAGGTATATCCGTAGCTGTTGGTATAATTAAACCTTATATCCTGACCTGCCAGCTGATAGAGTTTCACTTCATCGACCACATACTTACTTGTGTTTGCCCACTGCTCGGCAGTCACATTCTTGATCTGTTCGTTGACCAGAAGATCGTTGCCGACACTCATTGAAATAATAAGGTAAGCATGCTGGTTGAGTCCGTTCTGTATGAGTGTCGAGAGCTCGCTTACATTCTTTTTGACATAGAACTCACCGTCTATAGTGAATCCGACCGTGTCTTTGGTCCACTCGCAGCCGTAGGTATGAAGTTCCTGCCAATAGCTATCGCTGTCCTGAGCCTTGGTGGTCCACTCAAAGCCGTCACCGGTCGCCTGATATCCTGCATCCTTGCCCTTCTGGGTCAGATGCGGGAAAACGTTTCCTCTCGTCCAGTTATTTCTGCCGAAGTTTTCGTAAACGTCAAACTCGCACCAATAATACTCTGTGGCAAAGGCAGGGCGCGTCCAAAGTGCAGTCCAGAAGGTGTCACCGTACGGCATCATGCATGAGATCTCCATATAGCCGTACTGGAAGCACATTTTGTTCTGGCTTTGCAGCATGCCGCCATAGTATGCCTCGTTTGTTTCGGTCGCTGAGATTATCAGCTTGCTGTCGGCAATTCTCAGGTTGCTGAGATCTCTTTTGAATCTGTAAGCCCTCTTGCCGTTCTGTCCTACCGAGGTTATAACCGTATCCTCATCAATGATGTTCCACTTTGATGTGTCAACGGTATCAGACTCAAAATCCTCTTTAAAGGTCAGTTTATAGTCCTTGGTATTGTCGATTCCTGCCGATACCGCATCGTAGGTAGTTTCTTTGGAGTCGGCATCGGTAAGCGAAACATCACCGCTCAGCATTTGTCTTAAAGCAGAGACCGCACCGGCAACGCTTGTTGTGCTGCCGCCGTTCAGATATATCTTTGTGCCGCTTACGGTTATCTTTATATTATCCGCTCCGCTTACTGCGTTCACGCCGTCTCGCGCGGCACCTCCGACTATTATCTCGCGATCGGACGCGGTGCACTCGGTATCAAGCTTTGATCCGAGCGTATATCCGTATTTTTCGGCAACGTCGCGGCGCAGGTTTTCGATCTCAAGCAGTGTAATGTAAGACACATTGTTTTTTGGTCTTACAATGGTGTAGCCGTAAAGATCGGTGCCGCCGACCGTAACGTTCGCATAGGTCTTATCGTCCTTTGAAACGTAGTAAATACCACCCTTTATGGGCTCTTTGCTTACGAAGTTATCGCAGAAATAGCCGGCCGCGGCGGTCAGAGCTTGCTCATTCATTCCGAATATCACGATCTTTTTGCCGATCGACGCAATGACAAAACCGTCTCCCCTGACATTTTCCTTTCTCATTATCGCCAACGCGGTAGCGCTTTCGGCGCGGTTTGTATCGCATATAAGTATCTCATGCGCGGCTTCCGCTTCGCTGTCGGTAACATTTTTAGGCGATACACCCACAACCGCCTTTATCTGCTGGAACAGCTTTATAGCCAAGTCGTTTGCATATTTTTCGGCGTTTTCGGGGCGTATTATCCGCCATGCGTCGTCGCCTGTAGCGGCAAGATCAATGTCGTCCTTTGAGAGCACATCGTCAACGTTTTCGATCGTTGACACGGTATCGGAAGAACCCGACTGATCCCCTGCCTTATCCTTACCGCAGGCAGAAAACATTGTAATGATCATAAGCAGCATCATAACTGCTGCCAGAAGTCTTGTCTTTTTCATAATTCACCTAACTTAAAATACATGTGACAAGTCTATTGGTCGAACGGATCGGCATCGTCCATAAACCAGTCGCCTGCCGATATTTCGACCTCGGCGCCTCCCCGTGCCACGGGCGACACGGAGATGAGCGACAAAACATTAAATTCGGGCTTTGAATATTCCTTCATCTTTTTACCTCCGTCAATAATCGATACCGGCAGCAATGCCGTTATCGGCATATACCTGCTCAACGGCATTGTAAGATGTGGCAAAGACATCGGAATAAACTACCGAACCGTCTGAAAGCTCAACAAACATCGCAGCTGACATTTCCGTAGCCTTAAGATCACCGGCTTTTCCGTCCTTTGTCAGTCCGGTCAGCACGATCATATAGTCACGGTACCCGTCGGTGCTGTCGTAAACGACCGCATCATCGGAATAATCGACCTCTACAAAAACAGCCTTTGAATTGTCAAGTGTGACGCCGGTCTCCCCTGCCATTGCGGTCGGTACTATGACCATACCTACATTTTTGACTGACACTGTATCATCGGTCGCAATGCGTCCTCTGAATCTCAGTCCGGCAGAAATATAACCTTCGCCGCTGCCCTTGTCGGAACGTATGCTTGAAGCTACTATATCAAGATCCACTGTTCCCTTTTTATGCATATCCACAGTCACAGACACCTTCGCCATATCAATACTGTCATCGTTTATACTACATACAAACTGCCTGCCGGTACCTCCGAAGGTTGCGTCCGCAGCATCCGCCTTTTTAAAGGCTTTATATGTCTTGCCGCCGTAGGTCACGCTGATACCGCCTGCCGACAGAATGTATCCGTCGTCCGCAAGGGTGTCAATGGTCAGAACAGTCTTTCCCGAAGATACGGCAGAGGTGACGGTTGCGGAACCGTTTTTGATGCCGCCTGCGGCATCTCCGTCAGAGATGTTTGCCGCCATCGCCGTAACTGTGGCTTCTTTAATTACAAACTTTGTACCGCTTGCTTTGAAGGCAAATCCGAGATACCTGTCGGCATAGTGGCTGTCTGCCGTAAAGGTGCAGCTGACGGTAACATATCCGGCAGTATTCGCGGTATGCGTCCACGCCTTGATGACCGACATATCGCTCCATTCCCAGAAATTCTTTTTCAGGACCGGCGTTGCAAGGCCTATGCCGGCAAAGGTACCCTCATTGTAATCGGTCACCTTGTAGGTCATTTTAAATGTATAGGTATAGCCGTACTTAAGGACTATTCCGTTGGAGGTGAAAGCTGTACCTTCCGTATCTGCCGCGGCACCGGTATAGAAGCCGAAGCGCTGTGTGTATGAGCCAGTATAGCTCGGTTGAGCAGAAAAATCATCAGCTCCGCCGTTTGAAGTGACGGTCAGCTCACCGTTTTCCTAGGTGGTGTTGTTTTTTATTGCATCCGAATAGAAATTACTTTTGAGTCCTGACTTGTTTTTAAAGAAGTTTTCAAGATCAAACCCGTATACTGCCTCGCTGCCCGAAACCGGCTTGGCTATTTTATTTACAAGAAGCGTATATGCACCTGCCGCAGGCGCGAACCACCTGCCGGCGTGTGAGGATATCTCCTTGTAAGCCGTCGCGTAGTCTGTAGCGGAATTGTAGCCGGCAACGGCTGTGGTACCGGATGTGTTAAACACGTCCCATTTATAAAAATCGGTCGTGGTGTCAACCGGAGTATAATCGGGAAGCCTTACGCCGTCTCCGACCGAGAAAAACTTGTATGAGTCAACACCGAATGCGTTGCCGCCGTCAATGTATGTTTTGTACCTTACAACACCTTCGTCATTGGCAGCGTCAACATATCTTTCTACCTTGACGCTTTCGATATCGAAAATGTTGTATGTGCCGTCTGCCGTATACTTATCGCAGGCAAACGCGAGATTTATATAGTTTCCGGAATCGGTGGAATAATTCTTGCCGTCAAATACTGCGGTAAAATATGTCCAATCCGACGATACCTCGGTTGCGTTCTGATAATCAAGAACATAAAGCGGCTTATTGAACAAGTAACCGGAATTCTGCGCGTAATTTGCGATAGCTATTCCTATAGTCGCCCTGCCGGTAGAGGTGTTTTTGCTTGAAAGACGGTATTTGACAGTCACGGCATACGCGCCGTCATTAATTTTCTGGAAACCGTTGTTTGACGGGCGCTCCCATCTGTAATCCTTGTTGGGAGTCTCTTCGGAATATGTAAAGCCGCTGTCATAATCGGCATCCCACAGCCAGACCTTTTTGTGCCATGAGCCGCCGGCAGAATCGCGTGTAACGGTATTAACATAGTTGAGGTTTATATGCAGACCGTTTTGATCAACATATGACTTGTTTGTGGAGCTGTTCGAATTATAGAACCACTGGTCGGCATTGAAGGATTCAGTGCTTGCAGCCGTTCCCGAGAGAAAAGACGGTGCGGCGTTTTCGGTCCCGGATCCTGCCTTGAAATCATCCAGCCATTCTTCCGTTTTTGCACCCGAAGTATCCACCGCAGCAACGCTCATTGCCGCGTACAGCGCCGTCGCAAGGATAGCAGCCGACAGCACGGCACCGCAGATCTTTTTTAATACATTCACGAATTTACACCCCTTTAATAGATTCTCAAAGTGTGGAGGGTGCCGCCCTGTAATGATACAGGGCGGCAGTTATAAGGGAAAAATATTATTTGTGTGCGTATCTTTTCAGCGTAACGGTCGTTACAAATGCTGCACAGACAGCCATAAGAAGTATAACCGCTGCAACGCTCGGCGAATTGTCGCCTGTGGCAGTGCCGTTATAGCCGTCAAGCACAAGCTCAACATCGTCAACATAGAAGTCGTTGCCGCCTGTTGCCGAAATTCCTACGAACTTATCCTTTGCGGTGAACGAGAAGGTCACCTTATTCCATTCGCCAACCTTGAGATCGGCAAAGTTACATATTGTCTCGGTATCGCCCGGCAGCATGACGCCTGCCGAATTGGACATTGAGATGAGGCTTATAAGCGCATTCGTATCGGTAACGGTGACGGGCTTGACATAGAATGTCAGATGATACAGATTGCCAACCGTAATAGGCGTGTTGTCACTTCTCATAAGTGAGAACGCCTTGCTGCCTGAAACGGTGCTGTTGCGGAAGGCTGAGGCAGCTCCCGATCTGACATTTTCTCTTGAGTAGCCTTCGGTGTTTCTGTCATATAACGACCAGCCGGAGGCAAAGTTAAGCATCTTTGCGCTGTCGGGATAGTTTTCAAAGCCTTCGGTTATCTTACCGAGCGTCCACAATGCGTAAAGCGTGATATCGGTATCGCCAAACACTGTATCGGTAAACAGCTTGGTGCAGGCAGCATCGGTGTACCATCCCAGGAACTTATATCCGGCTCTTTCGGGCGTGGGAAGCGTAAAGCTCTCACCCGGGTCGCCGCTTATGGAGTCGATCTCCTTGCCGCCGTTGGTATTGAAGCGGATAAGATTTCCGTACACATTTGCTCTTGCCTCACCGCTGAGCAGCGTTATGTCGTCAATGTCGATAACGGCGTCGCCCGATATGCCCATAGTGAAGTAGTTGTTGTTATCCTTGGTTTCAGGATCAAAGGATGCTATAAAGCTCATTTCACCTTCTACCCAACCGTCGGTTGTTGATGCATAATGCACCTTGCAATCCTGCTGGTTGTATCTTTCCCATATTGCATAGTTCGACGATGAGAATATAAAAATGTCGCCGCCCGACTGATTTCTGATCTCTTTTATTCTGTACTTAAAGTTTACCGTGTATTTAACGCCCTCGATAAGGCTGAAGTGGCGGTTGCCGTCGTTTACCGCAAAGCGTCCGGCGGTATTTGCAGATATGGTCGAGGTGTTTTTGGCAAAATCGTATCTGAAGAACTTGTTGCCGTCCTCCTCGGTCACCGTGAAACGTGCGGAATTGATCTTGCCCCACTCGTCGGTCTTGAAGCTGCTGAAATCACATATAATGGGTGTGACCTTCCACTTTGCGTAAAGATTTGTGTCGGTCTCGGGGAATTTGTCAAGTGTGAATTCGGTCGACAGGGTCTTATCCGTATACCAACCGACAAACTCGTATCCGCTGAGCGACGGTGTGGGCAGCGTGCCTATCGCATCGCCTACAAATCCGGTAAACGGATTGTGGGGTTTTCCGGTGTTATCGTTGAAGTATATATTTACAACATCACCGTTTACGTCACCGAAGCTCTCCTCTATCGTCGCCTTGCTTATGGTAATCACACCGGCGTTAGTGAATATGCTGAGTCCGATAAAGTTGCCGGCATGATAAATGTCACCCTTGAAGAAGCCGGTCACCGTGACGTATCCGCCGGTTGAAGCGGTCGACTTCCATGACTTTATAACGCGCATCGACGACCATACGTTATAAGCTCCGTTGACCTGCGTTGCAAGTCCTATATATGTGCCGTATTTATCCGGATTCTCTACCTTATAGGTCATACTGAATTTGTAAGTATACCCGTATTTGACCTGTACCAAATTTCCGTCCCATTTGCCGGCATCAGCGCCCTTGCCGGTATAGAAGCCTATACGCTGGCAGTCGATCCTGTCATAGCCGGTCTGGTCGACAAACGCCCCACCGCCTGCATTTGAACGGAACGACATTCCCTCGCCGTCCTTATATGTAAGCGATCCTGCGATGGTATTTGCGTCTGAGGTCGTACCTGAAAGCATGGCACCAGACAGTCCGCGCTTGTTTTCGGCAAGACCCTTTACGTCCAGTTCATAAACCGTTTTCTGATCGCTCGGCTCCTCCTTGAGGAAAACGGCGTTCATTGAATAGGTCACCTTGGACTCTCCGGTCGGCATATTGAAGCTCTCACCCGGATATCCGCCGTAGTAGTTATAGTAGGGTCTCTGCCACTCATCGCAGAGCTACCACATTTTGAAATCCTCTGCGTCCCTGCTTACCGACGGCTCGGGCATTTTAATGCTGTTGCCTATTGATGCAATTGCGTAACCGGGCACAGCTGCGTCTGCACCTGTATCTGGATCTCTGAAACGGACGGCATATTCGCCGTTGGTCTTGTCATAGTAGTTTTCTACGGTTACGCTCTCGATGAGCACCTTGTTGTTTACGCTTTCAGCCGACTTGTCACACGAGAAAACAAGATTGATATAGTTTCCTCTTGCACCGCCGAGCATTTTTGCGTCGTTTCCGTCAAATATTGCGGTGAGATATCTCCACTCGCCGCTGACAGTGGTCTCCTTTGCGACGCTCTGGACCCTCACAGCCCTCTGGAAGTCGGGAGAGTTTGCACCTGTCTGGCTGTCGCAAACGGCGACGCCGAGGTAAACGGCGCTACTGTTTTTATCCATCTCGGTGACCTTGTATTTGACGGTAACACCGTATACGCCCTTGGACACTGCCTGGAAGCCCTGATCCTTCGGGTTCTTGCTCCAGCTTATAGCCTTATTGGGCTGGGCGTCGCTGTAGGTAAAGGTATCGTCATAATCGGCATCCCAGAGCCAGACCTTTTTGAGCCACACGGCATCATATGTCTGTCTAAGCGGCTCGCCAGAATTGTTCCAGTCAACTCCCACATAAAGTCCGTCGGCATTAACGGATGACTTGCCTGTGGTGCTGTTGTAGAACCATGACTCATTGTTTGCGAGAAAGCTCGGCTTTTCGTCGCCGGTGCCTGTTCCCGATTTAAAATCGTACACCCACTTTGTATCCTTGGCATTTGAAGTGTCAACTGCGGATGCAGGCACGCCGAGCGCCGATATGCAGCAGGCTGCAAGCAGTGCGACTGCACATACAAGGCTGAGCGCTCTTCTCATTTTTCCCTTCATTTAAGTAAACCCTCTTTCTTTATTGTAAACTTAAAGGCGCATCGCGCCGAATGCTTATTTATACTGATCCTTCTTTTTCTGAACCAATTCATTAGCCGCCTTTACAGCCTGATCGACAAGGTTTGATACCGACTGTATTTTGGTGTTGACCTGAGCCGACGACGCACTCTTTACTCCGTTTGTAAAGACTGCCGAACCGCTGCTCTCGCCTATAAGCCATGCGCAGGGGTAATCAAAGTTGAAATACTTCTTATCTGCGCTCTGATTTATAAGATTGTAATAGAACTGACCTGCCTCGGGAGAAATAAAGGTATTCTGCAGATCGTAGTTTGCCGGGTCAAACCAGTAACGCAGAAAATATCCTGCAGCGTCGGCGTTGGGTGCTCCGTCGATTATGCCGTACATGCGGTATATAGATGAAGTAAGTCCCTTTGAGCCGTCCTCCAATGCCGGAAGGTATGTGTAACCTATATCGCTCGGATCCATGTCCTTGAAATGTCCGGTCTTTTTAAGACCGTAAACGCCCCAGATTATAATGCCGACCTTGCCTTGAGCGAACTTGCCGTAATCCTTTATGACGTTGCCGCTTATGAGCTTCTGCTCACATGAGTTGGCATACCACTGATATGTTGTCTGAAGCTCGGGTGCATTCACTCCGCTTGAGAAGGTAGCGGTCTTATAATCGTATTTCACGAACGATGCGGCAGCAGAGCCGCCAAGTATTTCGGGGTCAACTATACCGCCGAGGTAATCATCCCCCAGAGCCGAAATATCTTTTAAAACCTTGGTCATGGTCGTCCATGTCCATGTGCCGTCGGCATAATATTCAGCCGGATTTTTAAATCCGTTATCCTCAAAAATACGCTTATTGAAATAAACAAGGTTTGAGCCTGACCACGGTGAACCTATCGTATTTACAAGATATGTATGACCGTTAATCTTTGAGGTCTCAAGCATAGATTTATCCCAGATAGGGTCGTTGAGGTCAACCGACGAGCAAAGATCGATAGGCTGACCGATCTGAAGCGTAAGAGGGAACGCCTGACTGTCCTCGCTGGTGACATAAACGTCGGGTATATCGCCGGAGGCTATTGATTTCATGAGAGCATCGACATAAGCCGACTGGCTGACCGTGTAAAGCTGAACATTTATCCCGGTCTTTTGAGGAAAGCTCTCAAGTACCTTTGCGCCCTCGGTCTGTGAGTGATCGATCCATGTTGCGTATCTCACAGTTCTGCCCTTTGACGATTCCGGGATGGAAGCATATGGGTCATACGATGGATCGGCATATTTTGAGTCCGGGGCGATCTCAGGCTTGTTGTATTCAACCTTAACATCGCTTGACGAAGTACTGCTTTGATCAGACGAAGTGTCTTTATCCGATCCGCAGGCGGCAAAGCTGCCTGCAAGGAGACAGACACTCAGCGCCGCGCAAAGTATCCTCGCCGCCGATAGCCATAAACGTTTCATAATATCATTTCCTTTCACTAATTTTGCCTGTTTTCAATATTGGTGACATGTGTGTTTAGGACATGTAACCAAGCTATTGCAATTTTCACTTGAGACGCAAGCTGTAAGCCAATACGGACAATCAGTCACTTTGCGTTATCTTTCAAGTGCATTTTAACACAGTTGTATATTTCAATAAATACATTTAATTCATATTAATATTGCAAAAATCACACAGCAATCTGTGCGAAATCATCGCTTTATATGCTTTGCACAATCGCGGCACCGGTCTATTGTTGAACCTGACGGAACAATATTCAAAGAAATCTTCTATTCGCTTATCAGTTATTTAAGCAACCTAATTGTAACACAGGCAT
>OGRU01002248.1_pt1 | contig 12849 bp, 9 predicted proteins | sample 1553541 | NCBI WGS metagenome assembly OGRU01 (sample SAMEA2580068, study PRJEB22360) | human gut metagenome | biome: human gut; feature: human-associated habitat; material: faeces | place: Denmark | collected 2008/2010
ACTCTACGACACCCTATATAAAAAAAAGAGACCAACCCTTTTGGGTCAGTCTCCTGCTTGTGTCTGTGAAGACACAATAATATAATATAAAATTGATATAAAGCTATGAATGATTGTGTTATTGAGATGCTGTATAATAAATGCATCTTTTGGATTGATGAAGATTTATCCACTATGAATAAGACCGAAAGGATGGTATTGTATGATAAGTATCAGTGGATGTTTTCTTCTGGCTGTAAGATGCCTGACCTTGAATCATTGATTATTGGGGTTGCTCCAAGGGTGAATACTTTCAGGCTAAAATTTCGGGATTGGTTCTTTGTGGTCTGCAATTATAGTTTCAACCCTTATCATTTTGGCCAGACATCTTATTCTAATTTTTTGAATGCCCCATATTGGAATGGATCTAAGAGTAAAGGGAACAAGGCTTACCCTCAGAGGGTTATCCTACTATTGGGGATGCTGGGAATTTTCACAGGGGTCAAGACAAATTATCTTCACATCGGAGATAAGACAATGGACCACGGGCGGGAATACTATGTGGATGTGGATAAGCTGAAGGAATGGACTTCCAGTTGTACCGAACCGAATAATGAGTTCAGTGAGCCAGACTTATCTTCCTCAATTGATGAGACTTGGATTATGGTATCATCGACTGACAGTGATTTTGATTACTCATTCCTTGACGGAGAAGATGAAGCGAGCAGAAGGAGCTGGAACCTCTATGGGGCCTGGTTTTCGATGAGGCAATATGAGACTATTTCATCTATATCTGTCATTCAGGAATGTTATGAGCGAGCCCAACAATTTATAGGTTCCTGCACATATAAAATGCTTGATGCTGTCAAAGACAAGGATAAGAAGAAAGACTTGCGTGGAAAATACAGAAATTGTCAATGGCTTGTTAATCTTTATGAAAGCAATGTTGGATGTTGTAAGGTTGATGATAAGGGTGGGCGTTTCTATTCTATGATGGTCGGTATGGGCAAGGAATTCAGGAGAAATTGCCTTACTATGGATGGAGAAAGGATTGTTGAGGTTGATGTGTCTTCTTCTCAGCCCACATTGCTCGGCCTGAAAGTCAAGCGGGATACAGGCATAACAACCGAATGGTTGCAGCATTGTCTAAATGGTGATTTCTATGAATGGGTGAAAGAACTGACAGGTGTCAAGGTGGATAGGTCCGTTGTAAAGAAATATATGATGAGATACCTGTTCAGCTGCTATGGCTCTAATCTGTCAAAGACTTATGAAGGGGAACATATTCCTACTGATGGCAAAACTTATATAAAGGGATACAAGAAGTTTGAACAGAAACTGACCTCCTATTTGAAAGATAATGAGACAGCTGTTTATGACATCATTGAGCATCATAAGCGACACCCTTCCTGGACAGAGAAATCCTGGACGGACAGCTGGAAAAAAAGAAGAAAAGGCAAGTGGTGCAGTGTCCTTCCTGTTGAAATGCAACGGGTGGAAGTCGACTATATCAAGGCCTGCCTTGCAATGCTTCCGGCTGATATGAAATTCTACACAATCCACGATGCAATCTGTGTCCGAGAAAGCGACGGGGTTAAAGTAAAAGAAGCTATGGAGCAGGTCAGTATGGAAATGTATGGCGTGAAAATTTCGGTCAAGATTGAGAATACATCAACCGATCAGGTGAAGTGAAGGCCAAGCCAGCATAAATATCTATGGAAAGGTCAGAGGCTTTTCCATCATATATGACAATGAATAATGCAAATGGAAAACGAAAAATTACATCGTATCAGCTCATTTAAGGAATGGCTACGGGATCAGAAAATCAATGAAGGACTCAATTCAGGAACAACTGTCAATCCTAAATACAGACAAACCAACTTATATGGTTTTGCAGAGTATAGTAACCTCCTGCAAGAGGCCTATTGCACTCTGCAATTCGATCAATACAACAGCGTAATCGACAAGTGTCTGGACAACCTTGAAAGAGAAGCTCCGGGGCTGAAATTCAATAATATCCTTGAACTTGCAAAGAAAAAAGTCAAGGGCGATGATGGCGAAGACTGCATCGACAGTTATCTTTATCAACTTGCCGAGACACACATGAAAGACGAACCGATAAAAGTGCAGGATACCGAACTGGATGATGACAGCGTTAACAATGACCACGTGTTGAAGTCCGCCAGAAACCTGTTCATCTATCATATCGTCGAAGATATCAAGAAGAGGTTCAATTATGATGATACGAAGTGATTATCTCTTATGCGAAGGAGGTCATTATAAGCAATGAACGGGTTCTTGGATGAAACGAAATACACAATCAAAACATACTTCATAACCACTGGGCGGACTTCGGTTCGCCCTTTCTTCTTTTGTTATGGACGGGAAGGGCTACTCTTTATCCGCTGTGCCTTCAAAGGATTTGATCTCCTCAGAAATCAACTTCTGAAGTGCTTCTTTCGGAATTATGAGTTGATAGTCAGCAACGCCTATCGGCTTCGTCATCCCTTCAAGAGCCAATTCAACATCCACGTGGTCTTTTTCTGCGCATAGGATAATCCCTATGGATGGGTTTTCGCTTTCTCCTCTTTCAAGTTTATCCAGCAAGGAAAGATAGTAGTTCATTTTGCCAGCGTATTCTGGTATAAATTTTCCTATCTTGAGGTCAATGGCGACAAGACTGCGAAGTCCCCGATGGAAGAATAACAGATCCACCTTGCTGGTTCTTCCATTGAAATCCAACTCATATTGATTACCGATAAAGGAGAATCCTTTCCCCAGTTCGAGAAGGAACCGCTTTATCTTCTCGACAAGCCGTCTTTCAAGTTCCAACTCCAATATAGGCTGTGTTACTCCTAAAAAGCCAAGGTTGTAGCCGTCGTGAAAGACTTCATTTGCATATTGAGCCTGGACGGCTGGAAGTGTTGCTGAAAAGTTGTTATCCAGCAGAACAGGTTTTGCTATCAGATAAGCATTCATTTTGATGGCGTTCAACAACAAATCTCTGTTCCATCCTTTTGAAATGCTCTCCGACGCGTAGTATATGGTCTGTTCGTCATCCAGATTTTTGCTGAGAATAAGCAAGTTCTGTGACCAAGGCAAAACTGCTACGGCCCGTAGCACTTTCTCGTCACAAGACATATAACGCATATAAAACTTCTTCATGTTCCACAGCTGTCTTGGTGAAAATCCCATTGATGGGTAGCGGTCTTTCAAATCCTCGGACAGGTGTCTTACGACAGAATCACCATACTTACTATCCAATTTCTGCTCGAACAAGATTTTCCCGATTCCCCAATAACAGTTTGTCGCTAAAGAGCAGATTTTTTGAGCCATCAAACTTCTGGCACTGTCAATTACTGCTACGGTTCGTAGCAGAATCTCCTTATAATCCAATTCAATGATACTCGTGATGTCTTGTGTGTTTTTCATAAAATCAAAACATATAACTCTTGCAAATTTAAACATTTTACAACATTTCGGACGTCTGTTGTTATCCTTTTGATAAAATATCGTATCTTTGTGTCGTTCAGCTAGCCCAGCATTCAAAACAGTGTATTTGGTTGTTTTATCTTGATGCTACTGGTTTGACTGCGGGGATGGGTGGACAGACATATTAAGACGTTACTTGACGTTTTTCTTCTATCATCAAACTTGGCAATTTGATTAATCGTAAAGAAGAAACGGCAACGGGAGCGTCCACTTATGATGACAATTCGGTCATCCACGTCTTCGTATAGGCGTGGTGTTGTACTGCATATCATCCTGACGTGGGCTAGCTGCAGTTGCTTATCCTTTACGATTGGCAGCCAAGGCCAGATGATGGGATGAGCAAAAGTATGACTCCCACGCTTGAACCAGTATGTATTTTGTAAGTGTCTGTAAATCAAAAGAAACTTTATGGCATCAAGCGTAAATGATACCATAAAGTTCCCATTGTCTACGAGAAAGCAATCTTGCGTTGTTTATATCAGAAGATGAATAGTTTGCTGCAAATTAGCGATTAACATCCATTAACTCATTTTTTGCTGTTTCAATGGCTGTAAGTTTCAAATCCTCTTCACCCTCTAAATCGCTTAGAATTTTATCAGCAAGCCAAAGGGTGAGCATTTCCTTTTCATCCACTTTGAAGTATGTTGCCATTTGAATTACTTGACTTCTCTTTGCTCGCCTATCCCCACGTTCAATCTTGCTGAACATTGGAGTATCTATTTCTAAGTATGCAGCTACTTGACGCTGCAATATTCCTTGTTCGTCTCTTAGTGACCTTATCTTGTTTCCTAATAACATATCCGTTTTATTCTTTATCTAATATTACGATTTCCCAATAGCCTCCAAATCTTCCACCAGTTCGTTTTATTTTGCCTAATTCACGAAGTTTACGTATTTGCTTCTCAACTCCTCGTGAAGACATATTCAATTGCATTGCGATTTCAGCGGCTGTTATATGTGGGTCTTGTTTTATAATATCTATAATCAAGTCCTTTGTTTCCGAACTTCTTTCCGAACTTTTCGTTTTTGTTTCCGAACCTCTTTCCGAACCAAGTATGTCTGTTTCCGAACTGTTGCTATTCGTTTCCGAACTTTCACGACATCCTTCATGAACAGGAATAGTAACCAAGAACGTCAAGCGGTCATCTGTAGTTTCAAAGATGGCACGTGGTGAACCATTTTCTGCTAACTTTGTTTGTATTGTTGGAACACCAGTTGAGCGACCCTCTGTAAGGTCAAGTTCTTTTAAGAAATCACCCAAACGACGGTTGCGATAGCGACGGCTTTTTAGCATATCGCCCTTTTCTATATCCTCCTTGGAGATGCTTCTGTCTGGTCCAGGACAATTGAGTATAGAGATTCCGCTTGGTTCAATGGTAATCTCTATTGGTTCATGCTGCAAGAAATCTCTGTGATATACAGAGTTTACAACTGCTTCTTCAATAGCATCGTATGGATAGTTCCAAAAACGTTCTGCCTCCTGCCTACCGGAAATCTTACGCACATGCTCTTTGAGTACATTGCTCTTGATGTAATCCATTGTCTGTTTTATCATCTGCGGAACACTGCCTTTGAATGTAACTTCTGTGAAATTGTTTGGATCATTCATCTTTCCGTTAGGGAATGTCACTACATCAATCTGAGTGTAAGGGAAGAACTTGCTTGGATTCTCGCAGAACATCATGGCTGCCACATTGCGAAGCAAACGGTTTTCTTTTGGTCCTGTATACAGTTCCATTTGGTCAAGTATGGTAGAAAGCGGAGTCGTTATCACATCATCAGCCAGTTTGCTACCCACTTTGACAAGATAATCACGAAGAAGCACCAGAGAAATATCTTCCAACTGGATGTCGCTATTGCCTCGTTCATCAAAAGGCACACGATTAGCCAACTCTCGCAATTCAACGAGAACTTCACCTCTTGCCTCAATGCTACTTGTGCCACTGCGAATGTAGAAATATTCTTTTGTCCCTTTCGCTGTTACGTTTACAGGCACAGAATATGGACGGTAACTGCCAGCAGGACACCATATAACTATCAACTGTTTCCCATCTACCTCCTCTACAGAAGTGCGAGGTAAATAGTATGGAGCCATTTTGTTGTTGTAGCCCACCATCTCTTGCAAAATATTATCTATCTTTTCCATTGGCACGCCTTCTACAGGTCGTATTGCCATGCCCGTCTTATCGTCAGTATCTACACCAACTATGATATATCCACCGCCAAGATCATCAAAGTCATTGGCAAAAGCACATATACTGTGATATATGCTTCCTGGGTTCCAACCTTTCTTGAACTCAATGCGGTTAGATTCTATTTTCTGCTTGTTAAGCAGGTCGTTTATGTTTATTGCGAGTGCCATAAAATGTTTTTTAATTGGGCATTATGTAGCCTTTGTCTTCAGCCTTGTTCACGATTTTAACCAAACGCTTACATTGTGAGGCAGAAGGTAAATTCTGCTTTGCAATGTAGTCTGCAATTCCTTTTATAAAGCTACAATCACCATAAGAAAGAACGTTCTCTTTCATAAGGTCATTGTATACTTTCATCCAATAATTTGCTCCAAGATTGAAAATTTCCACAGATGCATCAATAGCTGCGTCAAACTTATGTGCACGTTTTGCTGCACGTTCTGCATTTTTTGTTTCTTCGATAGACACTAATGTTGACAAGAATGTTTCACCAAGTGTATATTTGTAATCTTGGAAATTCTTCCATACAGCTTGTGTACGTGATATGGTTCTAACGATACCTCCGTTTGCTTGATCCATCAAGAAGTTATGAGTACAATACGCAAGTCTCAACAATTCTTCTGCCAATTCAGGATAAAGAGTTTGTTTCTGCCATATATAACGCCAGTCTATATCTTTTCCTTTAGGGATGAGAGTCATGAGTTTGGCTATCGTATATGGTACTATCTGGGCTTTGTTACCACCTTTAGGATACCATGAAGCCTTACTAATCAATCCATCAAGAGTATCGAAAAGTATAACGGAGCTAACGCATTTACGGAAGAAATCCTCATTTATACTATCTCTATTCTCATCGTAAATTTTTTCAATAACACCAGCAAATCTATTGAAATTGATTGCAGAACTTTGGCATACTTGATGAGGATTCATCAGTATTGTATTGTAACATTTTGCAAGCTTTTCCTTTTTGATGACTTGATTCTTAGGATGCATCTCACAAAATTTCTTTTTCTGTGCAGGTGTCAGTTTCATTTGTTCCTGTTCCCATTTGCCTCGCGAACGCTCATAAAACCATATCGTTTGATATGGATTTCCATTTACAGGAGGTGCCATTACCTTTTTAGACAATTTTTCCATTAACACATGGAATGGGTGGTTAGAGAAAAAATCAGCCTCAGAAACAGCATTTTGGCTATTTGCACATTGTGAAATAGTCTTTGTTATGCTGTTATATTGCTCTACTTGTTCTTCAGACAAATCATTTTCAACATTCAAGACTGTCAATTTCATCGGAACATACAAATTATCCATGCCATAGCGAGCTTCTTTTTTAATGATGGCATTAGCCAAAGAAGCCGTCGTTTGACCTCCGTTGATAATTTGCAGATCCTTAAAATGTACTATTTGAGTTTTATCTGCAGAAAATGAAACAGAACGAGCAACAACAGCTATACCATTATTGAAAGTGAAGAAATTCTCAGGATGATTTATGATAGTATCTCTAATTCCTTTGTTGACTTTTCCTCTTACACTTAAAAATGCTCGCACATTGCCTTGTAATAGTTTGCTTCCATATTTTAGGTAAATGTCAGCAAGAAACTTACCTGGCACAATGCCAAGATAGGCATCATATTCACTGTCAACTCCAATGTCTGCTTTTAGACACTGGATACCATCACAACCAAAGTCAGTAGTATCTATTTCTATTATCTCACTTGAATTAGAGGCAAATGTTTGATAGAATCGTTCTAATGTCCATACGTTAAGTTCGACAGGACGACCCAAAAATTCAGGTTTAGACAAATTCTTCACTTGCTTGCTTAGTGTGGCATTAGACAATATAAAGAATTTGAAACGAAGGATTTCTGTAGATAGCAATCCTTTACCTATCTTTTTACGAAACTCATTTGCTATAATCAGTGCTGGATCGGAATCGTCACAATATTTGCTGATATTACCTTGTACACATTCATCAAGGAAATTCAACATATGTGTGTATATATCCTCTATACGTGAATTTGTAAGTGTTGGGGTACTATCACGTTCATTGATAAAATCACTTGCAATCAAAATTAAAGCCCCATCAGCTTCATCATATGCGTAAGCATCAAATGCAAGCAATCTATTTCGAGAACCGCGCATCTCTACAGACATTGGTATAGGATCGTTCAACTCTCCGATTTCTTCCAAGTCCGAAAGATATTTCTCTATGAATTGAGTTTCAGGCTCAGTGCCTTCATGTTCGGCATTGAACCTCAATTCATCGATAAATTGTTTTCTATATTCCTCGATGTCCATAATTTAAAGATTTGTTCTTTACGAAATTTTAAACTTTTCTATATTTGAGAGTACAATATCATATTGTATTTTAGAAATTGCTTTAGGTAATTTCTCTCTCATAACTCTTGGAAAATCGTTTCCTTCAACTTTATATATATTCATAGCCTTCAAGTCGTATACATAATTGTCATTTTCGGGAGAAAAGTCAAAGCCGTATAGTCCAAGCTTAGCAAGAAAGTAATCCTTTTGGATAGTGGAACTTATAGAGGCAATAATGTTAGTGACAAGTGCATTTAACCTTAACCCATTATATGATGTGCTCATCTTCTCTAAAGCATATACAACAAGGGAACCGCAGACTTCACTGTCCAATTGCTCTACTGACGAGATGTGAACAGTCTCCTTGCCTACAGCTATTGTTTTAATTTCATACCATTCTTCATCAAGCGAAAAATCCTTATGAGTCTTTTCTGGGCCAGTCCAACTTTCCAACGCCTTATCTAAACCTTTATCAGGAATCATCACACCTTTAAGAAAAAGTAACTCACCAATCAACCCCATGATTTCAATCTCTGAGAGATTTCCATGATTAGGCTTAAACAATTGTTTCCAAGAAAAATAGCGAGTTCTTAAAGTGTGATAAGCGGTTTCATCGTCATTGATAACTGCACATGAAGACATTAAATCTTCACAAAAAGTGCAGAAATACTCAAGTAAAGAAGGTCTCTCCAATGAGAATCGCAAGAAAATGTCATTGTTACAATTGATGTGAGATACACTTATAATCTCAGAACTTTTGGTTTTGGAGATTTTAAAACTACCTCTAAAGTCGAAAGAATAACGGCCATACTCGTCCCTTCCAACATAGATATTAATATTACGATTATTACCTATGCGGATGAAATGACTTGCAGGAATATCTCCTGAAAGGATTGTGAAAATCTTAGTCTGCATCGTCTACCTCCTCTTCTTCTATATCCTCAATATTGAGACGTTGAAAAATCTTGTTTATTTTGTAATGAACAGCATTTTCCATTCCTTGTACTCCTGGCAAACCTATTGCAAAAGCGATAATTTTGTCATTGCCAAGTTCTGTACGGAATTTGGTCATTCGCTCATTCTCGTCAGATGTCGCTTCCTTGGGCGCTATGGGCATGATAATGAAAATTGGTTTCCTTTGCGGCAAGTATTGAAAATATGCTTTCAGTTTAAATTCACGTCCTTCAGTAGGTTCTCCTTTTGAAATCCAATCCTCTGTACATCTTTTTTCAGCAAGCTGTATCTGCTCCTTTGATAAAGCGAATTTGCCTTCTGAGCTACCACTTAATACTCTACGCCTTGAACTAATTTGTACTACATTTTTATTCCCATATTCAATGGAACGTTTCATGCACCTTATAGCTTTTAACCCACCGAAAGAAACATGCTCTTGGCTTTCACCACCTTCTATCACTATATCCCATAGTTCTATTCCTGTATTGATTGGATCGGATAAGAACTCCAAAATGTTAGGAATGTGGAAATTACCATTTGCCATTGAACATTTTATTTTTTTAAGAAATGAAATTACTAAATCCTTTGGTACATTCTCGAAGAATCTTGAAGTTCCATCGGATGCATCACACACATCTTTATTTGACTTTTTAACCAAATCCGTGTATCTGAGAGTGTATCCTCCAGCAAACAATCTGGCTATCAAATCACCTGTTTGTTTAAGGTTATTTCTGTTATGCTCGATGTTAAAACTCACATAAGGTGTATCATAGATATTTCCATAGAATGAATAGCGAACATCTAAGCCAAGAGCATTACGCATCTTATTGGATGCTGTTATCTGTAACTCCACGGAATTGTCTCGAACCTTGATACCAAAATCTTTTGGTGTAAGGCGTTGGTCGTACATATCTTTAATATTGTCTTTCAATTCTTGAGAAGATCTCGCTACTTCTGCATACCATTCTGCACTATTCTTGCTTGTCCAAATTTGGAATATATCATCATAACCAGCACGATAGCCAAACCAACGTCCCATCTGCATTAACACATCAAAAGTTGAAGTGTTACGATAAAAGTAACTTACAAGAAGTCCTTCCAAAGTAAGCCCACGGGACAGGGCAAGCCCACCCACTGCAATGACACGTAAAAATTTGTTGTTACGATAGTCAAGAGCACTGCTCTGTTTAGAGCCATTGACTACCATAATTTTAATTTTATCTATAGCATTTAGTATGGCCTGTTTCTGTATGATGCGCTCAAAAGTTATGTCATGAACATGTACAAAATGCTTATTCCAAATAGTTTCAAACCTTTTGTATAAAGGCAAGGACTTATTGCTCTCCGAATCGTCACTAAAGTTGAATCGGATGTCATCTACTATTTTTTCGTGCAATGTTTCAATATGTTCAGCAATATACTTTTGTACTTTTATAAAACGGCTCATATTAACTAACATACTGCGTGGAGAGGAATGGTTTCCTCGTAAATCACGTATTGTGTTAGCTAAATAGAAACAATAGACAGCTTCATCCAAAGAACTTGGTAGTTGACCATTCCATTCTTTTTTATGACGGTAATAAAATGTACCAGAATTTAATATTTCAACATCATTTTCTACCATATCATGATATTCTTCTGAAGTGTAATCAGGCTCTTCTATATCGGTTATGTAACGAAGATTACTGTAATATGGACCATCTTCATAGAATATTTTTTGAGCACCAACATAATTAGATGGAGGTTCTAAAGCGTAAATAAAATGTTCAGGAAACAAATCCGCATTTTTCATGCTGTCAACGGAATCAGGATCTATGAAAACGTTTGCAAATGGCGTTGCTGTGAACCCTACATAAGTTGTATCTTTGAATAAGCAACATACTTGACGTATGAGCTTATTTGTTTTTGTTGGATCTGTTTCATCTTTCTTGGTGTTTACGGATGCATTGTCTGCTTCATCGTCAATAAGTAACATTGGTATATCTATGTAACCCTTTACTGTATCAACATTTTGATCATACAACCATTTGTAAAGTTTGTTTAATACAGATACATTCTTCTTAATGACAAAAACTATAAGTGAGTTTTGTGAATTTAAAGACATCGCAATTTTATCATGATTGCCAACAAAATCACTTACACATGATGTAAAAGACGTAGCCCTAAGTTGCTTGTTGTCTTTTCCAACACCAATTTTGTTGCTAACCACTTGTTTGCCAACTTTTTTATACGTGATGCCGACAATACTTTCGTCTATACGTTCTTGCGTTTGCTGTCGAAGACTTTCTGTTATACCAGCAAGGAGTATTACAACTTTATATCCAGCATCAGCTGCTTTGCATATAAGACCTGAGTATGTGGCTGTTTTACCGGATTGAACATCACCAATAACAAGTCCTTTTCTAAATCTCTTACCCTCAAACTGCTCTTTGGGATTTCCAAGACAATTCATAATGTTAGGCAAAGTTTCTTCATCCAAAAGATTTATACTCTTAATGTTAAAAGAAGGATTTGCCAAGAGAAGGCTTTTGTATCTATTCCAAAAATAAGAATCTTCTATTTTGTCATTGCTGTACCATTCGTTTGCATTGTCGTAATCGTCAAATATAACATGCCCTTTAGCGTGAGTTATCTGAAACTGATATTCAATATCAGTAAAAAGACGCTTTTTGGCGTTATCATCACATGAAACTGGAAATAAAGACACAGCTCTATCTATATAAGAACTAATGTTCTCATATTTCACCTCTTTACCAGCACTTTTATCAGCGTTGATAAATCCATATGCAATTTGCTTTAATGATAAGTATAAATCGTCCGTCATATTTAACTCTTAAAGTTTTCAATAAGTTTGACTCTTAATTTCGGATATTTACAAAAAGGCTCTGATTTCATCAGTCCATCTATAACATCCTCATACGATTGATTACCTGTAGATTTTAATGTTGCAATCATAGTTACAGCAATCTGAAAGACATCATCGAATCTACTGTCTGTTTCTTCAACAGAAATTACTTCATTAGATTTGTCTATATACATTTGCTGTGTTGGAATATTCCTTTCTATTTCAGTTAGTAATATTTCCAAATAACTATAATCGGAATCAGACATCTTTTCTCTAACAAATTTGTAAAGTTTACTTTCCCGATTTATCTGATAGAAAAAAGTATTATTACGTCCTTCTTTTCTATCCCAAATATAATCGGTATCATCATCTATCTTTACTGTTCGTCCTCTATAAGTTTGCTGATTCACCGAAATATCCAACGCTTCAACAACAGTTCTCTTTAACTGATGAAGAATTCTCTTTGGTATGCTGGCATTCTGTTTCTTTATGTCAATACCCCATATGTCATCAAGAGAATTTGGAATGTCTACACGAATACGAGCATTTTTTGTCAGTTCTGCACGTGGTTTCATACCAAACCAAGTTCCCCAAATAATCAAACGGTTATTGCGGTAAATATAAAAACCTTGTTTAGTTCTAAGGTTTTCTATTCCACCAATAAGTTTCTTATCGCTTTCACTCATGTCTGTTGCAAATGGTAAGACAAAAGGCTTGATATGAATAAGACGCTCATTGCCTTCACTATCATTTACGGCAATGGTACGTTCCTTTTTATAGGTTGTCTTGGGATGATGCTCTAAAAAAGGATCAAGTGGTTTAACTGACTGTTTATTGATGTATATCTTTAATTTTGAAGTTATGGTTTGGGACAAGAATCTATGATAAATCAAAGCCAATGTCTTTTCAAGAGATTTTCGCAAATCAATAAGAGTTTCATATACTTGTCCATCACTTGATTTGGATATAACATCGAAATCCTGCCAAAGCACAAGTGTTCCTTTCTTATTTTCTATCAATGAATCCACTTGTAAAAGTGGTCTAATTTGATTAAACATAGACCTCTGT
>OGRU01002249.1_pt1 | contig 12846 bp, 11 predicted proteins | sample 1553541 | NCBI WGS metagenome assembly OGRU01 (sample SAMEA2580068, study PRJEB22360) | human gut metagenome | biome: human gut; feature: human-associated habitat; material: faeces | place: Denmark | collected 2008/2010
CGGACGGGAAATAACCCCAACGATTTTCCGGGGCGAAATTGGAAGCAGCATCAGCACGAACTGTAGCTTCCAGTAAATATCTGCCTTTATACGAGTAATTGGCACGGGCAAACAAAGAAGCAATACTGTTAATAGAAGCCCATGAACCTACAGATGGTTTCTTGTAATTTCCTGAACCCAAACTATTATATCCAAAGCCATCTACAAGAAAATCTTCATTTCCGGCACTCAATCCATCATTTTTAAATTTTTGGAAAGAATAACCACCAATAGCTTTCACGTTATGATCGCCAAAGTTCTTGGAGTATTGAGCTGTCAGCTCCATCAGATAGGCAGTACTTGTTTCCTGCGAAATATCCGCTCTTCCGTTTTTGGTCTTTCCCTGCAAAGTTGTCTTAGGCAAATAACTGGAACGTTTCTGGAAACTGCGGTCAGCTCCCAACTGTAATTTCACTTCTAATTCTTTCAATGGTTTTACTGAAACAAATGCTGAACCGATCAACCGATCTTTTACCGTATTATCTTTTATTTCCAACAAAGAAACCGGATTCGCAACAAAAGGACGTTTCGGGTCAATAAAATAATTCCCTTCAGAATCATAAATAGGAATAGTAGGATTGGACTGAATAGCACCGGTCAACACACCTGAATATTCATTAACCTTATCTCCTAAAGGAACGTTATCATACTTATTCTGTGAGTAAGTAGCGGTTAATCCGAAAGATACATATTTACTTAATTCTTGATCCAGATTTAAACGGGCAGAAAAACGGCTGACACCATTATTCTTGACAATACCTTCTTGATCCATATAGTTGACGGAAGCCAAATAACGGGTTTTCTCCGTACCACCATTAACAGAAAGATTGTGTTGTTGCGTATATCCGTTACGCATTACCGCATCAAGCCAATCAGTACCACTTGCCAACAATATCTCATCATTATTGAAAGCTGGTTTATATTGAGTGGGCGGAGTATCCGGTTTCTCCACATATCCTTTATAAATCCCCATTCCATTCAACTTCAGCCACTCCTCGTGCTGCTGCTTATTATACATATCCATATACATACGAGTATCAAGCATCTTATAATTCGAACGGGCTACCTGCACAGATCCCATACCGGAATAAGTCACTCTGGGCTTCTGACTCTTACCGCGTTTTGTTGTAATCAGAACAACTCCATGACCGGCACGTGCTCCATAAATAGCCGTAGAAGCGGCATCTTTCAAAACTGAAATTGATTCAATATCATCCGGATTCAAAGACTCCAGCACATTATCAATATTACCGGATTCATAATAGCCGTTCCCCGAACTTAAATTACCGGAAGACGATACCGGAAAACCATCAATAACAAACAAAGGGTCGTTACCTGCTCCTGTAGAAGCCTCACCACGAATACGGAATTTAGCCTCACCGCCAGGTTGCGCAGAGATCTGATTTACACGAAATCCGGCAGCCTTACCTGCCAATGCACGAGATACATTCGGAACAGTATTCATTTCTACATCACCCATATTTACCATAGAAACAGCACCTGTCAATGTCTTTTTACTCTGTGTACCATAACCTACCACTACTACTTCTTCCAATTGTTTGGAATCTTCCTGTAAAATGATTTTTAGATTTTTACCGACTTGCACCGCAACAGTCTGTGACTGATAGCCGATATAGGAAATATCCAATTGTGCTTTCGATGAAGATACGGAAAGTTTGAAGATACCGTCAATGTCTGTAATCGTTCCATTTCCCTGTACGCCTTTCTCCAATACACTAGCTCCGATTACCGGTTCACCATGAGTGTCCAGTACCGTACCCGATACTGTTACTTTCTTTTCCTGCTGTGGTGATTGCGCTTCAACAGACAATATTATTTTCTTATCCAACACCGAATACTTCACATTCGTCCCTGCGAAAATCTGGTCTAGTATCTTGAATATATTATTGTTGTTTGCCGAAACTGATACAATACGTTTCAAATCTACGTGTTTATTGTTGAAGAAGAAATCAAACCCCGATTCTTTTTTCAGCTTTTCCAACACAGTGCCAACTGTTTCATTACGCACTTCAAGACTGATCATGGTCTTTTGCGCATACGACTCTGCCGCATAAGTCATACTTAGCGAGCAGATTAAAAAGAGTACACTTAGTTTCATAGGTAATGGAGTTTTATTTAAGATTAACCTACACGACTTTATCATCCATAATAATTGGACGTTAAAACAATTTTTCATAATTTTGTAATTGAGATAAAGTTAATAAAATATGTCTTTGCTTGTCGCCAAACAAGCATAGAAAGATGATTTTTCATACGGGGTGATACGCCAATATCCTCCCGTATGTTTTTTGTTCAGGGAGCCTGTTGTCTGTTCATTTTTCCAGTATTTAAATTAAGGGTTAAACGTATATTAGTACACTTCTATTTTCAGCTTTTCCATCTTTATATCTGCACTGTCGATGTACCGCCAGCGTATGCGGGAGGAAATCCGGAAATATTCCATAATACGCTCCAGGCGCTGATGGGTGAATGTTCCTGTGAACGAACAGCCTTTTAGTTCTTTGTTGGATAATACGAATTCTACATTGAACCGCTTGCCAAGCATGTGCAGCACTTCATCCAGCGGAGTGTCATTAAAGATGAGCTTGCCGTCTTTCCATGAAATCTCCGATTCGCCCGAGGTAGCGTAGCACTTGATATCTCCGGTTTGTGGGGAATAAACCAGCTTCTGTCTGGGGGAGAGCATACTCTTTTGAATTTTTCCTTTGTTATTTTTATAAATAAACCCTACGCTGCCTTTGATAAGTGTGGTGGAAATGGGAGTTTCATTACCGTATGCTTCCACATTGAAACTTGTTCCGTACACTTCCACCTGCGAATGATGAGGGGTGGAGACGATGAATCGTTTCCGGGGATGATGAGTCACATCGAAATAAGCTTCACCGTTTAATTCCACTTGACGTACATCGCCGGCGAAAAAGGTGGGATAGCGGAGGGAGGATTCCGAATTGAGGTGAACTACCGTGCTGTCCGGTAACAGGACCGAGGTAGTCATACCTGCATTGGTTTTTATTTCCACCATCTGAGCGGTGACTACCGGCTGCCGTCTGCCCGGATACAGAGCCAATACACCTATCAGGAGGGGAACGGACAGGATGGCCGCAATGCGTTGTGTCCATCCCCACCAGGACAGGTTTCTAACTTTTGTTTTGCTTTTTACCTTATCTAACGCCTTTTCCGTATCTATTTTCTTGGTGATATGCTGTGTGTCCACCGCCAGATAGAGCGTATTCAGCTGCTTGGCTATACGCAAGTGCTCCTCATCGGCATTCAGCCAGGCTTCTATCTGTTCGTTTTCCGGCGGAGTGGTGTTTCCTTCGAAATATTTAGTTAACAAAGTTTCTATATCGGTATGGTTTTCCATAAATTATGCTTTAATTTTTTCCTTTATATTATTAAGACAAGCGAGAATGAAAGGTATCTAAACGAAAAATGCTTTTTTTTCAAAAAAAAGTTTTTTCCGATAAAAACAATTATCTTTGTGCGCAAGGAAAACAGTTATTATACTATGAATTATACCGTCGAAGACTTGTCTTTGCTTAATGCTCTCCGACAGGGGGATGGTAATGCTTTTGACCATTTATTCAGAAGGTACTATCCTATGCTGTGTGCTTATGCTCACCGGTTGGTGTCGCTGGAAGATGCCGAAGAGATTGTTCAGGAGGTAATGTTATGGCTATGGGAGAATCGTGGGGATTTGATAATCGAGTCTTCATTGAGTCAATATTTGTTCAAAATGACTTATCGGAGAGTCTTGAACCACTTGACACGGGAACAGGTGAAAACCAAGGCTGAAGCTGCCTTCTATGAGCGGACACAGGCGGCATTGTGTGGAGTGGATTATGGTCGTTTTGAGGAATTGGACCGGAAAATAAAGGAGGCGATGGCTGCTCTGCCCGATAGTTATCGGGAGGCCTTCGTGATGCATCGCTTTAAGGAACTGAGTTATAAAGAAATTGCCGAGGTGCTGGATGTGTCGCCACAGACTGTGGCTTACCGCATCCAACAGGCATTGAAGCTGCTTCGTGTTTCCTTAAAGGATTATTTGCCCATGCTGGTATGGCTGGTGGGCTGAAAAGTACCTCTCCCGAAGTTTTCCCAGTTTTTTCCTTCAAATCCTTCAGCCTCTTCGCAAACGCTCGTCAATAAAGAAAAGCGGCTGAAGGATTTCCTCCCGGAATTCCTTCAGCCTAGTGTAGAAGTTTCAGCTCTTTATGGTTTGAGCTTCGTTTGTAGAAGTTTTCTATTATAATTGTTTCGTTGTATAATTACTCCGTTGTCAGGTCCGTGCCGTTTGTTGCCGGTACGTTTTCCGCTTCGTTCACTGGTTCGTTCACTGGCTCGGGCAGTTTCTCTTTTCCGTAGAAGCCCGGCATCGGTTCATAGATGGGGTTGCGTGGAATGGAGATATTGCGCAGTTTTTTATCCTTCGCCAGTTGGGCGATATAACGTCCTGCAGTGGCACGTGTCAGTCCGCATAACGATTCAAACTTACGGCGTGTCAGCACGCTGTTTGTCTGGAAGTATTCCGTCAGTGCCTCGTCTATGCTTTCTTTGGTTGTCGGCATGGAGTGCGGTTTGTATTTCGAACGCTCGGTCTTGACGCCGCTCAACTGATGCTTCAGGTATTTGTCCGCACGGAATGTCACCGATTTGAATTTCACCTTGTTGGCACGCGTGGAGCTTGGCGTCCGTGTCTCGGGGCAGGTCAATGAGATGTGGAAATATCCTATTCCTTCGATATGCACCCGGGCGCCGTCCTTCAAGTAGTAGGCCAGTTTCTCGCTGAGCGAGATGATGGTTGCCTTGATGTCCGCCACGGTGAGTGAGGATCCGTATTGAATTTCCCGAACCAGGTAGTCGGTGTTGATGCGCTGCCAGTTTACTACACGGGCATGATAGCGCTTCTTGCGCGTACCTATCGTATTGGGTGATTCATAAAATTCAAATTTGATAGCCATTCGCTTATTTGTTTTTATCCGGTTGTTTATGCTTTCTTGTACGGAAGAGTTTGTTGCAGCTTCCTTTCAAGTCAATTGTTTCACTCGGGTGATGAAACTAGATCACTCGAGTGATGAAATTGGATCACTTGGGTGATAAAACTTCATCATTCTAGTGAAACGATCAGTTTGACGGTGCAAAAGTATGAAATAGTCCTGATAAAAACGAATAATTTCCCGGTTATTTTCACTTAATCACTTTTTGGCCGTGATGCGTGGCAAATGCTTGCAAACGGGTGTTTTGGATATTATCTTTGTGGTATTACACAACCCTAAAGAATAAAAAAGGATGAAAAAATTAGTGGAAAAATTACTGAGCTGGTGCAAAAAAAGTATGAAAATGAGTAAATGCGTGAGAAGAAGCACGGCTCCGGTTACTGGGCAGTCGGTGGGGCAAACCGGAAATGCGGAAGGGGTGTTGCCTTCAACGGCTACGGAAACGGTGGATGAAATTGTTCTCCCAGCGGCTGTCGAAACAGCTGGCGTGGCAGAAACTATCGATGAAAAGGCGGTTTCTGGCAAATCGGGGCGCAAGAAACCGGAGAATATGCTGGAGGCTTTGCAGCGCTTTTTGACCGCACGGTATGATTTCCGTTATAACCTTCTCACCGAACAGACGGAGTATCGTGGAAAAGAGATGCCGGATGAAGAGTATGGTATAGTGGCTCAACGTGATTTGAATACATTCTGCCTGGAGGCGCGTACCGGCGGCATCAACTGCTGGGATAAGGATGTGAGTCGTCTGCTCCATTCCCGAAAGGTGGAAAATTATCATCCTTTTCTGCATTATATGAACCACTTACCTCAGTGGGACGGAGTGGATCGTGTAACTCCGCTGGCCGTGCGTATATCGCGTAAACCATTGTGGACAAAAGGTTTCCATCGTTGGATGCTGGGGGTTGCCGCCCAATGGCTGGGGCAGGCGCAGGATTGCGCCAATGCGGTGGCGCCTATGTTGGTGAGCCGTGAGCAGGGGAAGCGCAAGTCTTCTTTTTGCAAGATTTTGATGCCTAAGGAACTTACACCTTATTATATAGACAAGTTCGACCTGACGAGCGAGAGTGGATGTGAACAGAAACTTTCGCTTTTCGGACTGATCAATATGGATGAGTTCGATAAGTACCGTGCCGGACAGATGCCCGTTTTGAAGAATCTGATGCAGATGACCACGCTGACTTTCCGCAGGGCACATCGTCCGGCATTCAGTCATCTGCCTCGTATTGCCTCTTTCATCGGTACCTCCAATATGACGGATCTGCTGACTGATCCCACAGGAAGCCGCCGTTTTCTCTGTGCGGAAGTGGATGATAAGATTGATTGTACGCTGCCCGATCATGCGCAGTTGTTCGCCCAGCTGAAAGCGGAATTGGCCGGAGGAGAGCGTTACTGGTTCTCGGAAGAGGAAGAGAAGGAGATACAGCATAGCAATCGGAATTTTTATAAAATGCCTGCCGAGCAGGAACTGTTTTTGCGTTGTTTCCGGATGCCGCAAAAAGGGGAGCTGTCCAAGCCCTATACCACGACGGATTTGTTCAATTATTTGCAGAAACATTATCCGGCTGCCATGCGCGGGGTGACTCCGAATCGCTTGGGCAGGATGATGGTTGCATTGGGGATACAGCGTGTGCATACCGAGTATGGCAATGTGTACCGGCTGGTGAAGCTGAAGGATTCTTCCGCGGCCTGAAACCTTTTTCCGGTGTGATCCTTCAGCCGGAACGCCCTCCTGCAAAGGGTTTGCGGGAGGGCTGCAGCTTTTGAAGGATTTTTCAAGGGGAATCGCCTAAGGAGAAATAAATGGGAAAGAATGCGGAAAGATTTGTTTGTTCAGCTTTTTTTGCGTATATTGTAACCGAACCCTTAAAATCATACTATTATGAAAAAGATTCTTTTTTTAGTGGTGGCGCTTTTATCTATAGTAAGTGCTAAGTTGTACTCTTCTAATCAAGAGTTGGTTTTCGAAGAACCTCCTGTGATAGAGGATAGTGTAGGACCTCCGGGTGATGATGGGTGTATATATAGAAAAGGTGATAGTGATTGCTCTGTAGGAAGCTATAATGGTTGTGCCGCTATTTATGAAGATGGCAAATGTAATTCAGACATTCCTGCTCCTAATTAACTAACTGGTTAACTTGATAGAATCGTACAGAAAACAAGGACTGTATCATTATCTTTATAGATACAGTTCTCTGTTAGAATTAATTTTAAAAATATACTATGAAATACATATTTTTTTCTTTATTCCTTTTGGTTATTTCATGTAGTGATAAACAATCTGGCGTTTTTGACGATCAAGTATCTTTAAAAGGTGGTGATACGCTTGCTTTTTCTTTAGATGCCTTTACCTATTATAATAGCAAGGCCATATTTCAATTTGAAAATAATGGAAAAGAATACCTGTTTTTTCAGAATGATAGAGACAGAGGAAAGCCTCGTCTTTTAATTTTTGACATAGAAAAGCAAAATATATTCAAATCTGTTCCATTATATGAGGAAGGCCCGAACGGGATCGCGGCAATTTTAGGGGGCTGGCCTTTGGACATGAATCATTTTCTAGTAACAACAAGATCGCCTTATTGTTATATGGTGGATGGCGCAGGTAACATACTTGATAAAATAAAAATATGGAATTATGATAAGGAGGCAAAAGGAAAAATGTTTGAGAATTATTGCACCAGTATTTTTTATAGTTATTATTCTTCTCCTGCCATCATCAGGGATTCCCTTTTGTATTTTGACCAGGCTGATGTGGGGTATCCTCGCAAACCGGAAGATTGGAAAAGCATCTCCATGTTCGTTTATGCGGATTTGCATAGTGGTGAGGTGGCTAAATCCGCACTTAGATACCCTTCTATTTTTAGGGAAGAAGAAGAGTTTGCGGTGAAATCATACGATCCGGAGTTTAGTTATGCTTATACTGGTAAGGAGGTTGCCATGTCCTTTTATCAATATGATAGTATTTTTGTATCTTCCGACTTTAAGCACCTTCGTGCCTATAATGCCAAAAGCCGTTATTTCCCCAGCGTCCGTCCCCAACTTTATAATGCCTATAAAGATTTGCTAGTCTGGTTGCAGGAAGAATATTTAAAGCCTCAGTATCATCATTTGTTTTATGACAAATATCGGGATGTCTTCTATCGTTTTGCCTTGCAGCCTTATCAGTTTCCTAAGGGCAGGTCTCCCATGGAAGAGGCTTCGGGACAGGAGTTCTCTATCATTGTATTGAACAACAAGTATGAGATTATAGGCGAGACCCGATTCCCGGGCAATACCTATCACTACCGCATGTGTTTTGTCGGGAAAAAGGGCCTGTATCTTTCTTTGAACAATCAGCAGAATCCTTGTTTTGATGAGGACAAACTGATGTTCCGGTGTTTTACTTTGCAGGAGAATAAATAAAGGAGGAAAATGTTGCATTGATAAAGCGAAATCTGAGATACATGTGTCTCAGGATACGCTTTATGTGATAACCTGCTATTCGGAGAAAGAATTAACAGGATAATTTTGTTTTTATCAAAGGTTTATTGCTAACTTTGCTCTACCATCGTAATATGGATGAAAAGCACAACCGATATACAAATGAGCAAAATGTCTGGAAATTCTTTTAATGACATCTATACATCTTATTATAAGAAGTCTTTTTTCTTTGCCAAATCATACGTTCATAATGATTTGGCAGCAGAAGATATTGCCTCCGAGGCATTAATAAAGTTGTGGGAAAAGTTGAAGACCGAGCCTGTTGAAGAGAAATATATCTTACCGTTATTACTGACAATTTTGAAGAACAAGGCTTTGGACTATCTAAAGCACGAGGAGGTAAAACGCAGTGCCTTTGAGGTGATGGTAGACTGGCAGCGGCAGGAATTGTCTATCCGTATGTCTGCCTTGGAAGCGTGCAATCCTGACGAGATCTTTTCGGATGAAGTGGAAAAAATCATCAGCACTACTTTAAGCACTTTGTCGGAACAGACGCGACAGGCGTTTATCTTGAGCCGTTTTGAAAATAAATCCAATAAAGAGATTGCCGAAGAGATGGGAATCTCTGTAAAGGGGGTGGAATATCATATATCAAAAGCATTGAAAGTACTGCGGGTGACTTTAAAAGATTATCTTCCTTTATTTTATTTCTTCTTTTATTATTAAGTCCGACCGGATGGGGGGACGGATGTCTTTAAGGGCAAGAATGATTTTTTTATATTTTTCTTCATTTTCTTTTAGGGTAGTTCCTTCTTGAGTCGTTTCTAATAAAACAGCATAGAATATGAATCCTGAATTATTGCAAAAATATATAGCCGGAAATGCTACTGAAGCCGAAAAGCAGCGTGTGACCGAATGGATACAGGAAAATCCTGAGAACATGCGTGAATATATGGCACAACGGAAGTTGCATGACATGGCATTGTGGCGTACGGAACCTGTGGCGGAGGAGAATAGCCGGGAAAGGAAACATTTCTCATTACGCGGAGTATGTATGGAAGCTGCCAAGATAGCAGCGGTGTTTGCGATCGTCTTGTTGGGTACACATTATTGGACAGGAAAACATCAGGTACCGGAAGACGAAACATGGCAGTCCATTCATGTGCCAGCGGGCCAACGGGCGGAATTGATGTTGGCGGATGGTACGAAAGTCTGGTTAAACTCACGCAGTACCTTGACCTTCCCGGGTGATTTTAAAGGTGATACCCGTCAGGTGAGACTGGATGGGGAAGGATATTTTGCGGTGACAAAGAATGTGGAACAGCCTTTTATTGTAGAGACGAACAGGTGTAATGTAAAGGTGCTGGGTACAGAGTTCAATGTAATGGCTTATGCAGCGGATAGTGTATGGGAAACTTCTTTGTTGGAAGGTGCTGTCGAGATTTTAGTGCCTGGTTCGAATAACAGTGGAATGAGGTTGGAACCGAACACAATGGCCAGTTTGAGAGGCAACAGGTTGGTGAAAGGACGCATCAAGGAGGCCGATTATTTTTTGTGGCGTGAGGGCTTGCTTTGTTTTAATGATATATCCGTACGTGATATGATAGAGAAACTGAAACTGTATTATGGGGTGGATATTGTGGTCAACAATACCCGGATTTTAAAGAACCGTTATACAGGTAAATTCCGCACGAAAGATGGGGTGGAACATGTACTGAAAGTATTGAAACTCAATAATAAGTTTACTTATACAAAGGACGATGAGACAAATGTGATAACAATTAATTAACCCTTAAAAAAGAATATGCCTATGAAATACATTATCAGTGTACTATTATTACTATCAACTCTTCAAGTAATAGCCCATGAGTGGAATACTTATCAATATAAAGATAAATATTCTGTTTCAGTGCCTTCAACAATAGAATTAAGAAGAGAAAATGATACCTATACTCAACTACTAAATGATATTCAAGGAAACATTATAGGCTTTCAAGTAACATCTACAAGTAATAATAGAGTTATATTTCAACAAGTTGGCTTATCAACTAATAAGCATGAATATAAGACCAAATACTGTAGAATATTAATAGACTATTATACTTGTGAAGATGAGCATGTTCCTTGTAGTGGTGATAAGTTAGAATTGAATGAAGAGTATTTCATTAATGGAATGATTGCAATTCAGCAAGATTGTGAGAATACGAAAACACCATTAATAAATATCATATCCAATGATACCATGACTATTGCCAATTCTCCTGCTACCAAAATCATATATAGAAGGCAGGGAAACAATGGAGCATCACCAGTAATTGTTGCTATCTATACCATTTTCAACTATGATGAGTATGTCAGATTTACTATGGCTTTTAGAGAAGCAGAGCAAGATATATGGATGAAAGACTTGGTTAAAGCTAGAAATTCATTTAGATGGATGAAGCAACATCATACTTCCAATACAGGCAACATATCTAAAGATGAAGCAATAAAAGAAGGTTTAGAACTTGGAATTATAACAGTATGGAAAGTCATTCTTGAGCTTATATTTGGTTGTTGTTTTCTTGGGTATATTATTAGAACAAAGAAAAATAAACAAGTAACCATAGCTCCCCCAATTAGTGAAGAAGCTATTGATATACCCTATAAACCAGCATACCTAAAACAAGATAGAATGCTTAAAACTGATATTAAGAAGAAGCTATGGAAGGTAGGTAAGAAACTATTATTATCCTTGGTTATAATAGGAGGTAGCTTTGCTATATGTGTACAAATGGAAGAGTTGTATTATGAATTGAATTGCTTATTCTATTACCCTTTCTATTTAATTATAGGAGTGTATTACCTCTATCTCATTTGGAGAAAGAAAGAAGTACAGAGTGAAGATATAGTTCTTTATCCTCTGCTAAAGAAAATAGGTATCTATTCTAATATTTCAGACCATTATTTATTGAGAAAAGCTCTATTAATGACTGTAGTACCTTTACTATTAGTAACTATTTCAATATCTCTTCTAGTGGTATCCATTGACAGTATAAGTCCTAAAGATAGTGGTGAAGTAAGTATAGGTAGTTTCATCCTAAGCTTACCAGTAGTGGCATGGATTGTATTTTTTGTATATGTATATGGTAAGAAATGGCTTGATAATACACCAAAATTATAAATGTTTTAAACTCTATTTATCATGATTAGAAAGATAATTGGCTGGATACTTGCCATAATAAGTACTATATTGTTATTGCTCACCATAGGAGTTGGAATATATGGTTACAGCAGTTCTAAAATTGAAGTAGCTACTACTGTATTTCAGTCAGGAATAGCTGGCTTCTTTGTATTTATGGGGTTATCCATATTGTTATTAAAGAAACAGCAGAACTCTAATAACGGCTTATCTTGGTGGTACAAGACAAGAAGGATATTAGGTTATATATTCCTTATATTATTTCTATTTTCAATACCAGGAATACAATACTTTGATATATATGAGATACTACCTAGAGTATTAATACTTATCACAGCATACTTCCTTTTAAAGTCTTATAATACAAAACAATCAAGTAATACTAAAGAAAAGATGTTTAATAGTAGAACCAACATTCGAATTGAAGATAATAATGTAAAAGAGCATAGAACTACTTCTGAGTGGAGTTTGAAATCTGAGAGGTATTTTACTCAAGAAGAGATAGATGAAGTTAGTCATGCTATTGTAGTACCCTCTCAATATGGCAATTCAGTAGAATTTACAATGAAACTAGGTGGTAGATGTACATATATCCCACTTGATAAAGGTTCTAATATAACTGTAGGAGAGATTGTTGATATGAAACAAGCCATACTTCTTACATTAGAGAAGGAGGGAGAAAGTGATATTGTAAGAGTCAAAATATAGATGAATATATGGCATTCCTTATATCATGGACTTAATCAAACCAAACTACCTATTATAGTGATTGAGATAGAGGATAAGCACCTTTGTTTCATCTTAGATACTGGGAGTACATGTTGTTTGATTGATAGTAATGTAGTAGAATATTTCAAGAATATAGTAGAGCCTATTGGGGATTACTGCATCAGCGGAATAGATGGAACTAAGCATAAGGTAGATGTGGTTATTCTACCTTTCAACTTTGAAGGTTATACCTATAAGCCAAAGTTCTGTGTACAGCAACTATCAGATGCTTTTAAAGAAATTGCAGAAGACAGTGGAATACAAGTACATGGATTACTGGGTACTGACTTTTTAATAGAGAATAAATGGATTATTGATTTCAAAGAACTTAATATACACAGTTAAGAATAGCCCTCGCTATACCCTTGGTTGCTGTGCCTTTCTTGGTATACTGCTTGTTAGATGCTTCATTTGATTACA
>OGRU01002256.1_pt1 | contig 12816 bp, 13 predicted proteins | sample 1553541 | NCBI WGS metagenome assembly OGRU01 (sample SAMEA2580068, study PRJEB22360) | human gut metagenome | biome: human gut; feature: human-associated habitat; material: faeces | place: Denmark | collected 2008/2010
CGCCAGCCACAGGCAGGCGGCAGCAACGGCGTAGGATATACGCCAGTTAATCAGCGAGAGCCCGTCCGGTGAGTACAAATGACGAGAAAAAGTCCGGGCATGCGCCAGTAAATCAGCGAGCGGCGTTCTGATGAGTGCAGGGAAATTGAAAAGCCCATGGGGCTGGCCTAATGTGCCGCCCCCATGGGCTTTGAAATTTACTTGTGCCGTCAGAACGCCGCGCAGCGTCATTGCGTTTCGCATGACTTGCGCTGTCCGTTAGGACGGCGCAACCAAACTGCGCAGCGTCATTGCGTTTCGCATGAAAAAGGGCTTGCCGTAGGCAAGCCCTTAAAACTAGTCCATATCGTCAAACGAGAAGGTATCGTCTGCATCACCATAACCGGAGAAATCCTTCGATGCGGTTGAAGGCTTAGGTGTTGCAGGAGCGGAGGCTCCGGGCGTTACCGTGGGCGTAGTGTAGGTTGCCACAGCAGGGCTGGGTTCCCAAGTGGCAGCAGCGGGCTTTTCGGCCTCACCTTTCTGCTGGGTGCCAGCGGAGCTTGTAGCATCAAACGTAGTCATTTCAAGCAATTCGGCAGGAATGTCGATACCTGCAGTAACCTCGCCACCGATTTCGGCAAGGCGCTGAGTTGCGGAGCCGATAAATTCCTTCAGCATATCCTGGTACTGCTCGCGAACCTTTTCGCGGCTGGAAGAAAGCTCGTTGATGTGATCGATGACCTTCTGCTTTTCGGCATTGGCCTTCTCGAGGATACGACGACCTTCGTCTTCGGCGTTCTGGCGGGTCTGCCCAGCATCGGCCTTGGCTTTGGAAACAATTTCATCAGCGGTGCGCTGAGCAACAATAAGAGCCTGCGCGATAGCGGTGTCATCGCTCTTACGGTCGCGCAACTTCGCCTCGAGCTCGGCGATCATCGCGTCTTTCTCGGCAACCAAAGCAGGATCGATGCCTGCAGGCTTTGCCTCTTCGTCAGACGCAGCAGCCGGGCGCTCAGAGATAACCTCAGTGCGAGAAGCAGAGGCTGCCTCTTTAACCTGAACGCGCAGACGAACGATTTCGTCGTTCAGATCGTCAATCTCGGAAGCAACGCGCTCGAGAAATACATCCACTTCGTCAACGTCGTAACCGCGACGCTCGATCTTGAAGCTCTGATTCTGGATGTCGGAAGAGGTGATGGCCATAGAAAACTCCCCTTATCTGGCTATTCAAACAGCTGCGTTAGATAAGTACAGCTAAAAAATTTACTATCAGACGTACCCCAAACTGTAGCACAAGCAATGCCACGATTGGGCTAACGTCCACCATTCCTCCAATAGGAGGAATGAAGCGCCTGAACAGGTCAAGGAACGGATCGCAGATCTTTCCCAGCGCATGGTAAACATCGGTAACGATGCCCCCACCCATGGGGATCCAGGACATCATCACATACACGAAGATCACAAAACTGTATGCATCGGCCAAGCTGACCAAAAGCATGCTGATCATGTACTAAAACTCCTTATGCTCGTAATGGGCACCTTAAAAGACTACGACTTCAACACACCCTGTTTAGCCAGGTTATGTTTCTCTTCGAGCGTGAGTTCTTTGCCCTGAAGGACTACGAACGTCTTCTCGGCAAGGCAATCAACCTGCGCAGTGAGGGCAGAAGCAACGCCGAACGAAAAATCAAGTACGCGCTTGGAAAGAGCCGGATCGGTTTGGCGAAGGTACAGCACCACAATCTTGCCCGCACGAACCGATTGGGCGATCGAGGACGCGTCTTCATATGACGCCGGCTTGAGGACGACGATCTCGCGAGCAAGACTCGTACCATGGGCGGAGCCCACATTGGCACCATCAGACGAACCCGAAACAGAACCGGAAGGAGCCGCGGATGGAGTGAACAGGGAGTCGAGGCCAGCCGAAGAGGAAGCACTTGCAGACGAGCTCTGCTTATAGGGCGAAACGAAATCGGTATACGATGATGCAGGGATGCTGAAATCTTCAGCAATCTTGGAGACCGATTTCTTTTCTTCAGCTTCCGTGCGATGAGACACGCTGGGAAGTTCCATGGTGGGCTTTGCTGCAACATCGGATACGCCATAAGCACTCGTGGTTGCACGAATATCGCCCGAGCTTACCAACTGAGCCGAAGAGAGGCGGCTCGATCGCGAACCTGCAGAACGGGAAGACCCCGTGGAACGCGTGGTATATTCCAGGCGATCATAAGGATCGCCGTAGGTATCCGGGTCGTAACCAGAATCATAAGGACCCTGAGCTGGCTCGGGATCGGCATAGTCGTCGTAGTAGGGATCATCGTAGTAATCGTCGCGACGATCCGAACGACCGCCGCCGAAACCAAGCTTGTCCTTCAAATCGCCGAACAGTTCACTTGCCGACATAGAGGGACGCGGAAAATCCATGATGGTCTTCCCTTCTGATCAATCAAACAAATAAAGAGGCTGCCTTACGCGTTTTCGAACGAATCGCTGAAAATAGCACGCCCAATCCTCACTATGGTAGAGCCATAGCGCAACGCCACTGGCCAGTCTTCGGTCATGCCCATAGAAAGAGCAGACAAACGAGCAGTACCCTCTTCCTGGGAAAACGTGTCGTTAAGCTCACTTTCCAAGTTGGCGAGGCCCGAAAACGTTGCATTGATGAGCTCTTCTTCAGCACGTGGCGCCATACTCATAAGGCCCTCGATTTTAACATGCTCAAGGCTACGTGCCCGCTCGATAATGCCCTTAACCTCGCTGGGCTCAAAGCCGCTTTTGCTTTCCTCGCCCGAAACGTTGACTTCGAGCAGAACGCGCTGGCACTTGTCGATTGCCGCAGCGGCTGCATCGATTTTGGCAAGATGCGCTTCCTTGCATACCGAATGGATAAGCGTAGCAGCAGAAACAATTTCAGGAATGCGGCGCGACTGGATGTTGCCGATGAAATGCCACTCCATATCAGGGAAGGCCCTTTGCTTGCGTACCAGTTCATCGGGACGGTTTTCGCCAAACGCCCTTGCGCCCGCATCGATAGCCAGTTGCACCTGATCAACGTCTACCGTCTTGGAAACAGCCAGAAGCAAAACTTCTTCCGGATCACGACCAAGTTCCTTGCAAACCTGGTCAACCTCAGAACGTACATGCTTGTATCTCGTTGCCGTGCTCATAGAAGGAGCTCCTTTCGATTTACGTTTTAGCATACCGCGCCTACCATGCTGCCAGGCATATTTTTAGCAACGAACCAGCAACAGAGGGCCAAAACGACGCGATTCCCGCCTTGATTGCAAGCAAAAGAAACAGCAACGCGAACTTCCAGCCACCACTCCCCCTACCCGAATCGGGCATTAACGGGTCCTGACGGCAAAGGCACTATGACGGCCACAGGTACCACCCTGCCCACGGTATGAGAAAAATTCGCTATTCTCACATACCGTGCATTTGGCCAAATCGCAAATACGCAAGCGACTTACGCCTGCCCGTTCAAGTTGGATTCGAAGCCCTTCCGCCAAATCGATATGGCTGCCGTCGAAAACGCACTCCTCCCCGAATTGAGACACGAAACGAGCATGTACATCCGCACCCGTCTCAAAGCACTCTGGTCCAATATGCGGACCGATATAGACGTTGTAGGTCGAAGCGGCGTCGGCGCCCAACAGGGCCTCGTCCTCATACGCCATACTGCGCACCGCCTTCACGGAAATAAGATTGTCCACGCCGCGCCAACCCGCATGCACTACCGCAAAGCGCCCCGTTGGAGAAACAATGATAACGGGTACGCAGTCGGCATAGCACAGAAGGGCTGCTGCATTTAAGGCATGCACCACCAATCCATCGGCTCCGTCTTGCGCCTGCAAAGCTAATTCATGTGCCTGAGCAGGTGCAAGCGGCGTGTCAATACTCCTGGGATCGCCCAGCTCGAGCACGGTATCACCGTGAACTTGATTCGGAACAAACAGGGGCGCATCTTCGCATGCGAAAGCCTGCTGAACGCGGCGGCGGTTCTCCTGGACACTGACAAGGTCGTCCTTCACATGAGAGCCAAGGTTGAGTGAATTGTATGGTCCTTCGCTCACGCCGCCTTCGCGCGTGGTAAACGCGATGCGCACGCCGGTAGCAACGTAGAGCGCTTCGTCGGAATAAGCGGGAATAGACGCAAAACGACCCTTGGTCAACTCAGGGTCGGGTAGAACAAGGGTCGTCATAAAAAGCCTTCTTACGTTGAAAGCAAACAATGCAAGTATGTAATTTACTGACGCTTCAGGAAATCAGGGATGTAATCCTCGTCGGCAAAACGGGGCTCGGAAGGATACAGCGGGCGCTGAGAGCTGCTGGTTTTCTGAGCAGAAGCGGTAGAAGAGCCAAATGCGTTATCGCGGCGACCGAAGTCGATAGCAGGCTGCGAGCTTGTAGCCTTGAAGCCGGTTGCGATAACCGTGATGCGGATGGTGTCGCCCAGCTCTTCATCAACGATCTGACCATAGATGATGTTAGCGTTTTCGTCGGCAACAGCTTCGACGACCTTAGCAGCTTCATCGACCTCGGAAAGAGCCAGGTCGGGACCGCCAGCGATAGAGAACAGGATGCGAGAAGCGCCCGCAATAGAGGTTTCGAGCAAGTTGGAGTTGATTGCCTGCTGCGCAGCATCCAATGCGCGGGAATCGCCAGAAGCAAGGCCGATACCCATCATTGCCGTACCCGCGTCCTTCATGACGGTGCGGATGTCGGCGAAGTCGAGGTTGATCAGACCAGGAATGGTAATGAGATCGGTAACGCCCTGAATGCCCTGGCGCAGCGTATCGTCGGCGATGCGGAATGCATCGAGCATGCTGGTCTTCTTTTCTACAATCTCGAGCAGACGATCGTTCGGGATAACGATGAGGGTGTCTACCTTCTGAGAGAGATAGTCGATACCCTGCTCTGCCTGATTGCGGCGAAGACGACCCTCAAAGCTGAAGGGCTTGGTGACAATGCCGACGGTAAGGGCACCGATTTCCTCGCGAGCGATTTCTGCAACTACAGGAGCTGCACCGGTACCAGTGCCGCCGCCTTCACCTGCGGTAACGAAAACCATGTCGGCATCGGCAAGAGCTTCGCGAATCTCGGAACGGGATTCCTCTGCTGCCTGACAGCCAACCTCGGGGTTGGCACCTGCACCCAGACCACGGGTAATTTCTTCGCCGATATGGATAGTCTTATCAGCATCGGAAAGAAGAAGGGCCTGACGGTCAGTATTAACGGCGATGAATTCAACGCCTTTGATGCCGGCTTCAACCATGCGGTTTACGGCATTCGTGCCGCCGCCGCCAACGCCGACAACTTTGATAACCGCAAGATTATCGTTGCCAAGAATCTGTTGCATTATGTGCTCGCTTTCGATTTCATTTCAGCGCTGCCCCACAAGGACAGAAAGCCCCTGGAGACACTTGGATTATTTTACACAATGGCCTGCTGATTGCAAAACAACCAGCTTCCTGCTAGGCGTTAAACGGAGCGCCAAACCGGTTTATTCACAACACGCACATTTATATACGAAATCTTCCCCTCGTGCTCTTTCATGAGCTGCAGGCACACACGCTCTTTGTCGCGAATGTCCTTAGAGTCTCCAAAGGCGATTTCAATGCCGTTTTGCAAGGTGAGCGTGGTTGAATCGCTGCTGGCTGCCGCCACGCTTTTGACCTGGCCCGCCAGTTCGGTAGTCATTCCGTCGATTACTCCCAGCGCATTCTCAACATTTGAGTTGTTGCAGTATGAACCGGCTTCTGGCGTGGATCCATACGGAATATCGGTGATTTCGAGCGCGTTTTCCGCATCGTTATACACCGAATCGGGCAAAGCCTTGCCTTCGGCGCTGTTGCGATCGTCGGGAATCTTCGTAAGCCACATGCCATCGGAAGAAAGAGCCCAACGCTCAACCGTATTCAAGCTATCAACTGTTACGGCAACCACCGCGGAAATGCTCCGTTCGGTAATGTTCAGATTCAGCGTGTTGGGAAACACGCGATCAACCGAAACGCTTTTCACCCACGGATTAGCGGCCAGCCTTGTAGCAATGCCATTTGCGTCAACATTGAGCAAAGTGGAACCCGCCGGCACCGCAGCCAATTCGGTAAGCTCATCGCCGGAAAGATGGTCCGCGCCAGAAACGGTAACCTGTTCTACCGCAAATGCACCAGAGTTCGAGAGCACAAACCCACCTATGCCAAATACCCCCAGCAGCACCGCAATGGTGACGAAAACACCCATCACCTTTCGCGATGAGCCTGTGCGCGCCCTGCTGTACCGTGAGGCGTTGCGCACTTCAGAAACGCTTACCGAACGCAAATCACCATCACGATATCCGCTGCCCTGCCGATAAGAAGGGTTCCCGCGAACCGAGCGAGCACCGCCTCCCGAAGACGGTCTACGCGTGCTTGCTTGAGCGGACCTTCGCGCAGATGGACGCGGTGCAGGAGCGGAGGCATAGCCAGATCGTTGCGAACTGCGCAGAGTGCGACTCTGGCTAGGGCGACCTTTTACCGAAGTGGGCCTGGTAGAAACCCTATTCCTCGAAGAAGTCGCCCGGGAACCCGAGGAACTTGACCTCCGTCTGGAGTTCGATGCCATATCGCCTCCTAACCTCTTGTCGCACTTCTTTGATAAGGGTCGCCACGTCTTGCGATGTGGCGCTGCCCCTGTTCACAATGAAGTTGGCGTGCTTTTCGGACACTTGAGCATCGCCGCAGCGCTTGCCCTTCAAACCAGCATCCTCAATGAGCTTGCCAACCGATTCGCCCTCGGGATTCATGAAGACGCTGCCGCAGGTTGGGTATTCAAGCGGCTGGCTTTCCTTTCTGCGTGAAAGCAAGGAATTCATGCGCTCCGATACCGCGCTCGAAAATGCCTTCTGCAAGCGAAGCTCGCATTCAACGATCACTTCATCGGAAGAAAACGACGAGGAACGATATCCCCAGGAAAGCTCAGAAGCGAAATAGCGACGGAGGCCGCGTTCCGCATTGAACGTGGTAACCGAAACGACGCGCGAGCCAATCCAATCTTGAGCAGTGCCAGCGTTCTGGACCAGGGCGCCCCCTACCGTACCTGGCGTTCCCACGGCAAATTCCATTCCAGAAAAGCCATGGTGGAAGGCCTCCTGCACCAAGCGGGAAAGCATAGTGCCCGCACCTACGACCACCGTGCCTTCTTCTTCATCGAACTGCCACGTCCTAAACTCACCGGCCAAAGCGATGACCACGCCCGGATACCCTTCATCCGACACAAGCAGGTTCGACCCCTTGCCGGAGACAAACCACGAAAGCTCCTCATCGGCGCAAACTTTCAGCACGGTGGCCAAAGCGGCTATGCTATTCACTTGGGCGTAGGCATGAGCAGGGCCACCGATACGGTAGGTGGTATGGCGAGCCATAGGCTCGTTGAGCCTTATATCTCCCTCGAACTCATCGTCGAAACGAAAGAGCTCCAACTCAGAGGCATGGCGAGCAGCCATTATTTGCGGCTCTTTTCGCGCTCCTGCAATGCCGCCAAAAGCTCAGGACCGACAGAAGTCACATCGCCTGCACCCATCGTGATAACCAAGTCGGCCGGCTGAAGCGTTTTCGTCAAGAACGGAACAACCTGCATGCGGCGATCCACATAGTTGAGATCGGCAGGGTGGTTCGGATTGTCATAGATCGGCTGCATGAATGTCCGGCCCGTTACGCCTGGAACCGGGGTTTCGCCAGCAGGATAGACATCCAAGAACGTTACCATGTCAGCCTGATCAAACGCCTTGCCGAACTCGTCTTTCAGCACTTCGGTGAACAGGCGGATACGCGAATAGCGATGCGGCTGGAACACCACGCATACGCGCTTGAAATCAAGCTCTTTGGCCGCAGCAATAGTTGCAGCGATTTCGGTTGGATGGTGGGCATAGTCGTCGAGGATCGTAACGCCATCAGCCTCGCCAACCAAATCAAAGCGGCGACGCACACCCATGAATCCAGAAAGAGCCTCTGCGGCCTTCTGCATATCCACACCACGCGTCATCAAAAGTGTGAGCACGCCTGCTGCGTTGAGTGCGTTATGACGACCAGGGTTCTGCTTTATGCTGCAGGAAAGCGCAGTGCCATCGGGCAACGTAACGGTAAAGGAGATGGACACCCCATGCGTTTCGTACTTGGAAACAACCGTGTCGCATCCCTCGGAGAAACCGTAGGTAAGCACCTTCTTGCCCGTTTTCTTAGCGGTTTCCACCAAGCCGGCATCTTCACCGCATACCACGCAGCAGCCATCTTCATGAACCGAGCCCATGAAATCGCCAAACAGCTGGTAGATTTCATCCAACCCGCTGTAGTGGTCGAGGTGATCGGCTTCGATGTTCGTAACGAGCACCGAGGTGGGGTCGAGATACGTAAACGACTTATCGCTCTCGTCAGCTTCCACCACATAGTATTCGCCTTTTCCGCAATGAGCATTCGAACCGTAAGCGCGAACGATGCCGCCAATAAGGAACGTGGGATCGAAGCCCATGGCATCAAGAGTGGAAGCCAACATAGAAGAAGTGGTGGTTTTGCCATGCGTGCCGGCAACAGCCAACGTATCATGGCCGACACCCAGCGCAGCCAGCATCTTGGCACGATGCCAGATGGGCAAGTTGCGTTTCTTTGCTTCGATGAACTCAGCGTTGTTTTCGAGAATAGCAGTGGAAACCACCACTACGTCGGGATCGAGCCCTTCGAGATTGGATGCGCTCTGACCGATAAAGATCTTGACGCCCGCCTCGCGCAGCTGCTGGGTATAACGGCTTTCGCGAAGATCAGAACCGGACACTTCCATGCCCTTTTCCTTCGCAACACGAGCAATTCCGCTCATGCCAACTCCGCCAATACCGATGAAATGAACTTTATTAATGCGATGCTCCGCCACGAATAGCCTCCTTGAGATCGCCCTTCATTGTATAGAAATGCCTCTGAACGCCGCGCAGCATCACAACTTCTGCGCAGGCCGACGCTATTTGTTCTTACGCTCCAAGCCGACGAGCTCGACTACATCACCAAGCTTGTTCGCCGCATCCTGGGTTTCGAAGCTAGCAGCCGCTTCGCTCATTTTTGCACGTTCCTCGGGGTTGCGGAGCAGCTCAAATACTTTATTGGCGAATTCGGGGTCTTCAACCTTGTCGTCCTCGATCAATACCGCAGCTCCACGGCCAACATATTCCGAGGCATTAACCGTTTGATGGTCGGCGGTGGCGTAAGGGAACGGAATAAGAACCGAGGGAATGCAACGCGCCGAGATCTCGGCCAACGACGACGCCCCGGCACGGGAAACTACCAAGTCGGCAGCGGCAAGGGTTTCACCCATATGGTCCTGATATCCCATAGCAAAGTAACGCTTCTTCTCTTCATCAGTAAGAGAAAGCGCTTCGGTTACCGTATCAAGCTCTTTCGGGCCGGTGATGTGCACCACGTATACATTGTCCATTGCCAGAAGCTGATCCTTCATGGCAACAAGGGCCGTATTGATGTGGCGCGCGCCCAAACTGCCACCAAACACCAAAAGCATTGTGGCGTCTTGAGGGATCCCGAGATAATCGCGGCCCTCTTCACGCGTTGCCTTAAGCACCGAAGAGCGCACGGGATTGCCGGTAACCAAAACCTTCGACTGATCTTTAACGCCATGGCCGGCAGCCTTATAGGTCAGGCAAACGGCAGTAGCATCCTTTGAGATAAAGTCATTCGCCATGCCCATAACGGAATTCTGCTCGTGGATTACCACAGGGATGTCCATGCGTTTTGCAGCCTGGGCTACCGGCAGGCACACATAACCGCCGAAAACCACAACCACATCAGGGCGAATTTCCAGGAACCACTTCACTGCCAGCTTTGAGGACTTCGAGATTTTGCGCAAACCTTTAGCCAAGGACAAAGGATGGCTGCGATCAAAGCCCGCCGCCTCGAACCCCTTAAAGGGAATGCCAGCCGCAGGAACCAGCTTTGATTCAACACCGTTAGGTGTGCCTGCATACATCACTTCATGGCCACGCTCGATAAGAACCTCCGCCAATGCGAGTGCCGGGTTGATATGACCAGCGGTGCCACCGCCTGAAAGCACTATGCGCATGAGTGCTACCTCCTTTGCGTTCGCGTTGCGCGAACCTCTGTTGCATATACCGGAGCCTTGCCTCCCCTGACAATATGCAAGGACGGATATCCGTCGCGCTTCATAGACGACGAGCGTCGAGCCCGCACGTCCCTCCCCTCCGAGTTTCGTCCACCTCGAACAGATCGATCGGTTGGCGAAACGCGAGATACTACCTGTAAGTTATCGCGACGTTGACGATACTCCCCTTCGTTATTCGAATCAAAGGATATCGAAAGAAGCACACCAACAAGAGCAAGCGATGAAAGCAATGAAGAGCCGCCCGACGAAATAAAGGGCAGAGGTTTGCCTGTTGTCGGGAACAAACCCACCACACACGATATGTTCAGGAAAGCCTGGAACACGATCATCACGGTGAGGCCCGCCGCCAACAAAGAGCCAAATGGCGTGCTTGCCTGGCTGGCAATGAGGAAGCCGCCACGCATAAATACCAAAAAGGCGATGATAACCAGAAGCGCGCCAACCAAGCCCAGCTCTTCACCGATGATCGCAAAAATGAAGTCGGTCTCGGCCTCGGGCAGGTACTGCAACTTCTCGTAAGAGTTACCAATACCCGCACCTAGCAAACCGCCCGATGCAAGGGCCTTAAACGAATGGACCAACTGATAGCCTGTTCCCTGTGCATCGGCCCATGGATCGGCGAAGCTTCCCAGACGGTCGGCGCGGTAGCTTTTCGATAGCACTGCAATGAATCCGAGAGCAACGCCAAGACCCACCAACACCGCAATGGCCCTGCCGGAAAGGCCCGAAAGCACAACGACCGAAAACAATCCGATGCAACAGATCATGGTTGTTCCCATGTCGCTTTGCGCAATAAACACGAAACCGAGAGGCAAAAGGACCATACCGATTGTCAGTTTAGCGGCAAGTCCGGAATCGATCTCACCCTCACGATACTGAGCTGCAATACGAGCCGCCATCATCACAAAGGCGATTTTCGCAAACTCGGAAATCTGAATGCTGACCGGACCCAAAACGAGCCAACGTTTTGCCCACCGTACCAAGAAGAGCCGTTACAAGGATGAGCACACAACAACCGGCCCAGAAAAGAACCCCGGCTGTCCCCTGCATTCTCTCCTGATTGAAAAAAAGGACAATAGCAATAGCCATGACAATTCCCAGCACGGCGAAGGCGCACTGCTTCAGGGTTTCGCCAAGCGCATCCCCCTCTTCCACATACGAGGTAATAGAAGACGACGAGTACACCATGACCAAGCCTATTGCCAAGAGCGCCAGCGTAGACAAAATGACCATGAGTCGAGGGGCCATCACCTGCGCTGGTGCGCTCTGGAAAAGGGATCGCGGGGGCGTTTTTTTGCGTTTCTGTTCTGTATTTCGCTCCCGAGCCATAAACCGATCATGCACCTCGCTTTGCGCTTCGATCAGCTACCAACTGCTTGAATACCTCACCGCGCTCCTCGAAGCACGAGAACTCATCGAACGATGAGCAGGCAGGGGAAAGCGTTACGATATCGCCCGCTTGGGCATGTTCGAGCGCTTCATCGAGCGCCCCTTCAAGGTTGCTCGCAGCGTATACCGGCAGTTGAGCGTTTTCAAATGCCTTAAGGAAACGAGCTCCTGCCGCACCAAAGCACACCACTGCCTTGCAATGAGCCTCAGCACCAGCCACCAAATCGGCAAGGTCGGTGCCCTTATCGCATCCGCCCAGCAAGACGATGGGGCGCTCTTCGCCAAATGCGGCAAGCGCCTTCAACGTCGCATCAACGTTTGTTGCCTTGGAGTCGTTGTAGCAGTGAACACCTGCGATGGTTCCGCAGGGCTCGATACGGTGTTCCAGTGGAGCGAAGGACTTCAGACCCTCTTTGATTTTTGCATCGTCGCAACCCAGCGCGATGGCGCAAGAAGCCGCCGCAAGCGCATTGGATGCATTGTGCTCGCCCTTGATCTGGAGCTCAGAAGCGGCGCAAAGGGCATGCTTGACACCCTTGAAATCTACCGTGAGCACACCATTGTCAAGGAATGCCGCGGCATCGGACCCGCATGCATCTTCACGCATGCTCTCGTTAAGACCGCGACAGGTGCCCAGCGGGATGTATGCGAACTTGCGCTGTTCGGCAGGCTGCCTCTTCAGCTCACGTACATAGGAGCGCACAATATCATTTGTGGCATCGAGCACTACCGTGCAGTTTTCGTCGCAGTTGGCATATATCTTCTGCTTTGCCTGAGCATACGCTTCGAAACTTCCATGCCATTTCAAATGATCAGGCGTGATGTTCAGCAGCACGGCAACCTCGGGCTTGAAGAGCTTTGTGGATGCAAGTTGGTACGAGGAAACCTCAGCAACGTAACATCCAACGTCGCCCGATGCCACTGCATCGATGCATGTGTCACCGATATTGCCTACCGCCTGGGCCTTCTTCCCGCATTCGGTAAGGATATGAGCAGCCATTGCCGTAGTTGTGGTCTTGCCGTTAGTACCCGTTATGGCAACCCATACGGAATCGGCGGCGCTTTCACGCCAGGCAAACTCAACTTCGCTAATAACCTCCGCCGAAACTTCCTGAGCCGCATGATAGAAGTCAGAATTCTCGGATATGCCCGGGCTGACGATGCATACATCGAATGAGCCTTCAAAGCTATACGTGTCGAAAAGCACGGTAGCGCCCTTCGCCTCGAACTCGGCGGCAGCGACACGGCTCTTCTCCGTGGCTTCGCCGGCCGCGATCACCCATTCCGAAA
>OGRU01002266.1_pt1 | contig 12774 bp, 10 predicted proteins | sample 1553541 | NCBI WGS metagenome assembly OGRU01 (sample SAMEA2580068, study PRJEB22360) | human gut metagenome | biome: human gut; feature: human-associated habitat; material: faeces | place: Denmark | collected 2008/2010
TGGAGAAGATAGACAAACTGGACCGGCAGATATTGAACATTATTTCAAAGAATGCTAGGATTCCTTTTAAAGATGTTGCCGAGGAGTGCGGTGTATCTCGTGCAGCTATTCATCAACGGGTTCAACGCATGATTGATATGAATGTGATCGTTGGCTCAGGGTATCACATCAATCCTAAAATATTGGGGTATAATACATGTACCTATATCGGCGTGAAATTGGAGCGTGGATCTATGTACAAGGATGTTGTCCCGGAATTCGAGAAAATACCCGAAGTGGTAGAATGCCATTTCACTACGGGTCCGTATACGATGCTGATCAAGCTGTATGCCCGTGATAACGAGCACTTGATGGAACTTTTGAACTCCAAGATTCAAGAGATACCGGGTGTTACGGCTACAGAGACCTTGATTTCTTTACGCCAAAGTGTTAAACGTGAGATCCCTATCTGTAATATCAATGAATAAGACGAAGAATTATACATGAGCCCGGCCTATTCCAGTGCCGGGCTTTTTTGTTTATTCGGCGGTATCATCTATCTTTGTAATTCGTAATTGTGTGAGGTTCTATGAGTAAATATATAGGAATATTCGTTTTCGTATTCAGTTTGTTTTCTTTGGGAGTACATGCGGGGGAAAGTTTTCGTTTTCGGGTGTATTTGAAAGATAAAGGGGATTCCGGTTATACGCTGGATAACCCGGAGGAATATCTTTCCAAGGAGTCTGTCGAGCGACGGAGCCGGCAAGGTATATCGGTGTCGGAATCGGATTTGCCGATCGCTCAAGCTTATCTGGATACCTTGTCCGCCAATGGAGGAAAACCGGTGCTGGAGAGTAAATGGTTCTCTACGGTCGTGGTGTCCAGTCCGGATAGCTTGGTCGCTGAGCGTCTCTTGCGCCTCCCGATCGTGGATTCCGTGAAATGGGTCTGGAAAGGTGACGAGGAAATCGATATTCCTAGGGAAGAGAAAGATACGACACGGTTTATGCCAATAGATAAACCGGAGAAATCGCCTTACGGTTATGCCGAGGAGCAGATCAAGATGCTGAACGGTATCAAATTGCATGAGGCGGGCTTTAAGGGTAAGGGTATGCGTGTGGCCGTGGTCGATGCCGGTTTCATGAACGTGGATCGGATCAGCGTATTTGATTCCTTGCGGTTATTAGGAACGCATAACGTGGTTTTCCCCGGCCGAAGCGTTTTCATCGGGGATGATCATGGGACGAAGGTCTTATCTTGCTTGGCCGCTGATGCGCCGGGCTTGATGGTCGGTACGGCTCCCCAAGCCGAATATTGGCTGATAAAGAGCGAGGATAGCCGTTCGGAGTTTCCCATCGAGGAGGATTATTGGACGGCAGCTATGGAATTTGCCGATAGCGTGGGAGTGGATGTGGTCTCTTCTTCGTTGGGGTATTTCTCTTTTGATGTAGAGGCCCTGAACTATCATCAAGATCAATTGGACGGGAGGACTTCCTTGATCAGTCGTGCCGCTAAGATGGCTTCATCAAAAGGGATCTTGTTGTTTAGTAGCGCCGGCAACGAGGGGGGCGGTAGCTGGGGAAAGATAACCTTTCCAGCGGATGCCCCGGATATATTGACAGTGGGCGCTATCACGGATCGTAAGAAGAAAAGTAATTTCAGTTCTGTTGGCTTTACGGCGGATTACCGGGTGAAGCCGGATGTGGTTGCCTTGGGTACGGGCTGTTGCGTGATAGATCCTACGGGGAATATCCGTTACGCGAACGGTACCTCTTTCGCTACGCCGATCTTAGCGGGGTTGGGTGTTTGTCTATGGCAAGCGTTTCCCAGTCTGACGAATAAGGATATAATCTCTCTTTTGCAGCGTTTCGGCAGTAAGTTTGAGCAACCGGACGCTGAGTTGGGATATGGCATCCCGGATGTGTACAAAGCTTATAAACAAGAGCGTAAATATGCGGCCGAATCTAAATAACTTATCGGGTGAGAAAGAGGCTCTATCTTTGTTAGAGCTGAATACCCGCATACGGGGTGCGTTGTCGAGGGCTTTCCCGGAGACTTGCTGGGTGCGTGCGGAGATGAGCGATGTGCGGGTGAATACTTCTTCCGGACATTGTTATCTGGAGTTTGTGGAGAAGAATGTGCAGACCGGGCAATTGGTGGCCAAGGTACGAGGGTCTATCTGGGCGAAGACGTTTCGTATGTTGAAACCTTATTTCGAGATGGAGACCGGTCAGATGTTCGCTTCCGGCTTGAAAGTGTTGGTGAAGGTGTCTGTTGAGTTCCACGAGTTGTATGGATTGAGTCTTACGGTGCTTGATATAGATCCGGCTTATACGTTAGGTGATATGGTGCGTAAGCGTATGGAGATTATCCGCCAATTGCAGGAGGAAGGGGTCTTTACACTGAATAAGGAATTGCCTTTTCCGCTACTTCCTAGGAGAATCGCTATCATTACTTCTCCGACGGCTGCCGGCTACGAGGATTTTATGAATCAGTTGACACGGAATAAAGGAGGTTATCCGTTCTATACCAAATTATTCCCCGCCTTGATGCAGGGAGAACGGACGGAGGCTTCTGTAATAGCGGCTTTAGACCGGATTTATCAACATCAAGATCTTTTTGATGTGGTCGTGATTATCCGTGGGGGTGGGGCTACCTCGGACTTGAATAGCTTCGATTCTTATCTGTTGGCGGCGAATTGCGCTCAATTCCCTTTACCGATTATCACGGGTATCGGGCACGAACGGGATGATACGGTTGTAGATTTGGTAGCGCATACCCGGATGAAGACACCGACCGCTGTCGCCGAGTTCCTTATTTCCCGAATGGATAGCGTTGGTGAGGAGTTGGAGAGTTTGCGTCAAGACGTGAGTTTATTGGCTATGGATATTCTATCCCGACAGAAAAACTATTTACAATTGGTAGCGACCCGTTTCCCTTCTATCGTGACAAGCCGGATCGAGCGGAATCGTTCGGGACTGCAAACGATAGCGAGCCGTTTACCTGCGATGGCATCGGGTTTGTTATCACGCCGCCAGTCGGTGCTTGAGAATACGGAACTTCGCTTGCGGAACGGTATTACCTCTAAACTTTCCGAGAGTGGGCGTTTTATCCAGCTTACGGAGCAGTTTATCAAGATGGCTTCTCCTGATTATATATTGAAGAGGGGATATAGCTTAGCCTTGAAAGATGGCAAGATTATCAAACATGCCTCTGATTTGCGAGCCGGCGAAGAACTGACGACTCGCTTCATCGATGGTGAAATAAAAAGTATTATCAAACCATAGAGGGTGGTTTTATAACCGTCCGATAAATACATAATTAATATGGCGAAGAAAGAAGAAACATATAACGAGGCGATCGAGAAACTTCGTAAGATCGTGGCTGAGATCGAGAATGGAGACTTGGATGTCGATATCCTGTCCGAGAAGGTAAAAGAAGCTACTCGTCTGATCAAGCTTTGCAAGGAGAAGCTGTATAAAGTGGATGAGGAAGTTAAAAAAGTTTTGGAGGAATTGGATTGATGAATAAGTACGTCTTGATCGTTGCCGGGGGTAAAGGGCTTCGTATGGGTGGAGATCTGCCGAAGCAGTTTATTCCTATGCGGGGGAAACCTCTTTTGATGCATACGTTAGAGGCTTTTCATCGTTGGGATGCTTCCGCACGTATAATCCTTGTGCTTCCGGAGGATCATCAGCCGTATTGGAATATGCTTTGCAAGGAAATCGGCTGCAAGGTCCCGCATGCGATCGTGAAAGGGGGAGATACTCGCTTCTTCTCGGTTAAGAATGGGTTGGATTGGCTTTTGGCGGAGAGGCGTCGGAAGGGGGAGGAGGATAGCGGTCTGAGTTTGGTCGCTGTGCACGATGGCGTTCGTCCTTTCGTCTCTCCGGAGGTTGTTGAGGCCTGCTTTGATAAAGCGGCTGTCACGGGAGCCGTTATCCCGGTTGTTCCGATGATTGATTCCCTGCGTGAGACAGATGAAAAAGGGAGCCATCCGGTGGACCGTTCCCGCTATATGGCTGTACAAACCCCGCAAGTCTTCCATTTGGAATTATTGACAAAAGCCTATGAGCAACCTTATTCGTCTTTATTTACGGACGACGCTTCCGTGGTGGAGGCGATGGGGCATGCGATTGATACGGTTCCCGGTGATCGTGAGAATATCAAGATTACCACGCCCTTTGATTTGTTAATAGCGGAAGCGATGTTTGCCCGGTAAACCCTAAAAACTCATAGATGTTATGCTGGACCTTGATAAGCGATCGATTACGTACTTGCCGGGAGTAGGACCCAAGAAGGCGGATATCCTGCAAAAGGAAGCGGGGATATCGTCGTATGAGGACTTGCTCTTTTATTTTCCTTATAAATATATAGATCGCAGCCGGTTTTATAAAGTTGCCGAGATCAGTGGGAATATGCCTTATATCCAGTTGAAAGGCCAGATTCTCTATTTCGATACGCTAGGCGAGGGGCGGAGTAAACGGCTGGTTGGCAAGTTCTCGGATGGTACGGGCACGATCGATTTGGTCTGGTTCAAGGGCTTGAATTATGTGACAGATAAGTATCGTCCCAATACCGAGTATATAGTTTTCGGAAAGCCTACGGAGTTCGGGCATACCTATAACATACCGCATCCGGATATCGACTCAATGGAGCAAGCTGATCAAGTGGCGAATGGCTTGACTCCTTTCTATAATACCTCGGAGAAAATGAAGAAATCTTTCTTGAATTCCCGGGCGATCCAGAACCTGCAATATACGTTGTTAAGCTGGCTGAACTGGGAACTTCCGGAGACGCTTTCCCCCGACGTATTGAAACGGATCCATATGATGTCTATGACAGAGGCGATGCGGAATATCCATTTCCCGGAATCTGCCGCTAAGTTGCGTGACGCCCAGTTACGTTTGAAGTTTGACGAGCTTTTCTTCATACAATTAAATATATTACGTACCGCTAGCGTTCGGAAACTGAAGCTAAAAGGGATCGTTTTCCCTACGGTCGGCCATTATTTCAATACGTTCTATAAAGAGTATCTTCCTTTTGAGTTGACGAACGCCCAGAAACGGGTAGTCCGTGAGATCCGGATCGATATGGGTAGCGGGCGGCAGATGAATCGCCTGCTGCAAGGTGATGTGGGGAGTGGCAAGACTTTGGTAGGCTTATTGTCTATGCTATTGGCGATAGATAATCATTGCCAAGCTTGTATGATGGCTCCTACCGAGATATTGGCAACCCAGCATTATGCGACGATCATGGGATTCCTGAAAGATATGGACGTTAAGGTCGCTCTTTTGACCGGATCTACCAAGAAGAAAGAGCGGGATAAGATATTACCGGCTATTGCCAGCGGTGAGATCCAGATCGTGATCGGGACGCATGCGTTGATTGAGGAGACAGTGGTTTTCTCTTCGTTGGGATTAGCGATTATCGATGAGCAGCACCGTTTTGGTGTGGAGCAACGCTCACGCCTTTGGACGAAGAATGCGATCGTGCCGCATGTGTTGGTGATGACGGCTACCCCGATTCCCCGTACTTTGGCGATGACTTTGTATGGGGATCTGGATGTATCGGTGATCGATGAGTTACCTCCGGGACGTAAACCGATACAGACGCTTCATCGCTATGATAATAAAAAGGCGCAATTGTATGAGTTCCTTCGGAAAGAGATACAAAAGGGGCGTCAGGTTTATGTGGTATATCCCTTGATTGAAGGAAATGAGAAACTGGATTATAAAGACTTGGAGGCCGGTTTTGAGACGTTCAAGGAGGTCTTCCCAGAATATAAGGTATGTATGGTACATGGCCGTATGAAAGCGGCGGATAAGGATACCGAGATGCAGAAGTTTATCTCCGGCGAGGCGCAAATCTTGATGGCTACTACGGTTATAGAGGTTGGCGTGAACGTGCCGAACGCATCCGTCATGGTGATCGAGAGTGCTGAACGTTTCGGTCTCTCTCAACTTCATCAGCTTCGTGGCCGGGTAGGACGTGGTGCTGAACAATCTTATTGTATCTTGGTCTCTTCCTATAAACTAAGTAATGACACTCGTAAGCGACTGGAGATTATGGTGAACAGTACGAATGGTTTTGAGATCGCTGAGGCGGATCTCCGTCTCCGGGGACATGGAGATCTGGAAGGTACCCGGCAAAGTGGCGAGGGGATAGACCTTAAAATAGCGGACTTGGCGGCCGATGGACAAATACTTCAATATGCGCGGGATATCGCTCAAGGAGTTCTTGACGAAGACCCCGAATTATTGTCCGAACAGCACCGGATATTGAGCGAAAGGCTCAAAACTCTGTTCACAAGGAAGATAAATTGGGGAATGATTAGCTAATATGTTGTGAAACATATTGTTCTGTAAGCCTTTGATATTTAACTTGTTTGTTCGCTTGTTTTGCTTTTATTCAAAGTCATTGCAGAAATTTTTCGTTAATCAATTTTGTCGGCTTATTCAAATTTCCGAACTTTGACAAGTTGACAATCAGGCAGAGATGCCGGGTATTGCCGTTTTATCCTGAATTATAAGAATGAAAGTTATCAAAAAATGAGTATAAAGACATTTCTATTCATTTGTTGTGCCGCTGTGATGGTATCGACTGCAAATGCGGAGAATCCGGTGAAACCGGAAACTCCGGAGACTCCCAATCATCCAACCCACAAACTTATGGACAAGCGTGTATCTGAGTTAATGGCTGACCGTGTTGGCTTTAAGAAAGATATGGCTTTGAAGGAGCTTGCGGAGATTAATGAGAAAGCGGAGTTGGAGGCGAGAGAGAACTTGATGTTCCCTGCCGATGAATTATATGGCGAATGGACAAATGAATGGGTGAATCCTTTCCGGGGTAAAAAGGTAGATATGCCGGATTCTTGCGTGATTGATTGTTCTACTTTTGTCTTGCCTATGGACTCTATGACAAGGGTCACTTCAAAGTATGGTCCTCGCCGTAGACGGATGCATAAGGGGATAGACTTGAAAGTGCAAATTGGAGATACGATCCGTGCGGCGTTTGACGGCAAGGTGCGTATCAAGAATTTCGAGCGTAGGGGATATGGCTATTATCTTGTGATTCGCCATCCGAATGGTTTAGAGACTGTATATGGTCATTTATCTAAATTCTTAGTAGGTGTGAACGATATCGTACGGGCTGGAGATCCGATCGCTTTAGGGGGAAATACAGGACGCTCTACGGGATCTCATTTGCATTTTGAGACTCGTTTTCTTGGACAGGCTATTAACCCGGCTGATATTATTGACTTCGAGAACTCAATACCTCATCAGGATCAATATGTGTTTCGTAACGTCAAGATTAACGGACGTAAGAGCAATATCTATACATCTTCCAATAGTCAGATGGTGTACCATCGTGTAAAATCCGGTGATACCTTAGGTAAAATCGCACGTATATATGGTACGACAGTGAATGAGCTTTGTCGTTTAAATGGATTGAAATCTACTTCTATGTTACGTATCGGCCAGTCCATTCGTTGTAGTGCCGGTGTGGAAACCGCGGCTAAAGCGACTCCAAAAGCTCAAACTCAAAAGAAATCGACCGCTTCCGGATCTTCTAAGAAAATCACGGTACAGGCAAGTTCTTCCGCTACCGCTTCTTTAGGAGAAAACACGAATACAATGAATGATGTGGAGGCTACTCCGGTTTATCATCGTATTAAATCCGGTGATACGCTTGGCGCTATCGCTAAAAGATACGGTACTTCCGTTAGTAAACTTTGCGAATTGAACGGTATCACAAAGACTACCGTGTTGCGCTTAGGACGCTCATTACGCTGTTCATAACGATATATAAGATGTAAGAAAACGAAAAGGAGCCGCTTATAAAGTGGCTCCTTTTCGTTGTAACCTCTTTTCATTTATCTTATTAGCTTTTGTTGTCTTGAATTTTCGAGAACATCTACGTCTTTTTTCCTATATTCGCGGGTATAATCTAGGATAGTATGCCAAATACAAAGGAACAATTCGAGCAAGTGATCTCCCTGTGCCGGGAGTTGTTCGGGAAGAAGTTGAAGGATTACGGGCCGTCGTGGAGGATTATGCGTCCCCAGTCGGTTACCGACCAAATATTTATCAAGGCGAACCGTATCCGTAGCTTGGAGATTAAGGGGACGAGCATGGTGGACGAGGGAATCCGTCCGGAGTTTATCGCCATCGTTAATTATGGTGTGATCGGTTTGATCCAGTTGGCGTTGGGATTCGCGGATACGACCGATATCACGATAGATAAAGCCTTGGAATTATACGATAAATACATCACTGAGACGAAGGAACTGATGTACGCCAAGAATCACGACTATGATGAGGCGTGGCGCAGTATGCGTATCAGCTCGTACACGGATCTTATTTTGATGAAGATTTATCGGACCAAGCAAATCGAGAGTCATGGAGGCAAGACACTCGTCTCCGAGGGAGTGGACGCTAACTACATGGATATGATCAATTATGCCCTCTTCGGCTTGATTAAGCTGGAGTTTGGCGAGGAGAGAGCTACATGGAATATAAGGAAACCGTAAAGAAAGTGATCGCAGAGGTCTGCCGCCTGTTACTGGGAGTTGTCTTTATCTTCTCCGGGACGGTGAAGGCTGTCGATCCCATGGGAGGCGCCATTAAGATTGGCGACTATCTGACTTCCTTTGGGCTGGATAAGCTGCAACCCTTTACGGTATTGATCTCCTTTAATTTGTCCGCTCTGGAATTCATGCTGGGTGTCTGTATGCTATTGGGGGTGTACCGGCGGTATACGACCTTCTTGACCTTGCTGATGATGTCTTTCATGACGCCGCTGACGCTGTATCTGGCGATCTTCAATCCCGTATCGGATTGCGGTTGCTTCGGGGATGCCTTGGTGATCAGTAATTGGCAGACCTTCTATAAGAATGTCGTACTTTTGGCCGCCGCTATTTACGTGTTCATCCATAATCAGCGGCTTTTACAAGGCTATACCTACCATGTCTACTGGTTCGTGGCCTTGTGGGCATATGTCTTCGCTATCGGTTTCGCTTACCGGAATTATAATCATTTGCCGATCTTGGATTTCCGTCCCTATAAGTTGGGTGCGAATATCCCTGCCTTGATGTCGATACCGGAAGGTGCGCCCGAGGATGAATATGCGTATTCTTTTATTTACGAGAAGGATGGCGTACAGAAAGAATTTTCTTTGGAGAACGCCCCGGCCGATGATAGTACGTGGACTTTCGTGGATTCAAAGACCAAGCTGATCAAACAAGGATACGTTCCCCCCGTTACCACATTTCATATCTATAATGAGAATGACGCAGACGTGACTGATGAGTTGCTGAACGACCCGAAAGGTCTTTTCCTTTTGATCGCTCCCCGTCTGGAGAATGCGGATGATGAGCGTCTCGACGAGATTAATAACGTATACGATTACGCCTTGGAGAACGGCTTGGGCTTCTATTGCGTGACGGGTTCTTCCGCTGATGCTATCGCTACATGGAGCGATAATACCGGTGCCGAGTATCCGTTTCTTATGGCCGATGATGTCCTTTTGAAAACGATCATCCGCTCCAATCCGGGATTGGTCTTGCTGAAGAAAGGTACGATCTTGATGAAGTGGCATTACAACGATATCCCACAGGAAGAAGACCTGAAAACGATCGTAAACGGCTATCTGGAAGGAAATACCGACTGGAAAGCGAAAGAAGATGCCCGGCTAATAACCAACCTATTAAGTTTTACCGTACCTTTGTTGCTGGTTTGGGGATACGATGCCTTGCGCAATCGCCGTCGCCGGAAAGGAAAAGAATCTGAATAGAGATTTATTTGTATTACATATTTAAATTATTAAGTTATGAGAAAGAATATTGTTGCAGGAAACTGGAAAATGAACACTACTCTTGCTGAAGGTCTTGCTTTGGCTAAAGGTTTGGACGAGGCTTTGAAGGGTAAGACTCCGAATTGCGATGTGATCATCGGTACTCCGTTCACTCACTTGGCAAGCGTTGCTGCCGCTATCGATACAAACAAGATCGGTGTTGCCGCTGAGAACTGCGCTGACAAGGAAAAAGGTGCTTATACAGGTGAGGTTTCTGCCGCTATGGTAGCTTCTACTGGCGCGAAATATGTGATCTTAGGCCACTCTGAGAGACGTGCTTATTATCATGAGACTCCGGAGATCTTGAAGACGAAGGTTGAGTTGGCTTTGGCTAACGGTTTGACTCCGATCTTCTGTATCGGTGAGGTTTTGGAGGAGAGAGAAGCTGGCAAGCACTTCGAGGTAGTAGACGCTCAGATCGCTGGTTCTTTGTTCGATCTTTCCGCTGAGGATTTCGGCAAGATCGTCTTGGCTTACGAGCCGGTATGGGCTATCGGTACAGGTAAGACTGCTTCCGCTGAGCAAGCTGAGGAGATCCATGCTCACATCCGCGCTACTTTGGCCGCTAAATATGGCAATGAGGTAGCTGATAACTGCACGATCCTTTACGGTGGTAGCTGTAACGCCGGTAACGCTAAGGAATTGTTCGCTAAACCGAACGTAGACGGTGGTTTGATCGGTGGCGCTTCTTTGGCCGTTGACAAATTCATGCCGATTATCGAGGCTTTTTAATTAATTCATAATAAGAAGGTATCTTTCCCCTCAATGAATGGGGAAAGATACTCTTTTTAATATTCTATCTATGAAAAGAATTCCTTGTATCTTATTGCTATTTGCCTTTATGATGGCCGGTACTTCATCTTTATTCGCTCAGACGGCGTTGGAAGGTGAGCGTTCGACCATATTCGATGCGTTGCAGAGATCCGGTTTGGGAAAAGGCGAGGTCGTTATCAATCAATCCGCCGCTATCCGCGAGATGGTGGGTGAGCGTATGCGTGGAGCGAACGTGGAGACGACAGATAGCCTTACCTTCTTGAAGGTACAAGGGTATCGTACGCAGGTATTTTCCGGTAATAACCAACGGGTCTCGAAAGACGAGGCTTTTCGTAAGGAGAAGGAAATCAAGGAGCTTTTTCCAGAGATCCCGACGTATGTCACTTACAACGCCCCGTTTTGGAAGTTGCGTGTGGGAGATTTCCGCTCGCATGAGGAGGCCTATCATATGATGCGCCTGTTGATGGGTGCTTTCCCGAAATACGGGAAGGAAATGTATATCGTACGAGAAGAGATAAAAATTCCCCTAAATTAAAGAGAATGTCAGAAGTAAACGAAGAGACGCTACGTGCCCGGGAAGCTTTGGCCGGCCATTATAAGGAAGTATTGGGTTTGCTGGGTGAGGACGTGGAGCGTGAGGGTCTGCTTAAAACGCCGGAACGTGTGGCGAAAGCGATGCAGTTTTTAACCAAGGGATATCATGAGGACCCGGAGGCGGTGCTCCGTTCCGCCATGTTTCAGGAAGAGGATTACAAACAGATGGTTATCGTGAAAGATATCGATTTCTTCTCCCTTTGTGAGCATCATATGTTGCCTTTCTTCGGCAAGGCCCACGTGGCTTATATCCCCAAGAAATATATTACGGGCTTAAGCAAGATCCCTAGGGTAGTGGATATCTTCGCCCGCCGTCTCCAGATACAGGAGCGTATGACGATGCAGATCAAGGATTGTATCCAGAGGACCTTGGACCCGTTGGGCGTGATGGTCGTGATCGAGGCGCAGCATATGTGCATGCAGATGCGTGGCGTGGAGAAACAAAATTCCTTGACGACTACCTCTGATTTCACCGGCTTTTTCCAACAAGCCAAGACGCGCGAGGAGTTCATGAACTTGATCAAGCATAATCGCTGATCATCATCTCCCGTCATAGCTTACTCCAGTTTAGCCGTATAACTGATCCGCAGTGATACGGCTTTTATTATATCCCTACATTTCCATTCGTTGGGGCACAGTCGTGAAATATATAGGCGGGATGCAACTTTTACGGAGACCTATTCATCAATTAGATATAAGGACATTAAAAATATCAAGTTATGAAGACCAACAATTACCAATTCCTGTCGCTCTGTCTCTGCATACCTTTGTTTGCGTTGACGGGGTGCGACAATGATTCTTTCGGAGAACCTTTCGGAACCGATACTGAGCGATATGATATACCTTTGGATACTAAATCGATAGAGGTAAACGCTAGAGGGCAGAAGTTCGCTTTTAATTTTTATAAGGAAATGGCTGGCAAGGAGGAGTCGAATTTTTGTATCTCTCCTTTAAGCGCCTCCTTTTGTTTGGGTATGGTATTGAATGGGGCGAATGGTAATACGTATACAGAGCTACAAGAAGCCTTAGGTTATGAGGGCTTAACCAACGAGGAGATAAACGCTTATGCCCAAATGATGCAGACGGAGCTTCCCAAGTTGGATGGTCGTACTGTTTTCATGAATGCGAATAGTATGTGGATCAAGGATGATTTCCAAATGCTGGAACCATTTGTAAAGACCAATCAAACGTATTATAATGCCGAGGTTTATAACGAGCCGTTCAATATGGAGACGGTGGACAAGATCAACCATTGGTGCGCCAATAAAACGAATGATTTGATCCCTAAGATGCTGGAGACAATCAGTCCCAATACATTGGCATGCCTGATCAACGCCATTTATTTCAAGGGAGTGTGGAAAATGGAGTTCGATAAGGGAGATACAAAGGACAAGCCGTTCCATCTAAAGGACGGATCAGAGATCAAAGTTCCTACCATGAAACAACAAGCGACAAATTATTATTATGGTGATGAGCAGGTATCTGTCGTGGAACTACCTTATGGAAACGGAGCGTTTAGTCTGGTTCTTTTCATGCCGTCCGATAAGAAGAAAACCTCGCTGGATGAGTTGA
>OGRU01002288.1_pt1 | contig 12673 bp, 14 predicted proteins | sample 1553541 | NCBI WGS metagenome assembly OGRU01 (sample SAMEA2580068, study PRJEB22360) | human gut metagenome | biome: human gut; feature: human-associated habitat; material: faeces | place: Denmark | collected 2008/2010
GTGCCCAGCGACTTCGACATCTTCTCGCCCTTGGCGGTCACCCACGCCGAATGCATCCAGCGTGCGGCCGACTCGTATCCGGCGGCACGCGTCTGCGCCATCTCGTTCTCGTGATGGGGGAAGCGCAGGTCCAGTCCGCCGCCGTGGATGTCGAACATGCCGTCCAGATACCGGTGGCTCATGGCCGAGCATTCGATGTGCCAGCCTGGGCGCCCCTTGCCCCAAGGAGATTCCCAATATGGTTCACCTGGTTTTGCACTCTTCCAAAGCGCAAAATCGAGCGGATCCTGTTTCTTTTCGTCCACTTCTACGCGAGCGCCGCTGAGCAAATCATTGATGTCACGGCCGGAGAGTTCCCCATAATCTGCAAATTTACGCACCGAATAGTAAACATCGCCATTATCAAGGGCATAAGCATAGCCTTTGTCAATCAGCCCCTGAACAAATGCAATAATTTCGTCAATGTGTTCGCTGACCTTTGGATGCACCGTCGCTGGCATGACATTCAGCGCCTTGGTGTCTTCAAAGAATGCATCAATGTAATAGGCAGACAGCGCCATTGGCTCCTTGCCTTCTTCGTTGGCACGCTTAATGATCTTATCGTCAACATCTGTAAAGTTGGAAACAAAAGTAACGTCGTAGCCAAGATAGGTAAAATAACGACGCACTGTATCGAATACCACAATTGGGCGGGCATTGCCAAGATGGATATAGTTGTAGGTCGTTGGCCCGCAAACATACATCTTTACTTTTCCCGGCTCAAGCGGTTCAAATGGCATTTTTTTCTTTGCCAAGGTGTTATATATCATGACTTGATTCAAAGTTTTTCCTCCAATTCTTTTAAACGAGTGCTGATTTCATCCAAACGATAGCTGAAAATGCGCAGGCAATCATCCACAGGATCCGGCAGCTGGTTATGGTTGAGATCTGGATGATGCGCATCCGTGTGCACACGCTTGCCATCCTGACGCACAATGTGACCAGGCACCCCTACAACGGTGCAGTTGTCCGGTACGTCTTTAATAACGACAGAGCCAGCGCCAATTTTTACATTATTGCCAATGTTAATGTTGCCCAGCACCTTCGCTCCACTGGAAATCATAACATTGTCGCCAACGGTCGGGTGGCGTTTGCCGGTTTCTTTGCCAGTACCACCCAACGTCACGCCCTGATAAAGAGTAACGTTATCGCCAACAATGGCGGTCTCGCCAATGACAATGCCGCACCCATGGTCGATGAAAAGCCCTTCCCCAAGCTGAGCGCCTGGATGGATTTCCACCTGAGTGAAGAAGCGTGCCACCTGCGACAGGAAGCGTGCCACCACACGCAGATGCATCTTATAAAGCTTGTGAGTGATGCGGTGCATCCAAATGGCATGCAGCCCTGGGTAGTTCAAAATAACTTCAAGCTTTGACGTCGCCGCAGGGTCACGTTCAAAGACACATTCTATATCACGATTAAAACGTTCAATTACATTCATAGTGTTCCCTCTTTCTCTTGGTTAGCGCGAAAAATCAATCTTTGAGCACCAGTTCCACGGGACAATGATCGGAGCCAAAAATATCGGTATGAATGTCGGTTGAAACAATGCGATCTTTGAGGTCATCACTAACTACAAAATAGTCAATGCGCCATCCCGCATTCTTTTCTCTTGCTTTAAAACGATAGCTCCACCAGGAATACACCTGCTCAACACCAGGATGCTGATAGCGCCAGGTGTCAATAAACCCGGCGTCCAAAAGCTCTGTAAATTTTCCGCGTTCTTCATCAGTAAAGCCGGCATTGCGGCGGTTTGTCTTTGGATTTTTCAGGTCAATCTCCGTATGAGCGACGTTCAAATCGCCACAGGCGATGACAGGTTTTTCTGCCTTGAGTCGACACAAACAATCCCTCCAGGCATCGTCCCATTTCATACGATAATCCAATCGCGCCAACTCACTTTGAGAATTCGGCGTATACGTAGTCACAAAATAATAGTCACCCATGTCCATCGTTATGACACGGCCTTCATTATCCATCTCTGGAATGCCCAGCCCATAACGCACATCCAGTGGTTCTCGTCTGGTAAAAATTGCTGTACCAGAGTAGCCTTTCTTCTCGGCGCTATTGAAAAACTGCTGATAGCCGGGAAGCTCCAGGTCAATCTGATGCGGTTGCAGCTTCGTTTCCTGCAAAGCAAAGATGTCTGCATCCAGCTCTGCAAAAATATCCATAAAGCCTTTGCCAACTGCTGCACGCAAGCCATTGACATTCCACGAAATCATCTTCATTCTATAGGCCCTCCTTATTATTGGTTGGCTGATTAAGCCCACCAAATTGCAGGCTCACATACAATAAAAAAGCATAGAGAAAGCATTCTCTATGCTTCAATCTTATCATACCATGCGCGCCTTGTAAAACGCTCTTTTCATTCTGCAAAGAAATTCCAATCACGTCATAAAAAATAATTCTTCACAGCAAGCAGCGTCTCCCATTGCACGCACTAACGCGATTCTTCTGTCTCCAAAAGGAAAAACGGTTTACGCACGGTCATCGCTCCGCCGTCTGCAATAGTCGCAACAACGTCCACCTCACCTAGGCGTTCAATGACCGCTAAATTGTCCTGATGCACTTCATTGTCGGCATCAAAACGATTCAAAATTACTCCTGCCACCGGCAGCTCCTGCTGGCGCATATACGCCAGCGTCAGCAGCGTCGCATTCAGGGTGCCTACTCCGCTGTCTGCCACAATAACACTCGTCAGCCCTAATGTTCGAACAACATCTTCCTGCATTACACGTCGACCGTCAGCCAAAAGCGTAAATGGGCAGATAATCCCGCCACTCCCCTCGACAATCGTCACATCATGCAGCAATGCCACCGTAGAATAATCGGCCCGAATCATATCCAGATCCACCGGCTGCAGCAGATGGGCCGCCGCCAGATGCGGCGACACCGCTTCCTTGAAGACATAGCTGGTGGTGAACAATATATCCTGTTCAAGACCGCAGGCTGCACGCACCTGCCCAGCATCACTTTCCGGAATGCTGTCTGTACCACTGACAATCGGTTTATAATACGCCGCATCATAGCCAGCATCCTGCAATGCAGCAATAATCGCTTGAGCTGCGGTGCTTTTTCCAACACCGGCCGCTGTGCCTGTAATAAAAAGAGCTTGCGTCATGATCACTCACCTCAGATTTTTTAAAATGGCTCACTGTTACTATAGCCTTTATTTTATCACACCCACAAGCGCTTACCTATCAAAATCTGGCATACGTGGCAAAATCCGCCTTGCTGCAAACGCCGCCACCACATTGAGCGCCGCATTGCCTGGAAAAACCAGCACACAGCCAGACAAAAAAACGGCCCAGGCGCTATTTTCAATACCCAAGACCATGTTGGTAATAAAATAGCAGTACACACCGCCCAGCAGATAAGCCACCGCCAAGCCCGCAAAGCCAGCACCCAACAGTCGCTTTACCGATGGTAACTCACGTCCAGCTGTCAATTTTCCAACAACGTACGCCTCAACAATAAAACCAATCAAGTAGCCAAAGGTTGGATTTAACACATAGCCTGGACCACCACCCTGTGTAAAAATCGGAAGTCCAAACAGCCCCAACGCCACATACAGTGCCACACTCATTCCACCATAACGAGCCCCCAGCAAATACCCTGCCATTGTCACAAAAAACGTCTGCAGCGTAAATGGAATCAGTGGCAGCGGAATGCGAATAAAAGCGCCAACGGCAACCAAGGCGGCAAACAATCCACACAATACTAAACGTTGACTGTTGATTTTCTTTCTACTCATTTCCATACGTGTCCCTTCTTTCAACAAACTTAACTCTTATTATAGGGACCTCCCTTCTTGTTGTAAACCCAGTTCAACAACAAGTTTACAATGATTGTAAAAAAAGACCGCCGCAATGCGACGGTCACGAACAGACTAATTAGCCAATGATGGAATCAATCTTGTCTTCATATTCTTCGATGTCTTTTTCGCCAGCCATTTTGCCAACGTATTCACCATCATTGAAGAACAGAATCTGAGGTACACCTTTCAGAGAGAAACGAGCAAAGAGGTTTCTTTCTTCTTCAACGTCTACTTCATAGAAACCAAATTTACCAGCATACTTTTCATCAGCAGCAAGTTCTTCGATTTTTGGATGAACAGCCTGGCAAACGTGGCAAGACTTACGAGAGAACATTACGAGGCAAGGTTCGCCATCATCATAAATAATTTCTTCAAAAGTAGCATCATTCAGTTTTTCCATAATTTAGAGCACTCCTTCATTTTCATTAATCAACTTTATTATAATAATAAACGACTGCAGGAATTGCGTCTAGTCGCTCTATGACTATTTTTTATTTCCCTGCGTGTTTTTTCACAAAACGAATAAACTGGGAATTATAATAATCTGCCAGTGTGGACCCGCTGTGCACATCATAGAATGGCACCTCATCACTGCCAAGTGCTTCAACAAATGCATCAAAGATGTCATCAATATTTTCGCCTTCCATTCCTGGCAATTTTTCGCCCACCTGTTTTAAACGATGCTCAAATAATTCCAAATGACCCTTCATCGCAAGACCTCCTAAAAAAATACGTCGTTGCTCGCAAAAACGCATTTCATGTGTTATGATAATACAGTTGGACGGATCGTCTCAGCGATCCATCACGCTTGTATTATTTTAATCCATCTTCACTTGAAAATAAAGACTAGGAGGCGATTTTATGGCACGCGTTCGTCGTGTAGCCGGCACTCAGGAACGTTTGCAGGCTTCTCCCTATACCATCAATCAACCCCATGCTCAACGTGGACATTGGCAGGACAACTTTCCAACCTCGCAACCACTCGTCATCGAAATCGGTTCAGGTCGTGGCCGCTGGCTTTACACTGCTGCCAAGCAGCATCCAGAACTAAACTTTCTCGGTATTGATGTGGTGCCAGAAATCATTATGGACGCCATCGATGATTACGCCGAAAAGCCAGGCGCACCACAGCAGGTGCGTTTTCTCTGGCTGGACGCCGAACACCTTGATGAAATCTTTGACCCAGGCGAAGTCAGCGACATCTATCTGCACTTCTCCGATCCTTGGCCAAAGAATCGTCATGCAAAGCGTCGTCTGACCTACCACGCCTTTTTAGAAATCTACGACTACATCCTGGCAGAAAATGGAACGGTTCATTTTAAAACCGACAGTCGTGAATTTTTTGATTGGTCCGTAGAAGAATTCACTGAAAGTGGCTGGCGATTGGAAAACGTCACCCATGACCTCTACGCCAATTTGCCAGAAGATAACATTGCCACAGAATACGAACGCCGCTTCCATAAACGCGGCGTGCCGATCTGCAGTCTGCATGCCTACCCACCACATAAAGCCAAATAACTAATGAGCCCTGTATCCATGATGCAGGGCCGTTTTATTACAAAAGAAAAAGGCTTGAGCCTAAGCTCAAGCCTCAGACTGTAGATAAACCCTATTTTGGCATTTTTGCCAAAATAGGGTTTTCTCATCTTTCTGAAAAAATGGCAGCTATCCTCCCTCAGATAGCTGCCACTGGTGTCCTATGTGTATTCTTCCATTTCCACATTGCCAATTTTTTCAAATTCATTGCAGCATATTTAAGCTTCACCCATTTTGTCACTTGGGCCAAGCCTCTATACGGTGTATAGCGCATCCCATGCTTCTCCTTTGCATCTGCAAAGACGCGCTCTATCTTTTCCTGTCGTTGCTTGTACAGCTCTTTGTATTTGTGCGTATGCCGGGCATCTTCTGCCATTTCTACATAATCACTCCACAGATGCCGGGTAACAGTTTTCTCATTCTTTGCGTTACTGGTGCATTGTTCTTTTGTTGGACACGTTGCACAGTTGTAGCTTCTGCTTTTATATTCTCTGTATCCGTATCTATTGGTGGTGACGTAATGGAGTATTTTGTTTTCGGGACAGATGATGTCGTCATAGTAGCTGTCATAGACGTACTCATACCATGAGTATCCACCTTTTTTTCCTTTTGGTCTGGTATAGGCGGTGGATAGGATGCGGCCTTGACTAAATATTCTTCTGCAGATCCATGGTGTTTTGTAGGCGCTGTCTGCGACGACGATCTGGTGCCCTGGATAATGTTCACATAGTTGGTCGTAGAGTGGATCGAAGGCTGCGCTGTCATGGATGTTTCCTGCTGTGACGACGACATCGAGGATGAAGTTGTGGCTGTCACATGCTGTGTGGGCTTCATAGGCAAAGCATTTCTTGTGTTCTCCTTTGTGGAAGAGTCCGCTTTCCGGGTCTGTGGTTGAGAGGGTGATTTCTTTTTCTTCCGGTGGTTGATCATCGTCGTCAAAGGGCTTTTTGTTATGCTCGTCACGGTCTTTGTTGATTTCAGCAAGAAGTTCTTTGGTGTATCGTTTGGTTTGTTTGGGTACGGACTTCTTGGCTTTTTTCTTTGTATTGGCACTGGCTTTTATATGGGTGCCATCAATGAATATCGCTTCTGTGTCGAGATAGCCTTCTTCGGCAGCAGAATTTAAAATCCAGCGGAAAACATATTCGATCGTTTTCTGGGAGAAGCGGTGTTTGAAATTATGGCTGATGGTGGAGAAATGAGGGATGGGATCATTGATGGGGATTCCTAAGAACCAACGATATGCCATGTTCATATTGATTTCTTCGAGGGTACGGCGCAGGGAAGGGATGGCGTAGATGTGCTGGATAAGGACGATTTTGAATAAGATAACGGGATCGACACTGGGACGGCCGTTGTCTTCGCAGTAAAGGTCTTTGACAAAATCGTAGATTTTGTCGAAATCAATGGCAGCATCTATTTTGCGGAGAAGGTGGTCTTCTGGAACCATGGCTTCAAGGCTGACAAATTCAATGACGTTACGTTTATTTGGATATTTAGCTAACATATGAATCACCCCATATACATTTTACTGCATGTTGAGGCTTAAGACGAGAAAAAGGCCACCTTACGGTGACCTTTTTCGACAGTCTGAATCGACCGGTCTTATGACCGGTCGATTTTTTATTCTTTGTTGCGAAGTGCTAATAGGTGTTCTACGAGAATGCGCAGTTCCAGCGGACTTCGGTTGAGACCGATCATTGTCTGAAAGCCGACGTTCATTTCGGCACCAAGAATGTCACCAGTCTCACGATCGTATTTGATGGTCAAATAGCCTTCATCGTGTCCGTACGTGACATCGTATTGCAATTCGGTGGAGCCATCGGGATTGTCGTTGGTTTTGACCAGATGAAAATGCTCGTCAATGGTCGCTTGGTCGGCTACTTGCATCAATCGTAAAAAATATGTTTCTTCGTCGCGGGTCATGAGAATCTCCTTTCATGTGAGATGAGTCTTTTTATTATAGCATGGCGCGAACAATGGTGCAAAAATGTCGTTTCCTAGTGGGAGTAGTGTTGCCCAAAATGGGGGACTGTGATAAACTGTAAAGATACCAAATCATTCGATAGGGAGGAAGCAGCGTGGATCTTACACAGCGTAAAATATTAATTTCCCGTGAGGATATCGCAAAACGCGTGCAGGAAATGGGACGTCAGATTACAGAGGACTACAAAGACTCAGAACGTCCATTGGTGATTATTTCAATATTAAAAGGGGCCATTCCATTTACAGCCGATCTAATCCGTGCCATTGATCTGCCACTGCGTTTAGAAGTATTGGTGGCCTCCAGCTATGGCAGCGGTACCGTCTCAAGTGGAAAAGTAGAACTGAAGTATCAAAGTTTTGGTGATCTTTCAGGTTGCAACGTCATTCTTGTGGATGACATCATTGATTCAGGAAATACGTTAGCTGCTATTGGTCGCACGATTCAAGATTTCCATCCGCATCATGTCGCCTATTGCACTTTTTTGAATAAACCGGAACGCCGTACAGCAGATATTGCAGTGGATTATCAGGGTTACGATATTCCTGATAAATTTGTTATTGGCTATGGTTTAGACTATGATAGCAAGTATCGTGAATTAGCAGACATTTTCACCATCGAATCGTTTGAAGGGGAGGATAACTAAACGTGGAAAATAAACAAGAAATGGTCATCGTTGTCGACTTTGGCGGTCAGTATAATCAGTTGATTGCACGTCGCGTGCGTGAATGCAACGTATATTGTGAAGTGGTGCCATTTAATAAAGCACTGCCTGTCATTGAAGAAAAGCAGCCAAAAGGGATCATCTTCACCGGCGGCCCAAACAGCGTCTATGGAGAAGGGGCGCCTCAAATTGAAAAACGCATCTTTGAACTGGGCATTCCAGTGCTTGGCCTTTGCTATGGCATGCAGCTCATGGCGCATACTCTTGGCGGCAAGGTCGAAGCTGCCGAAAAACGTGAATTTGGTAAGACAAGCACGGAATTTAACACCGAAGCGGCCCTTTTCAAAGGCTTACCTGCTGAAAGCATCACCTGGATGAGCCATGTGGACTATGTGGCAGACATGCCAGAAGGCTTTAGCGCCATCGCTCATACTCAGGATTGCCCAGTTGCTGCCATGGCAAATGTGGAAAAGAAACTCTACGCGATGCAGTATCATCCAGAAGTCAACCACACGGAAAATGGTACCGTTATGCTCAAAAATTTTCTCATGGAAGTTTGCCAGTGCAAGGCGGATTGGACCATGGCGAACTATGCCAAGAAAGCCATCGAAGACATCCGTGCTAAAGTTGGTGATGGCAAAGTGTTGCTTGCACTCTCCGGTGGCGTCGATTCTTCCGTAGCAGCACAGCTCATCAGCAAAGCCATCGGCAGCCAGCTCACCTGCATCTTCGTTGACCACGGTCTCATGCGCAAAAATGAAGGCGACGAAGTTGAAGCTGCTTTTGCCAACAGTGGCATGAATTTCATCCGTGTCGATGCCGAAGAGCGTTTCTTGAATAAGCTTGCTGGTGTCAGCGACCCAGAACGCAAGCGCAAAATCATCGGTGAAGAATTTATCCGTGTCTTCGAAGATGAAGGCCGCAAAATTGGTGCGGTGGACTACCTTGCACAGGGCACCATTTATCCAGACGTCATTGAAAGCGGCACCGGCGACGCTGCCGTTATCAAGAGCCATCACAACGTTGGCGGTCTGCCAGCAGTTGTTGATTTTAAAGGCCTCATTGAACCATTGCGCATGCTCTTTAAAGACGAAGTGCGCCAGCTCGGTATCGAACTTGGCCTTGCTGATTATCTTGTATGGCGTCAGCCATTCCCTGGCCCAGGCCTTGCTATCCGCGTTATGGGTGAAATTACCAAAGATAAGCTCGACATCCTTCGTGATGCCGACGCCATCTATCGCGAAGAAATCGCTAATGCCGGCCTTGATCGCAGCATCAATCAGTATTTTGCAGTGCTCACCTCCACCCGCACCGTTGGCGTTATGGGGGACTTCCGTACCTATGATTACACCCTCGCTCTTCGAGGCGTTACCACCACCGACTTTATGACCGCCGACTGGGCTCGCATTCCATACGATGTCCTCGATAAAATCTCCAGCCGCATCGTCAATGAAGTCGACCACATCAACCGCATTGTTTACGACATCACCAGCAAACCACCATCAACCATCGAGTGGGAATAAGATTCTGCTGGCGGACAATGTTATGGATTAAAAAACAGCCAACCGATCGCTGTGATCGGTTGGCTGTTTTTGTATGTTTATTTTTCTGTTTCTTGCCAATGTTTTAAGGTTGGCAATAGATTTTCAAAATAGGTGCGGACTTGGTCGGGTGGCCAGGTGTCGTTGGCCATGTGTTGGACGAGAAAGTCAAGAAGAACTTCCGGGTCGCTGTAAGTGAAAGTGCCGTTGCTATAACACCACTTGCAGTAGTCTTCGTTGAAACTTCCGTCAAGTTCGTGGCTTATTGTGGCATCGTCGAGGGGCATGCCGCAGCATTGACAGACGAGGGTACGTGGCGCACCAAGTAGCGTGTTGATCGATACGTTGTAGAGTTGTGAGAGTCGTTTTAATGTTTCAGTATTTGGCAGAGTTTCGCCGGTTTCCCAGCGAGATACAGCCTGACGAGTGACGTAGCATTTTTGGGCGAGCGCGTCTTGTGAGAATCCATTTTTTGTGCGCAGCGCCAGTAGGATGTCTTTGGGTTCCATCGTTTTCACCACCTTGTTGCCATTGTATCATTGGTTATATGCAAAACCAAGAAACAGGTTGTTGCTTTGTTTGGTAAATCAAAGAATTCCTATTGACAAGAGAGAAACGAATGCTATAATACAAAATATGAACAACGTTCATATTGAACAAATAATAAAAATGATCATTTATTACAAATTAAATAGGATCCTAACCCGCTGAAATGCGGGATTTATTTCGAACAAAAATGAACAATGTTCAGTTTATGGAGGTGAAAAATTTTAACGACGTTTATAGGCTGTTTTGTTGGTGTACGTAAAATTTTTATAGAAAGAAGGAGAAAAAATGTCAACATTATTTATTTTAGCAGCTACAACGATTTCACTGGCTTTTGTGTTTTATACCATTGGCGTTTTTGCGGAACGCCGCAATGGAACGTTAAAAAAATGGCACACCGCGATTTTTTGGCTGGGCTTTGCTTTTGATACGACTGGAACCACATTGATGGGAAAAATCGCTGGGACAGGATTTCAGCTGGATTTCCATGGCATCACCGGCGTGATTGCGTTGTCATTGATGGCATTTCATGCATTATGGGCAACGGTAATCATTATTCGCAATAACGAAGCGGCAAAGCACCGCTTTCATAAGTTCAGCATTGTGGTATGGGCCATTTGGCTGATTCCTTATTGCGGCGGAATGTTTGCTGGATTTCTTGGATAATGTTCTACGAATAAAGGCGAAAGTCTGGATGAAAAAAGATGGATTTCCTTATATTTTCTTGTGGAAGATGAGAGCTCATGATAAGATGAATGTATGCATGAGTGTGTTGCCGTTTTGGTCGAATGGGATCGAATTGGCGACGAGATATGAGAAAGTAGGAGGAATCTACCAATGAAGCAGGACATGATCGTTATTCTGGATTTGGGCAGTGAAGAAAATGCTCAGCTGGCACGTGAGATTCGTGCGTTGGGCGTATACAGCGAAATCCATCCACATGATATTACGGTGGACGAATTAAAAGCCTTGCCAAATGTCAAGGGGGTTATCCTAAATGGTGGGCCAAACCGTGTGGTTGATGGCGTAGAAATTGATGTAGTGGATGCCGTTCGTCATTGTGGGCTGCCAGTGATGGCTGCGGATCACAAGGGTGCTGCGGCTTGGCCGATTGACGAAGCAGAACGCAAAGCAGCGCTTTCAGCCTTTGTCTTTGACACCTGTGGTGCAGAAGCAAACTGGAACATGGACAATTTCATCGCCGACCAGATCGAGCTGATTCGTCAGCAGGTTGGCGATAAGAAGGTGCTTTTGGCTTTATCTGGCGGCGTGGATTCATCGGTTGTTGCGGCGCTGCTGATTCGTGCGATTGGTGATCAGCTGACGTGCGTGCATGTGAACCATGGTCTTTTGCGCAAGGGCGAGCCGGAACAGGTGGTACAGGTGTTCCGTGATGAGATGAAAGCCAATCTTGTTTATGTAGATGCTGTGGATCGCTTCTTGGACAAATTGGCAGGCGTTGCCGATCCTGAACAGAAGCGTAAGATCATTGGTGCGGAGTTTATTCGTGTCTTTGAAGAAGAGGCGCGTAAGCTTGAAGGCATTGAGTTCCTTGGTCAGGGCACCATTTACCCTGATATCATCGAAAGCGGCACCAAAACGGCAAAAGCTGTGAAATCGCACCATAATGTTGGCGGTCTGCCTGAAGATCTGAAATTCCAGTTGGTGGAACCATTGAAAATGCTCTTTAAAGATGAAGTGCGTGCCTGTGGTAAAGCCCTGGGATTGCCAGACAGCATGGTTTATCGCCAGCCATTCCCTGGTCCTGGTCTTGGCGTACGCTGCCTTGGTGCCATTACCCGTGATCGCTTGGAAGCGGTGCGTGAATCGGATGCGATTCTGCGTGAAGAATTTGCCAAAAATGGCCTTGAAGGCAAGGTATGGCAATATTTCACCGCTATTCCTGATCTCAAAAGCGTGGGTGTGCGCGATAACAAACGTGCCGATGAATGGTGTGTCATCATTCGTGCGGTTAACACCATTGACGCCATGACGGCCACTGTCGAGAATGTACCGTTTGAGTTGCTGCAGCACATCACCGCTCGCATTACTGCGGAAGTGAAGGGTGTCAACCGCGTGCTCTATGACCTTACGCCAAAACCAACCGGCACCATTGAATGGGAATAAGCCGAATCAGCAAACGGTAAACACATCTTTATAGTTTTATTAAGACAAGAAAAGTCTAACTGGTCTAAAAAGGCTGGTTAGGCTTTTTTATTTTGCATGTAGTAAGATTTTTAGAAAATACATCGGCTCTTATCATATAAATATCTATCTTTAGAATACATAACTGCGGGGATAGGATTATTGAAACAATTTATTCTGATGTATATAATATAAAGGAGAGGGGAAAGAGTTGGAGGGATCTTTATGAAGTACATAACTGTTCGAGAAGCGGCAGAAAAGTGGCAGATTTCATCGCGCCGTGTTCAGCAATATTGCTTGGATGAGCGAATTGAAGGTGCAAAAAAAATTGGAGCCTCCTGGTTGATTCCTGATGATACGTTAAAACCAAACGATCCTAGACAAGAAAAAGGTCAAAA
>OGRU01002291.1_pt1 | contig 12669 bp, 7 predicted proteins | sample 1553541 | NCBI WGS metagenome assembly OGRU01 (sample SAMEA2580068, study PRJEB22360) | human gut metagenome | biome: human gut; feature: human-associated habitat; material: faeces | place: Denmark | collected 2008/2010
ATGGAGCGTTAAAAATTATGCAGGAGTGGAAGAAAAATATCAGACAGGTTGTTCCTTATGTACCAGGTGAACAGCCAAAAAAAGCAAATGTAATAAAGTTAAATACCAATGAGAATCCTTATCCGCCTTCACCGAAGGTAAAAGAACAGTGTGCAAAAATCTGTGCTGAAACAGAAGAACTGCGTCTTTATCCAGATCCGACAGCTGGAATGTTAGTAGAGGCAATCGCAAAATATAAGGGATTAGACAGCAGTCAGGTCTTTGTCGGAGTTGGCTCCGATGATGTACTCGCCATGGCTTTTCTTACATTTTTTAATAGCGAAAAGCCGATATTTTTCCCGGATATCACTTACTCATTTTATGATGTTTGGGCTGATTTATTCAAGATTCCATATGATAAAAAGCCATTAGATGAGAACTTTATGATTAAAAAAGATGACTACTACTGGAAAAACGGTGGAGTCGTATTCCCGAACCCAAACGCACCGACAGGTGTGTTAATGCCACTTGATGAGATTGAGGACATTATCTCTCATAATCAGGATGTTATTGTTATCGTTGATGAAGCCTATGTAGACTTTGGAGGACACAGCGCACAGGAACTTCTCTCCAAATACGAGAATCTCTTAGTTGTGCAGACATTTTCCAAGTCCCGTTCCATGGCAGGAATGCGTATCGGTTACGCAATGGGTTCTGCAGAATTAATCAAAGCTTTAAATGATGTGAAATATTCCTTCAACTCCTACACAATGAACCGCACGTCCATCCTTCTTGGAACTGCATCCATCGAGGATGATGTGTATTTTAAAGAAACTGTAGAAAAAATTGTAAACACAAGAGAATGGTTCAAAGCAGAGATGAAAAAACTCGGCTTCACCTTCCCGGATTCCAAGGCAAACTTCCTTTTCGCTTCCCATCCGAAAGTACCTGCAAAGGAAATCTTTGAAGCAGCCAGAGAAAAGGATATTTATGTGCGTTACTTTGATAAGCCTCGCATTAATAACTATCTGCGAATCACAATCGGAACAGATGAGGAAATGGAAAAGTTCTTAAAATTTTTAACATCTTTTCTGAAAAGCCAGAAATAAACATGGTATTATGATGAAATATATTGTAAAATATAAGTATTACAATATAAGATAATACAGGGAGGATTACTATGAAAAAGATTCTGTTTGCAGCTTCTGAATGCGTGCCTTTTATGAAAACAGGCGGACTTGCAGACGTAGTAGGAGCGTTACCAAAAGAATTTGACAAAAACGAGTGGGATGTGCGTGTTGTAATGCCAAACTACCGGGGAATTCCAGAAGAGTATCGTAATAATTTTGAATATGTTACGCATTTCTATATGGGAGTAGGTCCATATATTCCTAATGTTCATGTAGGTATTATGAAATATGTTTATAATGGCATTACCTATTACTTTATTGATAATTTAGATTACTTTGGAGCGTGGGAGCCATACTCAGATACAAGAACAGACGTTGAAAGATTCACTTTCTTCTGTAAAGCAGTCCTTTCGATACTTCCTGTTATCGATTTCCGTCCGGACCTCATCCACTGTCATGACTGGCAGACAGGGCTGATTCCGGTTTACTTAAAAACAGAGTTTGCAGCTAATCCATTTTTCTGGGGAATTAAGACAATTATGACGATTCATAATCTTCGTTTCCAGGGAGTATGGGATATTAAGACTATGAGAGGTTTAAGTGGACTTCCAGATGAACTGTTCACACCGGATAAGTTAGAGTTTAAGAAAGATGCCAATATGTTAAAAGGCGGAATCGTTTACTCTGATTTCATTACAACCGTAAGTAATACTTACGCACAGGAAATCCAGACCGCATATTATGGAGAAGGATTAGACGGACTGTTAAGCGCACGTAATCAGAGCCTTTTTGGAATTGTAAATGGTGTCGATTATGCATTGTATGACCCATCTAACGATGCAAAGATTTATCGGAATTATACAGAAAGAGACCATAAAGAAGGAAAGGCTGCCAACAAGGCAGAACTCCAGAAGCAGCTTGGCCTTGAAGTGAATCCAAATAAATATATGATTGGATTAATCTCCCGTCTGACAGATCAGAAGGGCCTTGATCTGGTACGCTACGCAATGGATAAGATTATCGATGACAATACACAGGTTGTAGTAATCGGAACAGGAGATCCGGCATACGAGGAAATGTTCCGTTATTATGCATGGTGCAACTCAGATAAGGTGTCTGCGAATATTCTCTATTCCGACGATCTGGCACATAAGTTATATGCTGCAGCAGACTCCTTCTTAATGCCATCCTTATTTGAACCATGTGGTTTAACACAGATTATCGCTTTCCATTATGGAACGATTCCAATCGTTCGCGAAACAGGTGGATTAAAAGATACCGTTATTCCTCTGAATGAATTTGAGGATACCGGAGACGGATTCTCCTTCAGTAACTATAACGGAGAAGAACTCATCAATACAGTAAATTACAGCAAGTATATTTACTTTGAACAGCCAGAGCTTTGGAACCATATGGTAGCAAGAGCAATGGAAAAGGATCTTTCCTGGGGCGTATCCAAGAAGCGTTATGAAGAACTATATAATACTTTAATTGGAAGATAATATTTCGTATAGACGAAAAAAGAAAAAATACCATATCCCAGATGCTCTGTAGTCGCTGTGTTTAAAATGCTCGTCCGCATCTTAAACACGCTCCGAAGCCGCATCTGGGATATGGTATTTTTTCTTTTTTCTGACGATTCTAAATTCACAGTTGGCAAAAATGGAAATTCTACAGGATTTTATCTGAATGAAAATCGTAGACTTTTGGATAATTTTCTCTTTCCCTTAGAATAAAATCCTGATTTTGGCTCAAGCCTAAAAAAAGAAGTTATTTTATGGAATATTGTTGCACAATATGTAAATATCTGGTATTCTATAACTAGCATATTTTGCAGATGGAAGGAGAAAAAAATTATGGAAAGAATCAGACAGATGACAGACACACGAAGATGTGCTCTCCTGTGGGCGGCGACGATATTGCTGACGGCAGCATTGTTGTTTTTGTGTGGGGGAAAAGTACATGCGTGGGAAGGGAATGATGATTGGATGCGTGATACATTCAGTCGTTATACAATGGCGGCGATGCTTAGCGGTCAGGAAGAGAACTATTTTAACGATTCCAAGAAACCAGATGCGCTGACAGTACTTAATTATACTGCATATAAGATGTATCAGGATAATAAAATAGTTACAATCTCATTTGATGAGTTCTATAAGGACTATGTTTGTGCGAACTTTTCTGCAGTTGTAGACAAAGAGTTTTTAAAAAATGTAGCTAAGTTAGATAATGGAACATCCATATTTTTTGATTATGATAGTGATACAGATGAGATAAGTATACATGGTATGCCAGCAGGTGGCGATTCTAAACAATGTGTGTACATAGGATGGCAGGATAAGGATAATAATAATGATCAAACAGTTCTCTATGGTATATGGCAAGACCCGGCTCCAGCAGGGGAATGGAAAGATTATTATGTGACATTAACAATTAGTGGATATGGAGACGATGCTAAGATTGTTAGTTATCAAAAAATAGAAGATAATGATGTAAAGTTTTCCAGCGAATTTTTCATTAATAATTGTGATGACAACGGTGAGTGGGTTGATGAAACAAACTGTACGAGAGAGCTTAATGGAGAAACAAGGGTTATATTGCCATATAATGAAGATGTCCATTCTCGTGCGACTATGACTTATAAAGGTGAAGAAGTAGAGACTACCGGCCTTGCGGGAGTTAAGGTGACAAGTTCAGATAAGGATATTGTTTCTGTATATGATACTAACGAAAACTATGAGGAAATATCTTCCGTTTTTGGGGATAAAGTAGGAACGGTTAAGCTTACGTGTGAATTCCAGTCCAGGACAGGGGAGACTGTTTACACAGAGACCTTACCATGTGATGTAGCTAAGTTTGAAGCAGGCAGAGACAATGCCAGATATGATAGCTATGGTATGTGTGTTCTTTATAATGAAGATGTAGAGATTTTTGCAAAAACAGAAGGACTTGATGAATATAAGAAACAAAACAAAGTTTCTTATAAATGGAAATCTGAAATCACTGAGATAAATGGAAAAACAACAGAATCTGTTAAGTATACAGCTCCAAGTAATGAGAAAGAAGAAAAAATTTCTGTTGATATTTATATTGATGGCGAGAAGATTACAACACAATCTGTTTACTTAAAGGCGAAAAATGGCGTTTTAGATTATACAGTTTATGAAATGCCTGGCACAGCAATGAAAAAGCAGGATACAACTGCCCCATTGCTTCTTAATAAACGCTATTTCATTGATTTAGCAGGAGGAGACTTTGGCTGAGATTATGGTAATAATGCAGATCAGTGTTTCTCTTCATGGGAATTTACTATGGATGGTAAGGCATTTACTATAACAGATAAAGAAGCCGAAGATTATGATACACCAATTCAACAGCCAGATTTTATGACTTATTACAGAGGTATTGCTGGTGGTGGAACACCGAATTGTCTGTTTACTGTAAAGAAAGCAGGACAGCTTACAGTAACAGGTACTATCTATCAGAATAATAAAGTATTCAGAACAATATCAAAGACTTTTACAGTAAAAAGTGAGAATGAAAATACAAATGGAACAACACCAAAACCACAGCAGCCAGCACAGCCTGCTTCCTTACAGAAAGGAACCAAAGTAACAGATAAGAAATCCAAAGCAGTATACAAAGTAAATGGTAATAAGACAGTTGAATATAATAAAGTGAATAAAAAAGCGAAGAAAGCAACAGTTCCATCAACGATTACTGTAAATGGAGTGAAGTATCAGGTAACATCCATTGCAGCCAAAGCATTTGCCAACAACAAGAAGTTAACAAAGGTTGTCATCCCGGCAAGTGTAAGAAGCATTGGAAAACAGGCATTTAGCGGATGTAAGAATCTTAAGAGTATTACAATTAAGACGACGTATCTTACAAAGAAATCTGTAGGTGCGAAAGCATTTAAAGGAATTCATGCAAAAGCAACGATTAAAGTACCAAAGAAACAGAAGAAAGCATATCAGAAGTTCTTAAAAACAAAAGGAATAGGAAAAGGTGTGAAAATTAAATAAATGCTGCAGATTAGTAGAAAGTGTAAGAATGCCCCGGCATTCCTGCTGATTTGCAGGATTTAGAGTACAAAGGAAAACGATATATTCAGGATGCTCCTTCAAAGAGTGTTAAAAATGCAGATGAGTATTTTTAACACAGCAAGGAAAGAGCAGATGGGATATATCGTTTTCCTTTTTTCGTTTATACTAATTTTTGTTTATGCTAAAAGGCTATAGCTTAAAATTCATTCTTAATAATTATTAAGTAGCCAGGGAATATTTTTGTTATGTATAATGAAAATGTGAACATTCCTTTAATTTATGATAATGTTTGATGATTTTTCAAAGTAATTGTGATATCATATAAAAAGTTTCAAGTGACTATCTTAAAGCTTTGCCAGGCTTTTTATAAAGAATGTGTTCTCAGAGTTTTTAGTACATTTGCTTTTGTGGATAATTTTTTACCAGAGGTACCTGAGTTTTATTAACGTATGTATTGCGTATACCTCAAAATTTGAGGCAGGTCTGATAAGAATCTTCCCGCAGATCAAGTACAAAAGATTCCGAGAGTATGTAAGAGTATTTAGGAGGTAAGTATGTTTCGGAAGAAGAATGGGCAGGAGTTTATGGATGAGCGGAACGTGGATTCATCTGTGAATGATAAAGAAGAGAAAAAGGGATTTTTCCACAGAAGGAAGAAGAAAGAGATTAATCTATATGAAGATGATATGGGATATATCGAGGAGGACGGTGATTTTTCAGAAGAAGAATATGATAAAGAATTAGATGAGTTACAGGAAGATGAGAAACCGGAAAAGAGAAAGAGAAGATTTTGGCATCGGAAGAAAGAAGATACACCGGAAGAAAAAGCTCAGACAGAAGAATTAGCAGAGGAACATCATGATGAAGATAGTTTTCTCAGTGATGAGGATGCGATTATTTTGCAGGAGCCGGAAAAGAAGAAGTTTTCTAAGAAGAAGCTGGCGCTCATCTGTGGTACGGCAGCAGTCATAGTGATAGCTGTTGTTTTTTTTGTTATTCGGAATATGGGTGGTACAAGCGAAGGAAAGGCGTATGTAGAATCTGTTCGTGAGATTACAGGACTTGGAACGGCTGCCGGGGCGAATAACCGTTATACAGGAACGGTTGATGCGGAGAGTTCATGGAAGATTAATTTACAGTCGGATATGTCTGTAGAGAAGCGTTATGTGAATGTTGGCGATCAGGTGAAAAAGGGAGATAAGCTGTTTAAATATAATACACAGGAGCTGAAGCTTTCAAAAGAAAAGAAAGAGCTGGAACAGGAGACTTTACAGAATGAGATTAATCAGTTGACAAAAGATATCAGTTCCTATCAGTCTGATTTGAAGTCTGCGAGTGCTACGGAGAAGATTCAGCTTCAGACGCAGATTTTAACAGCACAGACTACGATTAAGAAAGATCAGTATACGATCAAGACGAATAAAGAGACGATCAAGACATTAGAGAAGAATATTAAAGATGCTACAGTAAAGAGTAAGATGAATGGTCTTGTAAAGAAGATAAACAGTTCTCTGGAAAGTAGTTCTTCCTCAGGTGATGACAGTTCAGATGATGGTTCAGATTCCGGAGATGGAAGTTCAGATGATTCTACATATATGACAATTCTTGCAGTAGGTAACTACCGTATTAAAGGAAAGGTCAGTGAAACGAATGTTAACAGCCTGAATGAAGGGGATCCGGTTATTGTACGTTCAAGAGTAGATGATTCCCAGACCTGGAAAGGAACGATCAGCAGTATCAAGACAGATGCTACTGCAGATGATTCTACCGAGAGCAGCGATGAGATGGCTTACGATGATTCTTCGGATGGTAGTACAGGAGAGACTGCATCAAAATATAATTTCTATGTGAAGCTCGATGATGATAATGGCTTAATGATGGGACAGCATGTTCTTGTTGAACCGGATAACGGCCAGGATGAGAAGAAGGATGGTATGTGGTTGCCGGCTGCCTATATTAAGAAGAGTAACGGTAAGTATTATGTATGGCTGGATTCTCATAATAAGCTGAAGCTTCAGGAGATTAAAGTTGGTGAGTATGATGAGAATCTTGATGAGTACGAAGTGAAGAGTGGACTCAAGACAACAGATTACATTGCCTGTGATGACAGTACATTAAAAGAAGGTATGCGGGTTACAAGAGTTGCTCCGGAAGATAGTACTTCTGACTACGGAGAAGAACAGACAAGCGATGATGCCGAAACATTTGGAGCGGATGATTATGATTCCTATGAAGGAGATACTTCTGATTATGGAGAAGATACGTATGACAGTGGGTATGATGAAAGTATAGATGACGGCACAGATGCAGGGGATGATAGTTTCGATACAGGAAGTGACAGTTCAGATATTGTTGATGATGGAACGAGCGACAGTGATGTTGCAGACTTTGGAGAATAGAGATTCTCGATCAGAAAGGACATACAGCATATGCTTTTGGAACTAAAACATATTTATAAAAATTATTTGCAGGATAAGATTGTCATACCAGTTCTTAAAGATGTGAATATCTCTATTGATGAGGGAGAATATGTGGCAATCATGGGACCTTCCGGATCAGGAAAGACAACGTTGATGAATATCATAGGGTGTCTGGATCGTCCAACAAAGGGAGAATTTCTTTTAGAAGGGGAGTCTATTGTAGATTATAATGAAAATCGTCTTTCGGATCTTCGATTAAACACTTTGGGATTCGTATTCCAGAGTTTTAATCTTCTTCCGAAGCAGACAGCTCTTGATAACGTAGCGCTTCCTTTAAGTTATGCCGGAATACCGGTGAAGAAAAGAAAAGAGATTGCTTTTCAGGCATTGAAAAGAGTTGGGCTGGCGGATAGAGTACATTTCCGTCCAAGTCAGCTTTCCGGTGGACAGCAGCAGCGTGTGGCGATAGCCAGAGCACTTGTAAATAATCCGAAGATTATTCTTGCCGACGAGCCTACCGGAGCTTTAGACAGCCGTTCCGGTATTCAGGTAATGAATCTGTTTCAGCAGTTAAATGAAGAAGGTGTTACGATTATTATGATTACGCATGATGCGAATATTGCCAATCATGCGAAAAAAGTACTTCATATTTTTGATGGAGAGATTGTAGAAGATAAAGCAAGAAAAGAGAAAGAAAAACAACAGTCCGAAGTGCAGAGTGAGGCAGCAGAAAGTGTTTCATCAGAATTAGAAAAAGATTTCGGAGTGAATGCATGGGAAGGAGAGATCTGATTTGAAGGGAAAGAAGAAGATACTGCTTGCTGTAGTTTTAGTTCTCGTTATGGTAGTTGGAATCACTTCCATTGTTGTTATAAGAAAGAGAAATAAAATTGTAGTAAAAGTATTCCCGGTAAGTAGTCTGAACAGTTCTGACTGGTTTGATACAGATACTTCTCTTACGGGAACGCTTACTTCAGATTTTATACAGGAAGTTCATGTTTCCGGTGGACAAAAAGTAAAGAAGATTTATGTCAAAAAAGGTGATAAAGTTAAAAAAGGCGATGTTCTTTTGAAATATAATGTTGCGGAAAAAGAACTGGATTTAAAACTTCAGAAGCTTCAGATTCAATCGTCCAAGTTGGAAATCGCCGAGATGGAGAAGGAATTAAAGAAGCTTAAAAACACAAAGACAGTTGGTTCGATCAATACGGGAAACAGCAGTGTGATGGATGCATCTGTTAATCTTTCCGATATAAAGGGAACAAGTCTTCGCTACCTTATGGCAGAGGCGGAAGGTGATGGAACTACTGCAGTGAGCAATTCGAAAGCCGCGAATGAGGCAGATGGAAACAGTGGTTCAGGAAGTGGAAGCAGCGCCGGCTCTGAGAGTGGTTCAGGAAGTGGAGGCGGCTCAGGCTCCGAGAGTGGTTCAGAAAGTGGAGGCACCTCCGGCTCCGAGAGTGGTTCAGGAAGTGGAAGTGGCTCAGGCTCCGAAAGTGGTTCAGGAAGTGGAAGCGGCTCAGGCTCCGAGAGTGGTTCAGGAAGTGGAAGTGGCTCAGGTTCCGAAAGCGGTTCTGGAAGTGGAGGCAGCTCAGGCTCCGAAGGTGGTTCTGGAGAAGAATCAGGAAAGGATGATGCGAAACTTTCCTTAAAATCCAGTGTGAATGATATTTCAGATAAAGCATCTGGTAGTGGCACAGAAAAAGATCCGTATATATTTAATTTAACAATGGATGGTAAAGTAAAAGGTTCTTTTATTAAGAAGTTGATTACTGATGGAAGTTATGCGGAATTTCGTGCTTATAAATCAGAGGAAGCAAAAAAACCATCCGCTACCTTTGAACTTGATCCAGGTACGAAAGTGAATGTTTATGCAGAAGATGGCTATACGGTCAATCAGTTAAATGAAGGTGGAGATACAAAAACTCTTCATAATTCTATTGATCTGGTCAGTGAAAAAGATACATCTAGTGGAAATGGAAGTTCCGCCGGAAATGCCTATATTTATTATTTAAATGTAAATGGATTGGTAAAAGGATCTGTAATTTCTAGTCTTCATAAAGAGAATAAATATGCTACATTTATCGAATTTGATGAGAACGGAAAAGAAAAAGATCGATATGAATATAATCCTTCTAAAGTTTTTAAAGATCTCGATGAAGATGAATATTATACTGTTTCCAAAGGAAAAGAAAAAAGTCTTTATGATCTGAATGAACGGGCAGCATACAAAGATTTAAAGGCAGAAAGTCTGGAAGATGGACAGCAGGATGCAGATGGAAAGTATACATTCTATTTGTCTAAAGATGGAAAAATTAGCGGCGCACTGATTAATGATTTGATTAAGAAGGGGTTAACAGCGGAATTTATAGAATATGCTTCCGAGACAGATTATGATAATGAAAATACAGAAAATGCAAATAAATTAGAGATTACACCTGACAGTAAGTTTACAGTGGAACTTGCAGATGGAACAGGGTATACAATTTCTTATTTAAAGAGTAAAGTAAAGAAAAATGATCCACCGGCTACAACAACCGAGAATAAAGAAAATACTGGTCCAACAACAAATAAGACACCAACGCCGGCGGCAGATAAAGAAATCAAATTTAAACAGAATCGAAAGAAAGTAAAAGCGGGTAATGGCTATCTCTTTTCTATAGTGTCTAAAGATGGAAGCTGGGGAAATGGAGAGGATGATCAGAGTAAGGTTACATGGACTTTATCAAATAATATTTCAAAGTATACAAGTATTGAGAAGACGAAGTCTGGTGTCTGGTTATATGTAGATGAAGGAGAACCGTCTTCTTCTATTACACTTACTGCGCAGGTTAAGAATGTAAAAGGTATTTCTAAAACTAAGATATCAAGAACGTTGGTTGTGAAAGAAGCGGACACCAGCGGTGGAGATAATACTGGCGGAGACGGCGGTGATGATGGAGATGGCGGTTCTGGCATTGACGATGGCAGTGGAGATAATGGCGGTGATGATGGCAATAATTATACTGCAGCAGAGTTAAGGGAAGCAATTGCCGAAAAAGAAGATGAAATTTCTGAAGCCAAACAAGATCTTCATGAAGCGCAGATTAACTACAATGAAGCAAAAGCAGAAGTAGATAAAGCGACAGTTAAGGCAAAGATTGCCGGTACGGTTACTACATCATGCGATAAAGGAACGGTTCCTACAGATGGTTCGGCTGCTATCGTAGTTAAGGCAGCAGATGGAATGTATGTTAAGACTTCGATCAGCGAGATGGAACTTAGCAATATAAAGGTTGGTGGAACGATCAAATGTGTATCTAGTGATACAGGAGATGAGTATACCGCAGAAGTAAAGGAAATTTCGGATTTCCCTACCGGAGACAGTAGTAATGATGGAGGAAGTTCCAATCCAAATAGTTCTTATTATCCGGTCATTGGCTTTATTAAAGATGCAGATGGTTTGAGTCCGGGTGGTTCTGTCGAAGTTTCTTATAGTTCAAAGTCTATGGGAACAGCAAATGATAATGCAATCTATATTCAGAAAGCATATATCCGCACAGAAGACAAAAAGAATTATGTTTATATTCGCGATAAAAAGACAAAGCGTCTGAAGAAACAGTATGTCAAAGTTGGAAAGACTATGAATGGCCAGTATATGGAAATTATATCTGGACTGACAGATGAAGATAACATTGCCTTCCCTTATGGAAAGAACTTAAGAGAAGGAGTTAAAACGAAGATTTCCGAAGATGACAGCGAAATGATTTATTAAGGAGGAGAACGATGCTTGAAAATATAAGATTATCTTTTCAGGGTGTATGGAGTCATAGACTGCGTTCTTTCCTGACGATGCTGGGCATCATTATCGGTATTGCGGCGATTATTGCCATTGTATCAACAATTAAGGGAACGAATGAACAGATTAAAAAGAATCTGATCGGTTCTGGTACCAATACAACAACAGTACAGTTAACAGAAAGTGGAAACTATCCAGCAGAAATGGAATATGGAATTCCGAAAGGGATTCCTGTTCTTGATGATGCTATGCGTGAGCAGTTAGCTGAACTTTCTCATGTAAAAGATGCTTCCCTTTATATGTCACGTACACAGGTAGATTACATTTACTATAATTCAACAGTGCTTTCCGGTGGACAGTTGGTCGGGGCAGATTCTCATTATCTTGGAACCTGTGGTTATGTAATGAAAAGAGGAAGAGGCTTTACGGAGAGCGATTATGAGAAGTATCGTAAAGTAGCAGTAGTAGACAGTGTGGCAGCAGACTCTCTTTTTGGAAACGAGAATCCGGTAGGAAAGACCATTGATATAAAAGGAGAGCCATTTATTGTTGTTGGTGTCATTGAAGAGTCTACCGCCTTCAGCCCGGTAATTAATTCTGTAGAGGATTATTATACTTATGTATATAACGACGGAAGTGCGAGTGGTATTGTTGTGATTCCTGATGTGGATTGGAATATTGTTCAGCAGTATGATGAGCCACAGAATGCAAAGCTGCTGGCAGATTCTACAGATAATATGACATCTGTTGGAAAAGCCGCACAAACATTATTAAACGAAACGGTAACGAATAAAGATATCAAATATCGTGCGGCAAATATGAATGAGACTGCGGAAGAAAGTCAGCAGGTAAGCGCAACGACAAATAAACAGTTAATATGGATTGCAAGTATTTCATTATTAGTTGGTGGTATCGGTGTTATGAACATTATGATCGTTTCCATCACAGAGCGAACCAGAGAGATCGGTACAAGAAAGGCACTCGGGGCAACAAACGGAAGTATCCGTTTGCAGTTTATCACCGAAGCGATCGTGCTTTGTGTGATCGGCGGACTTTTGGGACTGGGCTTTGGTATGCTGCTTGGTCATGTGATCACGAATGCGATCGGCTATCCGGGTACTGTCACGGTACAGAATGTGGTTGCGGTATTACTGTTTTCTACAGCGTTTGGTATCTTCTTCGGTTACTATCCGGCGAACCGTGCCGCAAAGATGAACCCGATCGATGCATTAAGATATGAATAAAAAAGAATATTTTTCTAAAGAATTTATAAAGACTTCGAAAATCAGTTGACAGTGACTGACAGGGGTGATAGA
>OGRU01002302.1_pt1 | contig 12634 bp, 10 predicted proteins | sample 1553541 | NCBI WGS metagenome assembly OGRU01 (sample SAMEA2580068, study PRJEB22360) | human gut metagenome | biome: human gut; feature: human-associated habitat; material: faeces | place: Denmark | collected 2008/2010
AAGCAGTGCGTCTTCCGAAACTTCCGTTTCAAGCGCAGAGCCTACCCCCACCGAAGAGCCGGACGTTGTGCCGGAAGACGGCGTGTACACGGCAGAGTTCAAAACGGACAGCTCTATGTTTCAGGCGAACGAAGCTTGCGAGGGCATGGGTACGCTGACAGTTGAAAACGGCGAGATGACGTTCCACGTCAGCCTGCGTTCTAAGAAGATCTTAAATCTGTACCTCGGTACGGCAAAGGACGCAAAGCAGAACGAAAACGAATGGCTTCAGCCGACCACCGATACCGGCACCTTGAAACGGTACCGTCACCTATAAAGACGGCACATCGGAAGAAGTCTACGGCTTTGATATCCCACTGAAAAGCGTCGATAAAGATTTTGACCTTGCGCTCATCGGCACGAAGGGCACGTGGTACGACCACAAGGTCAGCGTGCGTAACCCGCAGCCGCTCGTTGAGGACACCGCAAGCGACGCAGAGACCGAAGTCCCGAAGGACGGCACGTATACGTGCAACGTCACGCTTGAGGGCGGTTCCGGCCGTGCAACAATCGAGAGCCCCACGGAGCTCACCGTTGCGGACGGCAAAATGACCGCGGAGATCACATGGAGCAGCCCAAACTACGATTACATGATCGTGGACGGCGAAAAGTATCTGCCCGTCAATACTGAAGGCAACTCCGTGTTTGAAATTCCCGTCGCCGCACTCGATACCGCACTCGCCGTTACGGCAGATACCACTGCCATGAGCACTCCGCACGAGATCGAATACACCCTGACGTTTGACAGCGCGTCTCTTACCGCATGAGACGGCTTACAGCGCTTTTAGCGGCGCTTTTGCTTCTGGCTTTCACGGGCTGCGCAGCGAACCCGGCACAGCCTGAGAGTACATCAAGTCCAGCGCAGGCCGATGAAACGCAAGCAGATTTTCAAGTTGAAAGCGCCTATCCGCTCGAATACGCGAAAGAGTTCACCGTGGACGAGTGCACCGGCGGTACAAGGCTCATCACCATCCAGAATGCCCGCTACCTCGTCGTGCCGGAAAACAGTACCGTGCCGAACGGTCTTTCGGAAGACATCACCGTTTTGCAGAAACCGCTTGAAAATGTCTATCTCGTCTCCACGTCTGCGATGGACCCAATCCTGAAGCTCGATGCACGAAGCGCCGTCACGCTTTCCGGTACGAGTGCCGAAAACTGGTATCTGCCGGAAGCGAAAGAAGCCATGGAAAACGGTGAAATTTCCTACGCGGGTAAGTACAGCGCGCCGGATTACGAGCGCATCGTGTCTGCAAACTGCGGCCTCGCGATTGAAAACACAATGATCTACCACACGCCGGAAGTGAAAGAGCAGCTTGAAAAGTTTGGCATTCCCGTGCTTGTTGAGCGCTCCAGCTATGAATCCGACCCCCTGGCACGCATGGAGTGGGTGAAGCTCTATGGCATTTTATTTGATAAAGAGGCAGAAGCCGAAACGTTCTTCAACGAGCAGGTTCAGCGCATCCGGCCGCTTTTGGGGCAGGATACCACAGGCAAAACGGCAGCGTTTTTCTCTGTGACGTCGAATAACCTTGTCACGGTGCGTAAATCGAACGATTACGTTGCGAAGATGATTGGTATGGCGGGCGGCGAATACGTTTTTTCCAATCTTTCCGATAACGGCAACAACCTCGCAACAATCAATCTTTCGCTCGAGGAGTTCTACGCCGGCGCGAAAGATGCAGATGTTTTAATCTACAACAGCACCATTGAGGGCAAGATTGAAACAACCGAACAGCTCTTATCAAAATGTCCCATGCTGGCAGATTTCAAAGCCGTGCAGAACGGCAACGTCTGGTGTACCACGCAAAGCCTGTTTCAGGAAAGCATGGAGCTGCCCGATTTGATTTTGGACATGAACCGCGTGTTCGCGGCGGAAAGCCCGAATGCGGTCAACGAAGATGAACTGAAATTTCTGACACATGTAAGCTGAGGAAACCATGAAACTAAACGGCACAAAGCGTCTGACAATTTCATATCTTGCGCTCACGGCTGCATTGCTCGCGCTGTTTATGCTGAACATTTTCTGCGGCAGCACAGCCCTTTCGCCGAAGGACATTTTAAGCACGCTTTTCAGCGCGGGGAATAACGCACTCGCGCAAAAGATCATATTTGGTTTACGCCTGCCGCGCGCCGTCATGGTCGTTTTGCTCGGTGCGGCGCTGTCCGTTGCGGGTTATTTATTGCAGACTTTTTTTGCAAACCCTATCGCCGGGCCGTTCGTTATGGGTGTTTCCGGCGGCGCAAAGCTCGCCGTTGCACTCACGATGGTCGTGCTTTTAAATCACGGCTTGTTCACAAGCTCACTCACGCTGATTTTAGCTTCATTTGTCGGTGCCATGGTCGCTATGGGCTTCGTCTTGGCCGTTTCACAGCGCGTAAAGCGCGCAGGCGTGCTCGTTATCTGTGGCGTGATGATTAGCTATATCTGTTCGGCTGTTACGGACGTTGTTGTTGCATTTGCGCAGGATTCCAACATCGTGAATCTACACAATTGGTCGATGGGCAGCTTTTCCGGCATGACGTGGGCCAACGTGGGCGCTGCGGACTGAGTGGTGCTGCCCGCACTGGCAGCGAGGCAGAACGGCGGCTTTAATTGTGTTGCCATGCCTTGCGCTTTCGTTTATGCTTTCCAAACCGATGGCGGCGTACCAAATGGGCGAAGCCTATGCGCAGAGTGTCGGCGTTTCCGTGCGTCCGTTCTCAGTCGCACTTGTGTTGTTATCCAGCCTGCTCGCGGCATGCGTCACGGCATTTGCGGGGCCGATCTCCTTTGTCGGCATCGCGGTGCCGCATCTCGTAAAGCGCACACTCCGCAGTGCAAAGCCTTTGCACGTGCTGCCGGGGTGCGTTTTAGGCGGTGCAGCATTTTGCCTTTTGTGCGACCTCATCGCGCGCAGTATATTTGCGCCGACGGAGCTTTCTGTCAGCTCCGTCACGGCGATTTTCGGCGCACCGGTGGTTATTTTGCTGCTTGTGCGCAAACAGAGAGGGGAGGCGGCAGCATGAGCTATTGTGAAGCGAACGACCTTGCGGTCGGCTACAATTCGCCGCTTTTGGAGCATATAAAATTCGCCGCCGAGCGCGGACAAATTTTGACGCTTATCGGCCCGAACGGCGCGGGTAAATCGACCCTGATGAAAACGCTTGCCGCACAGCTTGCGCCGCAGGGAGGGACCGTTTTGCTCGATGGGCAGTCCCTTTCGGTATACTCACCGAATGCTCGCGCGCGCAAAATGGCGCTGATGGTGCCGCACACGAGCCGCACAGAGCTCACGACCTGCTTTGATGTCGCCGCAGCCGGGCGTTACCCGTATACCGGTCGTCTCGGAATCCTCTCCGAAGAAGATAAAAAGCAGGTTTTCGACGCGCTGCATCTCGTAAATGCAGCCAATATTGCCGACCGCGATTTTGATAAGATTAGCGACGGTCAGCGCCAGCGTGTCCTTTTGGCACGGGCAGTCTGTCAGGAGCCGGAAATTCTGTTTTTGGACGAACCGACTTCATTTCTCGACGTTAAAGGTAAAGCGGAGCTCATGACGATTCTGCGTCGGCTTGCAAAAGAGAAGAATACCGCAATTATCCTGAGCCTGCACGAGCTTGACCTCGCGCAGAAGCTCTCCGATGCCGTTGTCTGCGTTTCGCCGAACAGTGTCTCGGACATCATGACCGTAAAAGACGCGTTTCAAAAAGAGAACATACAAAAGCTATATAAAATGTCCGACGAAGAATACACGTTCCTGTTCGGTAAAAAGGAGCCGCCAAAGTTTGAGCACTACATTCGCAGCGGACAAAAATTATTGCGCTGCGGATACACAACGGGCACATGCGCGGCACTCGGTGCCGCCGGTGCGGCGCGACTGCTTTTCACCGGCAAGACCCCGGAAACGGTCGGTCTGCGTACACCGAAAGGCATCGTTGTTGAGGTCGCGCCAATCTACTGTGAGAAGGTTGACACCGGCGCCGTATGCGCCATTCGCAAAGACGGAGGAGACGATATTGACGCCACGGACGGCTTGCCCGTCATCGCAAATGTGACGCTTTTGCCCAATGAACACGGCGTCGTTAAAATCGACGGCGGCAAGGGTGTTGGCCGTGTGACCAAGCCCGGGCTTGACCAGCCCGTCGGCGCGGCGGCCATCAACCACGTTCCGCGCGAGATGATCACCGAAGCCCTCTTAAAAGAAGCCAAAACATTTGAGTATAAAGGCGGCTTTTCCGTGCTTGTCTCCATCGAGGGTGGGGAAGAGGCCGCGAAAAAGACGTTCAATCCACACATCGGCGTCATTGGCGGACTTTCGGTGCTCGGTACCAGCGGCATCGTGGAACCGATGAGTCAGCAGGCAATCGTCGATACGATGCAACTGGAAATTCATCAGGCTGCGCTCAAAAACGGTGCGCGCCGCCTGATTCTGACTCCCGGCAACTACGGCCTCGATTATCTGCGTGAAACCTACCCCGCGCTCTTGGATATTCCCATCATAAAGTGCTCGAATTTTATCGGTGACGCGCTCGATGCCGCCGCAACAGAGCACTTTGAAGAAGTTTTACTCGTCGGGCACATCGGTAAGCTCGTGAAGGTCGCAGGCGGTATTATGAACACGCACTCCCGCATGGCGGACTGTCGCACGGAGCTTTTCTGCACGTATGCGGCGCTTGCGGGCGCGAAAAAAGAGGTATGCGAAGCGCTGATGCAGGCGGCCACAACCGATGCCTGCCTTGATATTTTGGATCAAAACGGCCTGCGCGAGCCCGTCATGCACGGCCTGATAAACGCTGTGCAGCTGCACCTCGAGCGCCGCGCAGCGGATGCATTCCAAGTCGGCGCGGTGCTGTTTTCCAATCAAACCGGCCCCCTTGGGCAGACCGAAACCGCAGAAAAATTGCTGCAAAAGTGGAAGGAGTCGTAAACATGGTACATTTTGTCGGTGCCGGCCCAGGCGCGCCGGACCTCATCACGCAGCGTGGCGCGGCGCTCTTACAGACCGCCGACTGCATCATCTATGCCGGCAGCCTTGTCAACCCTGCACTTTTGGGGATCGCTAAAGCAGATTGCACGATCTACAACAGCGCCAAAATGACGCTGGAAGATGTGATTTCCGTCATGCGCGAGAACGAAAAAAACAACAGAATAACAGTTCGCCTGCACACAGGTGACCCGTGCCTTTACGGCGCAATCCGCGAGCAAATGGATAGGCTTGATGCAGAAAGCATTCCCTATGACGACACCCCCGGTGTCTCCAGCTTCTGCGGCGCGGCGGCAGCTTTAAACGCAGAATATACGTTGCCGTCTGTCAGTCAAACGGTTATCATCACGCGCATGGAAGGCCGCACGCCCGTGCCGGAAAACGAAAAGCTGCAAAGCCTCGCCACGCACGGCGCGACCATGGTGATTTTCCTTTCAATCGGTTTGGTCGATCAGGTGCAGCAGGCACTTTTACAGGGGGCTTATACGGCTTCCACTCCTGTGGCAGTCGTCTACAAAGCCACATGGCCGGAGGAAAGAATCGTGCGCTGTACTGTCGGTGATTTGGCCGAAAGCGTGCATAAAGCGGACATCACCAAAACGGCGCTTATTGTCGTCGGTGATTTTCTCGGCACACAATACGACCGCAGTAAGCTCTACGATCCCACGTTCACGACGGAATATCGGAAAGGCAGCAAAGCATGAGCTGCGCATATATCGCTTTCACCGAAACCGGACTAAAACTCGCAGAAAGTCTGGCTTTTTCACATCCGGGCAGCATCAGTCGCGGCGGTAAAAACGGCGCGAAATTATCCGATTGGACGGCCGAAAACTTTCAAAAATCCGATGCACTCATCTTCATCGGCGCTGTCGGCATCGCCGTGCGCGCCATTGCGCCGCATTGTAAAAGCAAGGCGACCGATCCCGCTGTGATTGTACTCGATGAACGCGGTCGGTTTTCCATTCCGATTTTGTCCGGTCACCTCGGCGGCGCAAATGACCTTGCCAAGAAACTCGCGAGCATCTGCGGCGCAGTGCCGGTCATCACGACCGCGACCGACGTCGAAGGCGTATTCGCCGTAGACGAGTGGGCGAAAGCGCAGAACTGCCACGTGCTCGAGCCTGAGCGTATCAAAACCGTCAGCGGCACACTGCTCGCCGGTAAAGTGGTTTATTATGACTCGCAGTGGAAAATCACAGGCACTCAGCCTAAAAATGTTTTCCCGGCAGACGAGGGCCATCAAGCCGATTTTTCCGTAACACTCCACCCGCAGAGCGATACGCTGCACCTCGTTCCAAAAATCTGCGTGCTCGGCGTCGGCTGCAAACGCGGCACATCGGCTGAACATATCGAAGCAACATTTAAACAATTTTGCAAAGAAACAGGTTTTGCACCGCAAAGCATCTGTGCGTGTGCGAGCATAGACCTCAAAAAAGATGAACCGGGGCTTTTGGAATTCTGTCAAAACCATGATTTTAACATCCATTTTTATACAGCCGAGGAGCTCAAAAAAGCGTCCGGCGAATTCACATCATCTTCATTTGTGCAGCAGATAACGGGCGTTGACAACGTCTGCGCCCGTGCGGCCGTGCTGGCGTCGGGCGGCGAATTGGTGATCGAAAAGCATATATACAGCGGCGTGACGTTCGCCGTTGCCGCAAAACCCTTTACCCCGGATTGGAGCGTGTAAAATGAAGCGAAATCTCGTTTATGTCGTGGGCCTTGGCCCCGGCGACCCGCAGTTTTTGACCGCACAGGCGAAAACGGCGCTCGAAAATGCCGACGTACTATGCGGCTACACCGTCTACATCGATCTTATCCGCTCGTTTTATCCCGAAAAAGAGGTGCACGCAACGGGCATGACAAAGGAGATCGACCGTTGCCGTTGGGCGCTTGAGACCGCGCAAAGCGGCAAAACCGTGGTGCTTGTCTGTTCGGGAGATGCCGGTGTATACGGCATGGCGAGCCCGATTTTGGAACTTGCACCCAATTATCCGAGCGTCGAGATCGAGGTTATTCCGGGACTTACGGCGGCGCTCAGCGGCAGTGCGGTTTTAGGCGCACCGCTTGCGCATGATTTTTGCGTAATTTCCCTTTCCGACCGACTCACCCCATGGGAGATAATTGAAAAGCGCCTTGCCTGCGCCGCCATGGGCGATTTCTGCGTGGCAATCTACAACCCGTCCTCGAAAGCCCGGCCCGATTATTTACAGCGTGCCGTCCGCATTTTGCTCCAAAACGGCAAATCGGAGGAGACCGTCTGCGGCATCGTACGCAACATTGGCAGAGAAAGGCAGCAAAGTGAGATCATAACGCTCCGCGAACTTGAAAACAAGCAGGTCGATATGTTCACGACTGTATATATAGGCAACAAAGCAACAAAGCATATCGAAAGCAAAATGGTAACGCCAAGGGGGTATCGCACGGTATGAAAGCTGTGGTGTTCAGCGGAACGACAGAGGGCAGACAGTTTTCAAAAATTTTGGCAAATCTCGGCGTAGAAGTTCTTGTCAGTGTTGCAACAGAGATCGGCGCAGAAGAACAAGACGAGAATGAAAATATCACAATTCATGTAGGTAGATGCACTGCCGCAGAGATGACGAAACTTTTGCATGGTGCGTCAATCTGTGTGGACGCAACGCACCCCTATGCAACAGAAGCCACGCGCACCATTTGTGAAGCGTGTGAAACGACAGGTGTTGAGTACCATCGATTGCTCCGTACCGAAAGCGAATTGCCGAAGAACAGTATCGTGTTTGAAACGGCAGCAGAAGCGGCAGAATATCTCGAAAGTACTGCCGGGAATATCTTGCTTACGACCGGTGCAAAGGAGTTGCCCGCTTTTACAAATATAGATGCCGAGCGGATTTTTCCGCGTGTATTGCCCACGCTCGACGGCATTCGCGCGTGCGAAGCCCTCAATATTCCGCACCGCAACATCATCGCCATGCAAGGCCCGTTTTCACTTGATCTCAACCGCGTAATCCTTGAACAATTCAACATTCAATGGCTCGTTACAAAAGACGGCGGCGCAGTAGGCGGCTTTATGGAAAAAGCAAAAGCCTGCGCATACTGCGGTGCACGCCTCCTTGTACTGCGCCGCCCGAGGGAGAACGGGGAGACCGTTGAAAGTATCCTTGAAAGGTGTAGAGAATTGCTATGAAAATCACTTTAGTCGGCATGGGGGGCGGCACATTCGACAGCGCAACAATGCAGGGAGCAGAAGCTTTGCATGAAGCTACACTCATCATCGGCGCAAAGCGTTTACTCGAAAACTTGCCGGATTTCTGTACGCAAAATCGCATCGCAATGTATAAAATCGGTGAGATTTTATCCGTGCTTGAAACAACAAAAGAACAAAATATCGCACTTATATACAGCGGTGACACCGGATTTTATTCCGGCGCCTCTGCACTGTGCCGCGTGCTCGATGAAAGCCACATCGGATACACCGTGATTCCGGGCGTTTCCAGCGTACAGTTGCTTTCTGCTGCCATCCACGAACCGTGGCAGAACTGGAACCTCGTCTCCGCGCACGGCTGTGCATGTGACCCTGTTGCTGCGTGCAGCATGGGCAAGCCCACATTTTTCTTAACGGGCGGCGAAGTTACTCCCGCGGTGATCTGCGCGAAACTCACTGAAGCCGGGCTGGGAGACGTGCAGGCGGTTGTCGGTGAAAATCTCGGTACACCGCAGCAAAAAATCAGTAAGAATGCAGTACGAAAAATATCTGAAAGTGTTTTTGCACCGCTATGTGTGCTTCTTGTAGAGTCGTGTGAAGTACCCGTGCGGCGTGTTCCGGGTTTGCCGGATGAAGTCTTCATCCGCGGCAAAACACCCATGACAAAGCAGGAGGTTCGCGCCGCGGCACTCGCAAAGCTTGCCGTTAAACCGACCGATATTCTCTGGGACATCGGCGCGGGGACCGGCAGTGTCAGCATAGAAATGGCGCTTGCTGCGCCGCTCGGATACGTGTATGCCGTGGAGTGTGACGCAGCCGCCTGTTCGTTGATAAAACAAAATCGAGACAAATTTCATGTACATAATTTGACACTTGTAGAGGGCAAAGCGCCGGAAAAATTAACGGGTCTTCCTGCACCGGATGCCGTGTTTATCGGCGGCAGTAAGGGCAATCTGCCCGAGATCATAGATGCTGTATTGACCGCAAACCCGAGTGCTCGCCTGTGTGTTTCCGCTATCGCGCTTGAAACGCTGCAAACGGCGCTTTCATCTTTTGCGACCCACGGCATGACTGCGCAAATCACACAAATTGCCATAAGCCGCAGCAGTTCAGTCGGTAATTTGCACCTGATGAAGGCGAATAATCCCGTTTTTTTGATTGTGAGGGAATGACATGCTGCAAATGCTCATCGCCGCGCCGAACTCCGGCAGCGGCAAAACGACTGTCACCATTGCGCTGCTTGCGGCGCTTAAAGCCCGCGGCCTCAACCCCTGTGCGTTTAAATCCGGGCCCGATTATATTGATCCCATGTTTCACCGCAGTGTGCTCGGCGTTGAAAGTCACAATCTTGATTTATTTTTCTCAAAGCCACAAATAGTGCAAAATTTATATAATAAATGCGCAGCCGATCACGATGCTGCTATATGCGAAGGTGCTATGGGGTACTATGACGGTCTCGGCGGCACAAGCGACATCGCAAGTGCGTGGCATTTGGCCGATACGTTGGATCTACCCGTCCTGCTTGTCCTGCGTCCGAAGGGTGCAAGCTTAACCCTTGCAGCGCAGGTACGCGGCTTAATGTCCTTCCGCACACCGCACCATATCGCCGGTATTATACTGAATGACTGTAAAGAAAATTTGTACCGTATTTTAGCACCGATGCTCGAAAAGGAGACAGGTGTGCCTGTTATCGGCTATCTGCCCCCAATGCCCAAAGCTGCGATCGAAAGTCGTCATCTGGGGCTTAAAACCGCCGGTGAGATTGAAAATCTGCAAAAGAAGATCACACTTTTGCATGAGACGATTGAAAAGACGGTCGATTTTGAAAAACTCTTTAGCGTCTTTGCGTGTCCGGCACCCAAAGTACCGAAAGAGGAATTTCCGATTCCTAATGTGCGCATCGCCGTTGCAAGGGATGAAGCCTTTTGTTTTATATATACCGAAACGCTTGAAGCGTTCAAAGAAGCCGGCGCAGAACCTGTCTTTTTCAGCCCATTGCACGATAAAAGCTTGCCTCAAAATATCGGCGGGCTGTATCTGCCCGGCGGTTACCCGGAGCTGTACGCAAAGGCACTCAGCGAAAATACCGAGATGCTTTTGTGCATCAAAACCGCAATCAAAAACAGTTTGCCGACTGTGGCAGAATGCGGCGGCTTTTTGTATTTAGGTCAAACACTTGAAGATGTAAACGGCGACAAATACTGTATGGCAGGCGTTCTGCCCGGCGAAGGCTTCAAGGTCGGCCACCTCGTGCGCTTCGGTTACGCGACGCTTACTGCGAGGGAGAACGGCATGCTGCTAAAAAAAGACGAGTTGCTTCCTGTGCACGAATTTCACCACTGGGATTCCACCGAAAACGGCATAGCGTGCACAGCGACAAAGCCGAACGGCCGTACGTGGGACTGTGCTTTTGCAAACGAACATTTTTATGCGGGTTTTCCGCATTTATACTGGGTGGGTACGCCGCTGCCGCAGCGCTTTGCGGACGCCGCCCGCCGCTACATGAGGGACAAAATATGACGGAAACAGAACTTAAAAACCGGCTCAAAACAATCACGCAGCCGGATGAAGCCGCGCGCAAAGCCGCCCACGCGCATTGGGCGTCGCTTGCAAAGCCACTCGGCGGGCTTGGCGATCTCGAACCATTATTAGAAGATGTGGCTGCGCTTACAGGTGTGCCGCAGTTTGATTTTTCAAAGCGCGCGGTCTTGGTGCTGTGCGCGGATAACGGCGTCATCGCGCAGGGCATCAGCCAGTCCGGCAGCGATGTGACGCGCGCCGTTTTGCAGAATCTTGCGCAGCGCAAAACAAGCGTCTGCAAAATGGCGGAAACGGTGCACTGCGGTGTGATTCCCGTTGATATGGGCATCGCGGGAGCGCCCGTGGACGGTGTGAAAAATTGCCGTGTGCGTGCGGGTACGGATGATTTTACCGCTTGCCCTGCCATGTCCCGCGAGGACGCTTTACAAGCCATCGAGACCGGCATCGAGCTCGTCCGCGAGCAGAAAGCGCAGGGCATAAAGCTCCTCGCGACCGGCGAAATGGGCATCGGCAACACGACAACCTCTGCCGCCGTGAGCTGCGTTTTGCTCGACCGCGCGCCCGAAGAAATGACCGGCCGCGGCGCGGGACTCTCCGATGACGGTCTGCGCCGCAAGATCGAGGTCATCTATCAAGGCATCGCGGTCAATCATCCCGAAAAAACCGATGTGATCGGCGTGCTGTCGGCGCTCGGCGGCTTAGATATCGCCGGGCTGTGCGGCGGCGCGGGCCAGCTCGGCAGCGTGCTGCATGGTGTCGGCATGCTGGATGGTCAGGCCGGACGCTGCAAAATCCGGATGCTCACAGACGGCCTTCTCGATGCGGGGGCCGGTGGCACCCATCAGCACAAGGTTCTTGACGTGCGCGATGACCTCCGGGGCCAGCGGCTCATAGGGGATGTGCTTGTCGTAGCCGCCTGCAATGAGGATGACCTTCTGGTCAAAGCTGCGCAGGCCCGCGATGGTGCGGGTGGGGCTGGTGCCGATGGAGTCATTGTAGTAGGTCACGCCGTCCAGCACACGGACCGGCTCGATGCGGTGCTCCACGCCGGTGAAGGTGCTGCCCACCTTCTGGATGGCCTCAACGGGCACTTCACCCCAGACGGCGGCGGCAGCGGCCAGCAGGTTCTCAATGTTGTGCAGGCCCCGCAGCTTCACGTCCTTCTGGGCGAGGAAGGGAGTCACGACGCCGTTCTCTGCCATGCAGAGCATCCCGTCATCCCGCAGGAACGCGCCGTTGTCCGTCTCGTGCAGGCGGGTGAACCAGACCTGCTTGCCCTTGCAGTCCTTCTGCATGGAGCGGCTGATCTCGTTCTCGTAGCCCAGCACGGCACGGCAGGGCGGGTTCTGGTAGAGCAGGATGTTGCGTTTTGCGTCGATGTACTCCTGCATATCCTTATGGTGATCGAGGTGGTTGGGGGTGACGTTGGTCACCACCGCGATCTTCGGGCTCTGGTGCATGCTGATGAGCTGGAAGCTGGACAGCTCCACCACAGCCACATCCTCCGGCCGGACCTCAGGCAGCATGGGCAGCAGGGCCGCACCGATGTTGCCGCCCAGATGTACTTTGCGGCCTGCGGCCTCGTAGAACTTGGAGATAAGGGTGGTGGTGGTGGTCTTGCCGTCAGAGCCGGTCACGGCCACGATCTCGCAGGGGCAGAAATCGAAGAAAAGCTCGACCTCGCTGGTGACCATGGTGCCCGCCGCCATGGCATCCTGCAGGGGCTTTTCAAAGTAGCCCACAAAGCCGGGGGTGCGCATGATGATATCCTGGCCCTTGAAGCCGTCCAGATAGTGTTCGCCCAAGCTCAGGTCAATGCCCAGTTCCCGGATGGTAGCGGCATAATCGCCAAACTCCTCCACGCTCTTTTTCTGGTCGCACAGGGTCACATGGGCACCCAGCTCCACAA
>OGRU01002307.1_pt1 | contig 12623 bp, 8 predicted proteins | sample 1553541 | NCBI WGS metagenome assembly OGRU01 (sample SAMEA2580068, study PRJEB22360) | human gut metagenome | biome: human gut; feature: human-associated habitat; material: faeces | place: Denmark | collected 2008/2010
GAAAAGTTCTTCTACTTCTTCGTTCCAGATACCGCCGTTGCTGTCTATGCATACATGTATTCCCTTTTCTTTCAGTTCACGTACTAGAGGAACCAGTGCTTTGGCCTGAAACGTAGGTTCTCCTCCGGAGAAAGTGACTCCTCCGCGTTTCCCGAAAAAAGGACGTTGGCTCATAGCCATGCGGACGATTTCTTCCGGTGGGGTAGGTGTGCCTCCTTTTCCGGCTATTGTGTCGGGGTTGGCGCAATACAGGCAGCGGAAATTGCATCCTTGAAGAAAAACGACGAGCCGTAAGCCCGGCCCGTCGAATGTTCCCATACTTTCGTATGAATGTACGTTTATCGTCATATTGAGTAGATCTGATTACATACGTTCGTGGAAGCTACGGCTGATAACTTCCAATTGATGTTCGCGGCTCAACTTCACGAAGTTTACGGCATAGCCGGAAACGCGGATGGTCAGCTGCGGGTACTTCTCGGGGTGAGCCTGAGCGTCGAGCAGCGTCTCACGGTTGAAGACGTTGATGTTCAGGTGGTGGCCACCCTTCTCGGCGTAAGCGTCGAGCATGTGGACCAGGTTATCGGCCTGAGTCTCGGAAACTTCAGAAACCTTCATAATGTGTCTCCTTCGATTAATAGGCGCCGGCCGAAACCGGCGCACTAATCAGTAATCGTTATTGTTAGTATAGCACTAACAATAGTTACTCGCCCAGCTGATCAAGGTCGATATCGCCAAAGAACACCTGGTCCTCCTTGCCGAGCGCACTCGGGATGATGGAGAAGGTGTTGGAGATGCCGTCCTGAGCATCGCGGAACGGGAGCTTGGAAACCGAAGACAGCGAAGCGATGGCGCCGTGGCTATCGCGCTTGTGCATGGGGTTAGCACCCGGGGCGAAGGGCTGGCCAGCCTTGCGGCCATCAGGCGTAGAACCGGTCTTCTTGCCGTACACGACGTTGGAGGTGATGGTCAGAACCGAGGTCGTGGGCACGGAGTTGCGGTAGGTGTCGTTCATGCGGATGTACTCCATGAACTGGTGCACAACGTCGTGAGCGATCTGGTCGACGCGGTCGTCGTCGTTACCGTACTTGGGGAACTCGCCCTCGGTCTCGAAGTCGACGATGATGCCGTTCTCATCACGGACGGGGTGGACCTTGGCGTACTTGATGGCGGACAGGGAGTCAGCCACGACGGAAAGGCCAGCGATGCCCGTAGCGAACCAGCGATGCACGTGCTTGTCGTGCAGAGCCATCTGAATGCGCTCGTAGCAATACTTGTCGTGCATGTAGTGAATGATGTTCAGCGAGTTGACGTACACGCCAGCAAGCCACTTCATCATGTCGTTGTACTTGGCCACAACGTCGTCGTAATCGAGCGTGTCGCCCTCGACGGCGCGGTACTTGGGACCGACCTGCTTCTTGGAGACCTCGTCAACACCGCCGTTGAGTGCATACAGCAGGCACTTGGCCAGGTTGGCACGGGCGCCGAAGAACTGCATCTCCTTGCCAATGCGCATGGAGGACACGCAGCAGGCGATGCCGTAGTCGTCGCCGTGGTAAACGCGCATGAGGTCGTCGTTCTCGTACTGGATCGAGGAGCTGGCGACAGAAGTCTTGGCGCAGAACTTCTTGAAGTTCTCGGGCAGACGGGTCGACCACAGAACGGTCATGTTGGGCTCGGGGCTGGTGCCCATGTTCTCGAGCGTGTGCAGGTAGCGGTAGCTCATCTTGGTAACGAGCGTACGGCCGTCAACACCCATGCCGCCGATGGACTCGGTGACCCACTGCGGATCGCCGGTGAACAGGGCCTGGTACTCGGGGGTACGGGCAAACTTGACCATGCGGAGCTTCATGATGAAGTGATCCACGAACTCCTGAATCTGCTCCTCGGTGAAGGTACCGTTGGCAAGGTCGCGCTCAGCGTAGATGTCGATGAACGTGGAGGTACGGCCGATGGACATAGCGGCGCCGTTCTGCTCCTTGACGGCAGCGAGGTAGGCGAAGTACATCCACTGGATGGCCTCCTGCGTGTTGGTAGCAGGGTTGGAAATATCGAAACCATAGGTCTCGGCCATCATCTTGAGCTCGCCGAGGGCGCGGATCTGCTCCTGCAGCTCCTCGCGATCGCGGATGTTGTCGGCGGTCATGACCGTCGGGGTGGAAGCCTTCTGGGCCTCCTTGTCCTTGATCAGGTAGTCGACGCCGTACAGGGCAACACGACGGTAGTCGCCGATGATGCGGCCGCGGCCATAGCCATCGGGCAGACCGGTGATGATGTGAGCCGAGCGGCAAGCACGCATCTCGGGGGTGTAAACATCGAAGACGCCAGCGTTGTGGGTCTTGCGCTCGAAGGTGTAGCGCTCGACAACGTTCTCGTCGACCTTATAGCCGTGCTGGCTGGCAGCCTGGCAAGCGATGCGGATACCACCGTTGACGTGCAGCGCGCGCTTGAGCGGCTTGTCAGTCTGGAGGCCGACGATGGTCTCCTTCTCGCGGTGGGCGTTATCGATGTAGCCAGCGGGGTGGCTCACGATACCCGTGACGGTCTTGGTGTCCATATCGAGGACACCGCCCTGCTCGCGCTCCTTAAGCAGCAGGTCGAGAACCTCGCCCCACAGCTCCTTGGTACGCTCGGTCGGGCCGGCGAGGAACGACTCGTCGCCCTCGTAGGGGGTGTAGTTCTTCTGGATGAAGTCTCGGACGTCAACCTCTCCCGTCCAAATGCCTTCCTTGAAGCCTTCCCATGCCTCCTGCATTGTGTAACCACGCTCCTAGTTACGTGTAATGCGGCGTTCTCTCACACCGCTGCTTATTGAATTCTTGAATTTTCGGTTTGCACTACCGGCTTCTTCCGTTCTTCACCACACGTTGGTGCAGAGAAAAACGTTTGTCCACCTTGGAACTACAACCCAAAAACCCAAGATTTCACCCGTCTGAGAAGGATAACATAGCGACCCTCTCCATCTGGGCTGTTATATGTTTCTTTTTTTATATCATAAGGGCGTTTTTTACAAACCCGCAGGAAATGAGAGCGTGAACAACTACCGTTCACCGATTTGTTTGGTATTTTTGCTTGCCTTTGTACGACGTTCACTCTAGCTGTTATGCCAGTTTTAGCAGGGTAAAGTGCCCCAGAGACCCCATGAAACTGCAGGGCGACCACGGGATTTCCCCCGGGGCCGCCCTGTGGCATGGCTAGTTTTTAGCTTTGATTGCCGCTTGGCATTAGGCGGCTGCGGAGGCCTTGTCGGTCATTGCCTTGCTATCGCCGTTGCCCTGGCCCTCAAAATGCTTGTGGCACCAGCTGGTGACCAGAGGGGTCAAAATGGCCGTCACAATAGCGCACGCTGCAACCTGTGCGGTAGCCGTCGCGAGCACCGCACCGCCGTACATTGCCTCGTTGACGCTTGCCATGGCAGCAGGCGTGGCCACATTGGCTCCGGCGCAGCTTGAAATGGCCGCACCTGCGACACCCGTACCGCCCGTGAGCTTATCGACCGCGATGACGGGAATTGCAAAGACCACCGAGCAGATCACGCCGAGCAGGATGCCGGGAAGACCGCCGTTGATAAGCTGGCCAAAAGTCATGGTCGAGCCCATGGCAAAGAAGACGAGCACGATGATGGCGGAAAGTGCCGGTGCCATCATCTTCTTAAAGCTCGGGAAGAGGTTACCCAGAATAATGCCGACGACGATCGGCAGAATGGCGCCCACGAGCGACCAGCCAATCGGAGCCTGGCCGGCAGCGCCGAGCACGATCATCGTGACCGGAGGACCGACGACGAGCGTGGTGATGGCGACGGCGCCACGCTCGGCCTCGTTGCCCATGGTGCCCATCAGTCCAGCGTACATAGCGTTGTTGGCACCCGTGCAAGCGGCCAGCATCACCATGGCCGAGATGCCAAACAGGTTGTCGTTGAACACATAAAGGATGAGCAGCGACACGGCAACGACCACGATTTGCTTGACGGCAATGATGATGGCACCGCGAGCAGCGGCGGCAGGAGCGCTCTTAAACGAAATCGTCGTTCCGACAATCAGCAAAAAGGCGCCCACAAGCGGGCCGGCGCCCTGCTGGGTCATGCCGAGCGTAAAGCTGCCGAGTGTTTTGAACAGGTCGGGGAATAGCGTGTTGAGCAGGCAGCCCAACAAAAGCGGCACCAAAATATTGGCACCCGGGATGGAGGACATCTTAAAGAACGGTTCCTTTGCCGCCGGCGCCTCCACCGCAGTCGATTCACTCATATATATCTCCTTTGGATGCATGCGAATCGTAGCCGCACGCGCCTATGTCAGAAAGAAGGCGACGGTCCCGAGTCGCAGGAGCCGTCGCCGAATTATCGTCGCGGGGTATTACCCGTCCAGGACGATGCCGCCGTCGCAGTCACCGATTTCGCCGTTCACGAAGCTGGCGAGGTCGGAAGCGAAGAAGAGCACCATCTGCGCAGGCTCGCTGGCCTGGGCAGCGCGGCCCAGAGGGATACCGTTGATGATGCGCTGAGAGTTCTCGTCAGAGAGAATCGAGGTCATATCGGTCAACGTGAGCGACGGGCACACGGCGTTGCAGCGGACGCCGAACTTGCCGCCTTCCTTGGCGACTGCCTTGGTTAGACCGTTAACACCGGCCTTGGAGCTCGCGTAAGCCGCGGTGCCGAGCAGGCCGCCGCCGATCTTGCCAGCAACAGAGCTCACGTTGACGATAGTGCCGGCATGGGCCGCCTTAAAGTGCGGGTACACGGCGTTCATCATAGTGAAGGTACCGTTGAGGTTGATGTCGATGGTGCGACGCCACTCGGTGTCATCGATCTCGTCGAACTTCTTGGTGCTGATGACGCCAGCGCAGTTGATCAGGATGTTGGTTTGCGGCAGGTCCGTAAAAATCTGCTCGACGGTCTCGCGCGCCTTGGGCGCATCGGCAACATCGAGCTGATAGAACTTGTTGCCCTCGCCAAGCTCGGCCACAGCGGCCTCGCCCTTAGCAGCGTTCCTTGCGATGAGCGCGACATGTCCGCCGCCCGCGACGATGCCCTTGGCGATCTCGAGGCCAATGCCCTGAGTGCCGCCCGTGACAATCGCGGTCTTGCCCGTGAAGTCAAATGCCATGACTCCATCCCCCTTTATGTAAGGTGTCTCCTTGCGGGAAGTTGGAGCATCGCACGTGGCGATTATATGAGTCCCAGTCGTCATGGTGGTGACAACCCCTCGCCTAACCGCGGGCATGATAGTTCTTTGAAACGCTTTAGCAATTGAATGATTTTAAGTCTTAATGAGATCTTAATATTGCCTACTGTATGAGGCCCGCGTATGAGGGTATCATCTTCCACCGGAAATAGTTTCTAGTGTTAGGGGTTTTCGGTGGAAGATACCGATTTCCATGAGCTTGGGCGTCAGCTCTTTACCGAGTTTGGCAGCATGCACCAGCGCGTTTCGCGCTTTGCCGACCAGGCTCTGGGTGGCGAGATGGCCGTCATGCGCGCCCTCATGCGCGCCGGCGGCTCGCTCACGCCGAGCGAACTCGCCGATCGCGCCTGGGTCTCGAGCGCCCGCATCGCCAATATCCTGCGCGCCCTCGAGGCCAAGGGCTGGGTCGAGCGCGAGCACTCAAAGACCGACCGTCGTCGCGTACACGTCACGGTGACCGACAAAGGATTCCAGGTTATCGAAATCAAACGTCGGGAATTCGAGGACCGCACCGCGGCCTTCCTCGAGCAGCTTGGCGAAACAGATACCCAAGAGATGGTGCGCCTTCTTAGACGTGCCAACGAAATTATCGACCGCAATCAAGAAAGGAGAGATGCCGAGTGAGGATTCTCAAGCTCTTTAAAAAACATATCCTGGCACTGTTCGCAGCTATCGTACTTATCGTAATCAGCTGCAACGCCGATCTGGCGCTGCCTACCTATATGAGCGACATCGTCGACGTGGGTGTGCAGCAAGGCGGCATCGCGTCGCCCGTACCCGACACCATCCGCGCCGAATCGCTCGACGACCTCGAACTCTTTATGAGCGCCAAGGACGCCAAGACGGTAGAAGCTGCGTTTGGCAAGGCAGACAAAAACGGGATTCGCACGTACAAGGGAACCGAGGATGAGCGCGCCGACGGCAGCAAGCTCGCCGATATCATGAGTCTGCCCGAGACCGTCGTCCTTTCGCTCAACCAGGGTATTGACGCCAACTCCATGGGTGACATGATGGGCACGTCCAGTGAGAAAGACAACAGCGGCGCCCAGGCCATACCCACGCCCGAGCAGATGGCGGCGATGACGCCCGAGCAACTCGCCGAGATGCAGCAGAAGGCCGCAGCGGCGCAGAACATGCAAAAGCAGATTGATGCCGACGGCGGCAAGATCACCATGAAGAGTCTGCGCCTAGGTGTCAAGGGCGGTCTGGTAGACCAAAGCAAGCTCGTCGAGGGCGCCAACCAAATGGCAGACAAAATGGGCTCCATGTCGGGCTCCATCGTGACCCAGCGCGCCGTGACCTACGTACAAGAAGAGTACAAAGCGCAGGGCATCGACCCCGCCGACGTGCAGAACGCTTACCTGAGCCGCATGGCGACCACGATGTTTGGCCTGTGCCTGGTGTCGCTCGTCGCCACCATCCTGACCGGTGCCGTGGCTTCGCGCACCGCCTGCTCCATCGCCCGCGACCTGCGCCGCGAGACCTTCGACAAGGTTATGCACTTCTCGCCGGCCGAGGTGGGCAAGTTTAGCCAGGCCTCGCTCATCACCCGCTGCACCAACGACATTCAGCAGATCCAGATGGCCGCAACCCTGTTTATCCGCATGTGCCTGATGGCCCCCGTCATGGGCATCGTCGCTGTCATGCGTGTCCTGGCTAACCACACCGGCCTGGAGTGGACCATCGCCGTGGCCATCATCGCGGTTTCGGCCGTCGTCGGCGTGCTTATGGGCCTCACCATGCCCAAGTTCAAAAAGATGCAGAGCTTTGTGGACCGTGTGAACCTTACCGCCCGCGAGCTGCTCGACGGCCTTATGCCCATCCGCTCGTTCAACCGCGAGGAGCATGAGCTCGAGCGTTTTAACAAGGCTTCGCTCGACCTGATGACCACGCAGCTCTACACCAACCGCGCCATGAGCTTTATGATGCCGCTCATGATGCTCGTCATGAACTGCATCACCGTGCTTATCGTCTGGTTTGGCGCGCAGGGCGTGTCCAACGGCGTGATGCAGGTCGGCAACATGATGGCGTTCATCTCCTACACCATGCAAATCGTCATGGCGTTTATGATCCTCACCATGGTTTCGGTCATCCTGCCCCGCGCCGAGGTCGCAGCCGAGCGCGTGGAAGAGGTCATCACCTGCCCCACGAGCATCAACGACCCTGCCTCGCCCAAACTGCCTGCTGCCAGCGCGCCGCGCGGTGAGCTCACCTTCCGCGACGTGAGCTTCCAGTATCCCGATGCCCGTGCCGACGTCATCAGCGGCGTGAACTTCACCACGCATGCCGGTCAGATGCTCGGCATCATTGGCTCCACAGGCTCGGGCAAGTCCACGCTCGTGCAGTTGATTCCGCGCCTGTACGACGTCACGGGCGGCAGCATTTCGCTCGACGGTATCGACGTGCGCGACATGACCCTTTCCGAGCTGCGTCGCCGTATTGGTTATATCCCGCAGCAGGGTCGCCTGTTCTCGGGCACCGTCGAGAGCAACCTCAAGTTTGCCGGCGACATGGTGAGCGATGATGACATGCACCGGGCGGCACGCATCGCCCAGGCCGAGGACTTTATCGCCGAGCGCGAGGGCGGCTACGACTCCCCCATCAGCCAGGGAGGCTCCAATGTCTCGGGTGGTCAGCGCCAGCGCTTGGCCATCGCCCGCGCATTGGCCAAAAAGCCCGAGGTTGTGGTGTTCGATGACTCGTTTAGTGCCCTCGACTACAAGACCGACGCGCGCCTGCGCGAGGAGCTGGCCAAAAACGTTACCGACGCCGCACTCGTGGTCGTGGCCCAGCGCATCGCGACCATCATGCACGCCGACCAGATCATCGTGCTCGACGACGGCCACGTAGTGGGCACCGGCACGCACGAGGAGCTGCTGCGCAGCTGCCCGGCGTACCTGGAGATCGCACAGTCGCAGCTTTCCGCCGAGGAGCTGGGGCTTACCCAAGAAGAAATTGCAGCCGTCATGGAAGGAGGCGAGCGCTAATGGCAGACGAGACCAAGACTCAGATTCCCAAGCCCACCCGCCAGCGTGGTCCCATGGGCCGCATGGGCGGCATGCGTCGCGGCGAAAAGGCCAAGGACTTTAAGGGCACCATGAGGCAGCTGCTTGGCTATATCGGTCAGCACAAGATTGCCGTGTTTGCCGCCGTCGCCTTTGCCGTGTGCTCGGTCATCTTTAACATTGTGGGACCCAAGGTGCTCGGCCAGGTTACGACCAAGCTGTTCGAAGGCCTGGTCGCCAAGGTCAACGGCACCGGCGACGTTGACTTTGACTGGATCGCCAAGACGCTCGGCTTTTTGCTCTGCCTGTATCTGGCGAGCTCTGTCTGCAGCCTGGTCCAGGGCTGGCTCATGACCGGCGTCACGCAAAAGATCTGCTACCGCATGCGCAAGGAAATCGCCGCCAAGATTGCCGTCGTGCCGATGAGTTACTTCAACGGCCACAGCAAGGGAGACGTACTCAGCCGCATCACCAACGACGTCGATACGCTGGGTCAGTCGCTCAACCAGAGCGTGACGCAGCTCATCACGTCGGTGACGCAGATTATCGGCGTGCTCGTCATGATGCTTTCGATCAGCCTGCCGCTTACCGGCGTCACCGTGCTCACGCTGCCGGCCGCCGCGATTATCTTGATGGTGATGATTCACTTCTCGCAGCCGTACTTCCGCGAGCAGCAGCAGGTCCTGGGTACCGTCAACGGCATTATCGAGGAGGACTTTGCCGGCCAGAACGTCATTCAGGTGTTCGACCGCGCCGAAGCCTCGATCGAGGAGTTCGACCGTCAAAACGACCGCCTGTTTATTAGTGGCTGGCGCTCGCAGTTCCTGTCGGGCCTGATGATGCCGCTTATGAGCCTGGTGGGCAACATGGGTTACGTGGGCGTTGTCGTAGTGGGCGCGCAGCTCGCGCTGACCGGCAATGCCACGCCCGGCGATATTCAGAGCTTCATTCAGTACGTGCGCAACTTTACGCAGCCGGTGCAGCAGCTGGGCAACGTGAGCAACACGATGCAGTCGATGGCCGCCGCCACCGAGCGTGTGTTTGAGTTCCTGGATGAGGAGGAAGAGGAGACCACCAAAGAGAATGCTGTTTCTATTGACGGGCTCAGCGGAAATGTAGAATTTGATCATGTAAGCTTCGGTTACAATCCGGAAAAGATCATTGTCCACGATTTTTCGGCAAAGGTCAGAGACGGTCAGAAAATTGCAATTGTAGGTCCTACCGGTGCAGGAAAAACCACCATGGTTAAGCTGCTCATGCGCTTCTATGATGTAAACAGTGGTTCTATTAAAGTAGATGGCCATGATGTAAAAGATTTCAACAGAAGCGAGCTTCATGAAATGTTTGGAATGGTGCTTCAGGACACATGGCTGTTTTCCGGAACCATTATGGAAAACATCCGCTATGGACGGCTGGATGCTACCGATGAGGAAGTGATCGCAGCAGCAAAGGCTGCTCATATCCACAACTTTATCATGCAGCAGCCGGGAGGCTATAACATGGTTCTGGATGAGGAGACCAGCAATGTTTCCCAGGGACAGAAGCAGCTCCTGACAATTGCAAGAGCCATTCTTGCAGACAATAAGATCCTGATCCTGGATGAGGCTACCTCCTCCGTTGATACCAGAACCGAGGTACAGATCCAGAAAGCTATGGATAACCTGATGAAAGGCAGAACCAGCTTTGTCATCGCTCACAGACTTTCCACCATCAGGGACGCAGATCTGATCCTGGTTATGAAGGATGGTGACATTATCGAGCAGGGCAGCCATGAAGAGCTGCTTGCAAAGAAAGGCTTCTACGCAGATCTTTACAACAGCCAGTTTGATAAGACGCAGACTGCATAAAAGTAAGTGAAACAGATAAAAAAATACAGCAGCTTTTTCGGAAAATATACGGAAAAACTGCTGTTTTTTTTGTCTTCAGAGAGAAAAAATCCAGGGATTTGCTGTCTGTACTTTTACCCGCAGATAATGTATAATGGAGCAAAGTTTCTGCCGGAAAGGAAGGCAGGGACAAAGTCATGACAACGAAAAAACTCATTTATTGCAGCAGCCCTGGGTGTCTTTTTACAAGACTGGTAGAAAGGGCTGCAGCGCGAATGTTAAAGGAGTATACCCCCAATGACAATTGATAATAAAGACGGAGCAGCTTTTCTTGCATACGTTACAGATAAATTAGAAACCAGGATCGCCCATATCAGCCAGTCCATTCTGGAAGGACAGAAGGATATCGAAGGAATGCATGAGTATTACTGGGAGAACTATACGGAGATGGACCAGTATGGCTACGAAAATTTCGATAACCAGCAGGCACTTCTTCACCAGATCAACGCCAACGAGCAGCAGATCCATCTGCGAAAGAGATTTCGTAAAATGCTGGATTCTCCTTTCTTTGGAAGGGTGGATTTCGTATTTGAAGGGGATGAGGAGCCGGAGATTTTTTATATTGGAATCGGAAATTTTGCAGAAGAGGCAGGGCATACGCCGCTGATCTATGACTGGCGTGCTCCTGTCAGCGGGCTTTTCTACGACTATGATAAAGGTCCGGCGTCTTACCAGGCACCGCTGGGAACCATCTGCGGTGAAATTGCCTCCAAGTGGCAGTACAAGATTCGAAATGGCCGTATGATTTACCAGTTTGAAAGTGATGTGAAGATTGATGACGAGATTCTTATGGCAGAGCTTGGCAGCGGAGGCAGCACTGCGCTGAAAAATATTGTCCGCACCATCCAGAAGGAGCAGAATGCCATCATCCGAAACACCAGGGATAAGATCATGGTAATCCAGGGCGCAGCCGGAAGCGGCAAGACCTCCATTGCCTTGCACAGAATTGCCTATCTTTTGTATCACGACCGCAAGAATCTGAAATCCTCCAATATCCTGATCCTGTCTCCCAACAGCATTTTTTCTGATTATATTTCCCATATACTTCCGGAACTGGGAGAGGAAAATATTAAAGAAATGAGCTTTGATCTTTTTGCCTACAGACAGCTGAAGAATACGGTATCTGACTGCGAAGACCGCTATGATCAGATTGAGCGCAGCCTGAATTTCCCGGATATGCCTTCCTTATATAAGGAAAAACAGTCCAGGGAATTTTTGAATCAGATGGAGGGGTATCTCACCTCCTTAGAAGATGAGCTGATGGATTTTCATGATGTGGAATATAAGAGCTTTACGAAAAAGGAAGAGGAGATCATTGATCTTTTTTACTTTAAATTTCAGGATATCCCTCTGTTATCACGTATGGAGGCAGTTGCAGAGAATTTCATTGATGAGGTAGAGACGCTTCGGGACAATGATATGGATGAGGAAGAACGTGCCATTGTAATGGAGAAATTCATGAATATGTATGAGACTCAGGATCTCTATGTGATCTACAGCCGTTTTCTGGAAAGCTGCGGCTATCCGGGACTTCCCCATGTACAGCTTCAGGAGCGAAAGCTTCGGTACGAGGACGTCTATCCGGTGCTTTACATGAAGTACCGCCTTCTTCGCCAGACCAGTCACAATGGTATCAAGCACCTGGTAGTAGACGAAATGCAGGATTATTCAAGGCTTCAGTATCTGATCCTTAAAATGATGTTCCCCTGCCGTATGACCATCCTGGGGGACAAAGCCCAGACTATGGAAGATGAGGCTCAGGATGTCCTTGGTTTTTTACCGAAAATTTTCGGAAAAGAGATCCGCAGGATCGTCATGAACAAAAGCTACCGAAACACTGTGGAGATTGCTTCTTATGCGAATCAGCTTGCAGGGATTACAGATATGGATTTGTTTGATCGTCATGGCGATCCGGTGGAAGAATTATTTTTTAAAGGGAAAAAACAGCAGGCAATGGAAGCAGCTCTGGACGAGCTTGTGAATAAGCTTCAGCTGGGAGCGGAACAGTTTGAGACAGCTGCGTTGATCCTTCGCACGGAATCTGAGGCAAAAGAAGCCGCCCGCATTTTGAAAGAAAAACTGGAAAATACAGGGTTTGATATGGAAAATCGTTTCTCGTACCTGCATCGTGATAGCAACAGCTTCTGCAAAGGCCTTACAGTTACTACGTTTTATCTTGCAAAAGGTCTGGAATTTGACCAGGTATTTTCCCTGTTCCCTGCAGCAGATCAGAGTCCGATTGCAAAACAGGGACGTTATATTGCTGCTACCAGAGCGCTTCATAAATTGCATATGTACGAATATGGAAAATAAATATTACAAAAGTATGACAAACAGAGCGTAAAATAAAAAAGAAATTCAGGTTAGCAAAATATGCTGTCAAATACAACGTACATTTTGCAGACAGGATTTTACAAACACCCTCTGAAAAAATGTATAAAGTTCGTCACGAAAGTTTATAATATTTTCACAGCAAATTTAGATTCTGCAGTGGGAAATCCATTGACAGGATTGTAATAAAATTGTAAAATACAGCTCGGGAGATTTTTATAAAC
>OGRU01002316.1_pt1 | contig 12592 bp, 9 predicted proteins | sample 1553541 | NCBI WGS metagenome assembly OGRU01 (sample SAMEA2580068, study PRJEB22360) | human gut metagenome | biome: human gut; feature: human-associated habitat; material: faeces | place: Denmark | collected 2008/2010
CTAGAAACGCCCCACCGGGGCGTTTCTGCCCCGCGGGACGCAAAGCGCGGGGCACAGGCTGTTCGAATCCTCCCTTTTGCTGCTCCATAAAATCCATGCAAAACAAAAAGAGCAGCACCCCACAAGGTGCTGCTCTTGGTGCGACCGGGAGGATTCGAACCTCTGGCCTTCCGGGTCGGAGAACTGCGACAGGTCGGCGCAGACCAACGATAAACCGTAAATTTTGTTGGTTCTGCACATTTGCCGCCAAAACAAGAAAAAGCTCATTGTTGGTTATCACAACAGGCTTTTTCTGCGTTTTGTAGTATGACTGCACAGTAGTGGTCAAATGGTGGTCAACTTTTCAAACAGATGGAAAAGGATCATTACCTCTTAGTCTCACCATAAGCTCTTTTCATAGCTGCTTTTGATACGACCCACTGCTTGCCAAACTTGCAGACATCTACACCGTTCACAAGTTTCCCATAAGAAACAGCCTTCCGCAGAGTGCTTTCACTCAGTCCCCACAATTCGCTTGCATCCCCGAAAGACATCAATCCATCAAAAGGTGTATTGACCTGCTCACCATGCTCCCATAATTCATCACAGGACAAGTCCAATTCATCGCCCCAGATAATGCCGTAGCCGCCGACATCAACGCTGACACAGGCAAACTCTTCGGGGTGCTCTTTCAGATAGGTGAAAGCAGGAATCTTTTCAAACAGAGGCTTGACATCATATAATTTTACGACTCCCTCGCTGAAACCGACACTCAGTTTATAATCAGGGAGAGATGATACACTTTTAACCTTATGGAACATAGAAGAAACCTCCTTACTCCAGTGGCGGAATTTTCTTAAACTCTTGCGTTTCCCAGATTTCCTGCAAGGTATCCTTGTGTAGCACTATCCATTCTCGAACCATAGCCAATGCTTTCGGAGGCAAATAACCCTCTAAAACCTCACCAGTCATATAATCGATAGCAGCGACATCGTCGTTGTAGATGGCATGAATGTGCGGCGGATTATGTTCGCTTTGCAGGAAATACATACGGATAATTATTCCATAAAATCTAGATAACACAGGCATTATTATCATCTCCTTATTACTATAATATCACGGTATCGTGAAAATGTCAAGAACATTAGTTCTGATATATGCTATTTGTGCTTTCCCTGATGAGATCTAGTGTTGTACGATCAATTAATAATGCGTGCTTTTCTGCATTAAGAAGCGGTTTTTACATGACCATATTTGCCGCTATTAGAATATAGATAACTTTATTGAAGAAGGCATGACTTTTTATGGATGAGTGCTGTAAGCGTATTTCGTCGGTCCGAAAGCGTTTTTATAGTTGACCTTGATTTTTCCACTTATGTTAGGTAGAATGTAATTAAAGTTGAAGAACTTTATCATGCGAGGCATTAAACCAGATGGAAACATAGATTCAGCTAAAGTTACTTGGGAAGAAATTGAGCGTCTATTGGGAAACAACATTGAACGCTTTGTAAAGCATTACGCTACGCATAAATATAGAACCTCTACCCAAAATAATATCAACGACTATAAGATCATTCGGAATGCAAATAAAGGCATTCCAACCGTACCACTATTAGAGGATCTCTACCAAAAAGCTATTTATTATAGTCGATTAATCAATCCTATTATGCAAGGTGAGCATACAAATTGCTCTCCCGTTGAGTTTAAAGTATATACATTTTTTAAAAGGCATCGGCAGGAACAAATTCGTCCGATTCTTCTAAGTCTAATACATCAGTACGAAAAGGGATGTATTAGTCAAGAAAAATATAATGAAACGATTTTGTTCTTGTACGACTTTTTGATTTGCTATACAATTATCGGACAAGAAAACTCCAATAAAATTACAAATGCCATTTATAGTCATGCGAGTATCCTAGAAAATGACTATTCTGATGCGTCTCTGCAGGGGTTCATTTATACATTACAATCGAAACTCCCCAGCAAAGAAAATTTCAAAAAAGAATTTTCTTCCCTCGGTTGGTCACATCATGGTGGCTATTACTCGGATGATCGAAATAAGGAACGCGTTCAAATAATTCTTGAAGTACTTGAACGGTATAAAAGTGTTAATAAAGAATGTTCAGAATTCACTATTGAGCATATTTTGGACGATAAGGATACACCAGAAAACGGATCTATTGGAAATTTGATTCCACTCGAATCAAATTTAAATTCTCGTTGCAATGGAAAAAGTCTTTCTGAAAAACTTGAAATTTATAAAACTTCCTCTTTTCAAACTGCTCGAAATATTGATGGCAACTATGCGCAAAAGGCTACTATTGATATAAAAGATAGAGCGGAACGAATGGCAGATGAATTTTACGATCTTATTTTGCGTTTTAAAATAAGTTCAAATAAAAAGGAAAGCACAGATACACTCGCTCACAAAGAGAGGCGTGAGAATAAATCTTCGGCGAAAGAAACTATTGGAACACTAATACAAAATGCAAGGAAATCCAATTCAGAAAACTCTGAGCCTGATTTCCAGCAACTCTCTCTTTTTTGACTTTTATTAGCGTGAAGCGGTTATTTGCATTTGAGCAGAAAACGACACTTTGTTCCGTCCTTTTTTGATTTTAAGATTCTTGCTCTATGTAAACCAGATTGGATGTTTTCTGAAGGTAAATCATATTAATAGCAAGAACAGCTGACCTTGTCCTCTTTCATCCCCTCGGCGGCGCCTAAAACCTCACGAAAACCGTCCTCATTTACCTGTGCCTCTGCAGGTAAGCGCTTTCCTGTGCCGAATTGCAGAGAGCGTTTGTCTTTTAGCGTGTCAAAGCCGTGGATCGAAGAACTTCCCGTTTAGGTGGCAGAGGAGAGAACGCCTGCATTTTTTGGACACGGAAACCGCGAAAATTGGATTTACGGAAAAAAGAAAAACGGGTATCATAAAGGCATCGTAAGCGCACGGTGGCGCAAAAAAAGTCCGGCGGCCGTCCGGAAGGGTGCCGGAAACACGGTCGGGTTCCCTTGCACAGGCAAGGGAACTCTATAAGGAGGAAAACAAAAGTGAAAAAGAATCAATATCTGGCCTTGCTTTTGGCAGGAACTATGGCAATGACGGCGTTTGCGGGTTGCAGCAACTCGGACTCTTCGAGCAGCACGGAAAGCGGGACTGCGTCCAGTACCGCTGCGGGCAGCACCGCGACGGACGGCGAGAAGCAGGTGATCACCGTCTGGACGAAGGACCGCCACGATGCAACCTATATTCAGGGCAAGATCGACGAGTATAACGCAAACAACACCAACAATGTGCAGGTGGATTACCAGCTGTACACGGATAATTTCGATCAGGCGGTTGATCTTGCGGTTCAGAGCGACGAGCTGCCGGATATTCTCGTGCTGAACGATCAGGTGTACAACAAGTACGTCAATCAGGGCCAATGGCTGGACCTCTACCAGTACATGGACGATGACATGAAGGAATACTTCAAGGACGAGGTCTATGAAGGTATCAATGAGATTGACGGCAAGCTGTATTATATCCCCACTTGCGGAACCACGGGCCGCTTGATCTACAACAAGGAGATCTTTGAGCGCGTCGGCATTTCCGAACCTCCCACGACGATGGAAGAAATGGTAGAGGATGCGCGCCTGATCACCTCTCAGCTTTCAAGCGAAGGCATTTACGGCTATGCCCAGCACATGAAGAGCGCATCCTCTGCGCTGGAACGTTCCCTGGATCTGCAGATGGAGCGCGAGACCGGAATTAAGAAGGGCTACGATTTCGCCGCGGGCAAATATGATTTCAGCCAGTACAGCGAGCTTCTGAGCTATTGGAAGGAACTGCTCAGCGAGGACTGCGCTTTCCCGGGCTGTGAGAGCCTTGACATTGACCCCCTGCGCACCCAGTTCGCCGCCGGCAAGATCGGCATGTACATTTCCTGGACCCATTCCGAGCCGGGCGTCTACAAGGATCAGTTCCCGATGGATTCCGACAAGTGGGGCGTCGCGCCCATTCCCACTGTTTCCGGCGAGGAAAACGGCAAGCAGAACATCAAATTCACCTCGGCTTACCTCATCAACGCGAAGGGCTCCAATGTGGAGCTGGCATTCCAGGTGTACAAGGATATCTTTGCTTCCGAAGACTTCCTCGTCGGCTACTATGAGGGCGGTTACGGCGTGAGCATCATCCCCTCTGTTGTGGAGAAGGCGCAGCTCAACGAGCAGGTCGCGGACAAAGAATGGCTGAAGATGTCCGATATTGATGCCGTTCTGCCGCTGACCCCGCAGGAAAAGAACAGTCAGGCGGTCGTTGTGGAAGGCGAGGACTATTACAAGACCTTTGAATCGATCTATTACGGCGACGCAGACATGGAAAGCACGCTGCAGGATTTGACCGACCGTTACAATGCGGCTTACCAGAAGGGCATTTCCGACGGTATCGGCGAAGAGGTCAAAATCGAAGGGTACGATCCGCTGAATCCGTAATTCTGACAGCAAAATAACAATGAACGAGGTGCCGCTCGAAAAATGAGCAGCACCTCGTTGAATAAAAGGAAAACACCGCGCGGGCTGCGGCCCGCATGGCGCTTCCCGAGGAAAGGACGGACGGTTATGGCTGTAAAAAAGGTCCAGACGACGCTGGAGGAAGGCCACCGCAGACGGATGCGGCGACGCGATATAGAATCGTATGCGTTTCTCCTTCCCAATTTGCTCTTGTTTATCCTGTGTTCCATCTACCCTGTACTCTGGACGCTGAAATATGTGTTCTACCAGTATGGCGGAATCGGCACCGCGGCCCCGAAGTGGGTGGGACTAGAAAATTTGGCACGCGTTTTTCGCGATGAAGTGTACTGGAAGAGCGTGGCAAATACCTTTGTTTATGGCTTCGGCAAGGTGCTTATCATCATCCCGCTGGCGTTTTTCCTGGCGCTTCTGCTGAACAAGCAGACAAAATTCAACGGCGTTGCGCAAAGCGTGATTTTCCTGCCTACCATTATGAGCTCTGCCGTCATGGGGCTGGTGTTCTACCTGCTGTTCAACGCCTATAACGGTGAGATCAATCAATATCTGATGGGGCTTGGCATCATCAAAACCCCGATCAACTGGCTCGGCAAGGATCATGCGATGCAGACCCTGATTATTACGGCAATTTGGGGCGGCGTAGGCAACTACATGGTCTATTTTATTGCCGGTTTGCAGCAGGTTGCCAAAGATGTGCAGGAAAGCGCCAAAATCGATGGCGCGGGGCCGATCAAAACGCTGTGGTTTGTTACGATTCCCATGATGGGGCCCATCCTCAAAATCATCCTGATGCTGGCCATTACCTCCGCTTTCAACGACATCACAAATGTTATGGTCCTGACGGAAGGCGGCCCGAACAATGCAACGATGGTTATGTCGCTGTACGCATACCAGTACTTCTTCCCCGTGTCTGCCTCCAGCTCGGTGATCCCGCAGTACGGCTACGGTGCGGCGGTCAGCGTTGTATCTGCTGCGATTGCCGGCGTCATCACGGTGATCTATCTGCGCCTGTCCAGAAAACTGGACGAGATTTACTGAGAAGGAGGGAAGAAAATGGAAACCAATGTAAGGGCCAAAGGACCAAAGGCTTTCATTGCAAAAATTTGTGCGGTCCTGTTCCTGCTCATTATGATCGTTTTTACCCTTTATCCCATCGTCTACACGGTTCTCGGCTCCCTCAAAACCAACGCAGAACTGACAGCCGGCGGTTCCTTTTTGCCAAAGTCCTGGCAGTTTCAAAACTATTATCAGGCGTTTATCCAGGCGGATTTTGTCAAGTACACCGGAAACAGCGTGATCCTTGCCGTTTCCACCACACTTTTGGCGGTTATAACTTGCGCACTGGCGGGTTTCATCTTTGCGCGGCGTGACTTCACCGGAAAAAAGCTGCTTTTGGGGCTTTACACCTCCATGATGTTCATCAGCCTTGGATCTGTAACACTGTACCCGATTTATCAGTTCCTGCATGATGTTGGATTGAGCAAAAGCATGATCGGACTGATTCTGGCGCTTACGGGTGGGCAGGCCATGAACGTGCTGCTGGTGATGGGCTTTGTCAAGGGCATCCCAAAAGAGCTTGACGAGGCGGCGACCATCGACGGCTGTTCACTCTTCGGCACTTTTGTGCGGATCATCCTGCCGCTGATGAAGCCCATCCTTGCAGTTGTGGCGCTGTTTGTCTTCCGCAATACATGGAACGACTACATTACCACCCTGATTATGACCATTACGAATCCGAAGCTGCAGACATTGACCGTGGCGGTCGTGCAGCTGAAATACTCGGTAAACGCAGCCGCCGAATGGCATATCATGCTGGCGGGCGCTTCCATCGCCATTATTCCGATCCTGATCGTCTATCTGCTGTGCAATAAGCAATTTATCGCGGGCCTGACGGCAGGCGCAGTCAAAGGCTGACAGGCAACAGGCAGAGCCTCGCCGTAAGTCGGCACCGCATCAAAGCTGTGCGGTGCGCTGATGCGGTGCGGCTCTGCCTGCTTTTCTTCTTCGCAGTGCGCTGCTGCCTTCCCCTTTGCATACCGAGAAAAACATGGTATAATACCTTTATATAAAAAATGCCCAAGAAATGCCCAAGGCACAGGCGGGAGGCGCTGAGCTCATGGTAAAAAAATGGCTGCGCGACATCAGCTTTCAGAAAAAAATGTCATTGATTTTTACGGTGGTGTGTGCTTTCAGTACCAGCGTGGGCGGAATCTTATATTATCAGTTTGCGCAGCGGGAAATCGTGACCAATTACAAGGCGAACGCGGAAAGTCTGGCTGTACAGCTGTGCTACACTCTGGACGCACGCCTGCAGGCAGTGAACCGCAGGGCTTTTGCCGCGCTGACCGACACGTCTTTCATCCAGCCCCTGAACGACTACATGAGCGCGCCGGACCCGAAAAAAGAAGTCATTTTGAGCGGTGAGGCCATGTACTGTCTGCGCGACATCAGTCTGGCAGAGCCGTTGGTACATTCTACGCTGGTATATACCGACAAAGGGATCTGGAGCGACTTTACCCGTTATCGCAACTGGGATTTTGACTTTGAAAAGTCGGCGTTCGGGGAGATTTACCAAGATTCTGACGCCCCTGCAATTCAGTGGCTGCCGACGATGCAGGACGAGATATTCAAGGACGGCGATGCGGTGATCCCCTATGTACGGCGCTTTTCGGTCGGTTCGGGGACATCGGATTATGCGTATCTCATCATCCAGCTGGACCAGCAAGCCCTGCTGGACGAGCTGGCTGACGACTCCAACACGGTAGGGGAGCTCCTCATCACGGACAGCTCAGGAAACTACATTGTCAGTACCGCCGGCGTGAACGCTACCGATTTGGAAAAACTGGAAGAAATGAATCGAGGACAGGAGGCAAGCGGTTACGGCGGGGATTTGATCTACCATGGCGAAGAATACCTCATGTACAAAGGCGTTGTGAGCATCAACGATTGGCAGATCTATATTTTAAAATCCAAGGCGGAATTATTGGACAGTGTGGGACGCCTGAGAATGCTGATTATATGGCTGTCTGTCGTCATGATCGCAATTTGTCTGCTCATAGTCCTCTTTCTGTCGCGGCAGATGACATCTTCTCTGCAGCGCCTTGCGCTGCAGATGAACCGAATGCGCAACGGAGAACTGGAAGCACGCTATTATTACCCTTACAAAGACGAAATCGGCAGCCTGGCAAAGTCCTTCAACTACATGGCGGATCAGGTAGAGCAATCCATGAAAAAGCAGGAAGAGTATATTGCAGTGCTCAAAGAGGAACGCGACTTTGTAGAGCAAGCACAAAAGCAGAAGCGCAAAGCAGAACTGCAGGCACTGCAGGCGCAGATCAACCCGCATTTCTTATACAACACACTGAACACGATCACATGGCTGGCATCTGAGCAGGGGATGAATGAGGTGCGCATCCTGTCCAACGCGCTGGGAAAATTCTTCCGCATCGGCCTGAGCCGCGGTGCGGAAGTTATCCCCGTAAAGGATGAATTGGAGCATGTGAAAAGTTACCTGACGATTCAGGAAATTCGCTATGCCGAAGTGATGGAATATACGCTGGATGTGCCGGAAGAACTTTGGCCCTGCACCATCCTAAAACTGGTGCTGCAGCCGCTGGTAGAAAATTCCATCTACCACGGGATAAAAGAGAAAAACGGAAAAGGCCGCATTGTGCTCCGCGCGCGAGAGGAACAATCCCCGGACAGCTCTCCGCAAATCCTTTTTACGGTGGAGGACACCGGCGTCGGTATGAGCAGGGACAAGGTGGAGAGTATCAACCGTGCGCTGGAGATTGGAACGACAGAGCACAGCGACGGATATGGAATTTTCAACGTGAACGAGCGAATCAAGCTGTATTACGGTGAAGGCTATGGGCTGCACTATGAGAGCTGTGAAGGCGAGTGGACACGGGCAACGCTGACGATCCCCAAGTGCATGCAGGAGAAAGACAAATGTACAGAATACTGATCGTAGAGGACGAATCGGAAATGCGCAGCCTTCTGGTTGGCTATATCCGCCGTTCTCAGCCCGATTTGGAAGTGGTGGGCAGTGCCGTCAACGGAAAAGAGGCGCTTCAGTTGGCGGAAGAACGCCATCCAGACATCGTTATCACGGACATTGCCATGCCGATTATGGATGGTCTGGTTTTTCTGCAGGAAGCAGCCCAAAGAGGGCTGCCTTTCAAGACCATCATCATCAGCGGGTACGACGAATTTGCCTATGCCAAAAAAGCCGTCGCTTTGGGCGTATCGGAATATCTGCTCAAACCCTTTGACCCAATGGAACTGGAAACCGTATTGAATAAAATCAAGGATGATTTGAACAAACAACAAATTCTCCTTGACAATATGGAGCTCCTGCAGGAAAAGGTGGAAGAGGGAGCGTCGCTGCTGAAGGCGCATACGCTGCGGGCGGTGCTGGAAGGGCGGGAAGAAAAGCGCCCGACCAATGAGATATTGGATACTTCCGCCGATTATTACTGCATCTGCCTGTTAAAGCTGCCCTTTTATATGGGGTCCGAACGATGGAACACGCAAAAGCAGGAAAACGTTGATGAACTGGTCACACTGCTCAGCGCAAGCTGTCTTCCGAAGGAAATTCGGGCGCAGGGCTTGAATATGGCGGGCAACGGGGTTATTTTGGCGCTGTTTGGCAGTGCGGAAGAGCGGCGGACATTTTTCCTTGCGGTCAAAAGCGGCATGGAGCACCTTCAAAAAAGTATGGCCCGATATTACGGAATCCGCGTCGTCTGTATTATCGGCGGCGTGTACGACACCTGGGAGCAGTTGAAGGATTCCTACCAGGAGGCGCTGGAAGTCTGGCGCAGATTGACGTCCATCGACCAGACGCTGATCGTCTGCGGGCAGGAACCGCATAGCGATGTGGCCGACGAAGCTCCTGATACTGCAAAGCGAATCCGAGCGCTGAAAGAGCAGATCCTGCTCTCTGTCCGCATGGGGCACGATGTGGAGTCCATGCGCTGTTTGGATGAACTGATGCAGGTGTATGCGACGGTTTCCCCAAAACAAACGGATTTCATCTGGATTTCTGCGGAAGAACTGGTCTATGCGATTTTTAATGAAGTAGAGCGGAACGGAATACGACTGGATCCGGAACGCACCAACGAAGAAATCCAGCGCCGGATGAAGGAGCGTTTGCAATACGCCAGTTTGCTGGAGATCAGAGAACTTCTGCGGGAATATTTTTCGCTGTGTCACAAGCCGTTTCTGGAGCATAACAATCGCCAGCAGACCGAAAAAATCGTGGAAAATGTCAAGGCGATGATTGAAGCCAATCTGGACAATGAAACTTTAACGCTGGAATGGATCGCGGACAAACTGCATTTCAGCGCCGCTTATATCCGTCAGGTCTTTAAGCAAAAAACAGGCGAACGAATGATGGAATATGTGATCCATCGGCGTATGGAAAAAGCGGGCTCCCTGCTGCTGAAGACCGACATGAAAATTCAAGATGTCGCCGCGGCCTGCGGATACAGCAACCCGCGCTATTTTGCCAGCAGCTTTAAGAAATATTACGACTGTACACCGACGGAATTTAAAACCATGATGGAGAAAGAGGGACCACTATAATATGAATAACATAATCGCACAAAAGTGGCAAAACCGTTGGCTCTGCAGTCCGGAATTTCACGATGCTCCGCAGCTGGCTTTGCTGCATCGGCAGTTGGACCCGAACTTTAAAATGCCGCCGCATCGGGAAGAATTAAAAAACTACCATGCGCTGTTTCGCAAAAAAGTCGTTCTCGCCAATGCGCCAAAACGCGCCTTGCTGCGGATTTCCGCGGATGATTATTACAAGCTCTATGTCAACGGGCAATTCGTGACGCAGGGACCGGCAAATTCCTATGCATTTTGCTACTACTATAATGTCGTGGATTTGACTCCCTGGCTGCGACAGGGGAACAACCAACTGGCAATCCATGTTTACTATCAGGGACTTGTCAACCGTGCCTACAACAGCGGCGACCAGCGTCAGGGACTGATCGCCGAGCTCTTTGCAGACGGCGTACAGCTTCTGGACGAGGACTGGCTTTGCGCGCGCGCCGAAGAATACAGTTATAGCCGCACCATTGCCTACGACACACAATTTGACGAAATCATTGATGAACGCCGCAAGCTGCACGGTTGGAAGCTGCTCGATTACGACGATTCCGATTGGCGCAAAGCCCCGGTGAAGGAGAATGACGACCACATTTTGATTCCGCAACCGACGCCGAACGTTGTGACCGAGCTGCGTTTCCCCGTACAAACGTCCCGCACGGAAAACGGCTGGCTGCTGGATTTTGGGGAAGAACTGACGGGTACTTTTTCCATGAAAGCCGTTGGCAAGGCCGGCAATGTGCTCACGCTGCACTTTGGGGAGGAACTGGAATCTTCCTCCGCCGTTCGCTATGAAATGCGCTGTAACTGCAACTATGAGGACCGCTGGATTTTGGCGGATGGAGAAAATGAGCTGGAACCGTTTGAATATAAATGCTTCCGCTATGTGCAAATCCTTTTCTCCACGGCACCGGAAAGCCCCGACGCACCGCGCCTGTCCGAATTCAAGGTCAATTTCCGACACTACCCGTTTGCGGAAGTGCCCTGTGCTTTCCAAACAGATGATCCGTTGGTGCGTGGGATCTGGTCAATTTGTAAAAATGCGGTGCGCAACTGTTCACAGGAAGCATTTCTGGATTGTCCCAGCAGAGAGAAAGGCCAATATCTGGGCGACCTCACCGTGACGGCTCATGCGCTGTATTGCCTGACAGGGGATACGAAGCTGTTCAAAAAAGCACTGCTGGATTTTTCTCATTCTACGGTGATCTGCCCGGGCATGATGGCTGTCGCGCCCGGAAACTTTATGCAGGAAATTGCCGATTTTTCATTGCTCTACCCCTATCAGCTGCTGCTGTACTACCGCTTTACAGGGAATAAAGAATTCCTGCGCGATATGCTGCCCTATGCGCAGGGGATCAGTGAGTATTTTGACCGTTTCCGCAGGGAAGACGGATTGATCGAAAATGTTAAAACCAAATGGAATCTTGTGGATTGGCCCCAAAATCTGCGGGATAACTACGATTTCGATTTGCCGCAGCCTGTTGTAGGCGACGGATGCCACAACGTCATAAATGCACTGTACATCGGCATGAAACAGTGCATTGAGGAAATCTGCAAGATGGCACCGGAGAAGATTGTACTTTCACCGGGACCGAAAAGCCCGAAGGAAGCCGGTATCTGCCTGGATGTGGTGAAGGAGTTTTATGACAAGATTCCAATCCTTGGCATCTGTCTCGGACACCAGACCATCGGTGAGGCACTGGGGGGAACCGTTACTTATGCAAAACAGCTGTATCATGGAAAACAGTCTCTGATCCATCACACCGGAACCGGAATTTTTGACGGAATCGAGTCTCCGATCCGGGTAGCCAGATATCATTCTCTGGCGGTGTCCGCAGACAATCTTCCGGATTGCCTGGAAGTGCTGGCCACCACAGAGGACGGAGAAATAATGGCCATGCAGCATAAAAAATATCCGGTGATCGGATTACAATTCCATCCGGAATCCGTTTATACCGAACATGGAAAACGCATGATGGAAAACTTTTTGTCACAGTTTACCTCAGTCGGATGAGCTGATCGCATAGTGACAAATGATGCGAGTGAGTTGTGAAGGAGTGTAGAGGAGTAAAAAAGATGATATTAGATAAAATTGTGGAAGATAAAAAAGTACGGTTGGTGGAACATAAATCCCGCATTTCAATGGCGGAGATGCGCAAGATGGCGGAAAAGTGTGAGGCACATCCGGCAAGTTTTTATGAGGATCTTGCAAAACCGGGAATCTCCATTATCGGAGAATTCAAAAAGGCTTCACCAAGTCTCGGAAATATCAACAGTCAGATTGATCTGACAAAACGAATCGACGAATATAATGCATCTGTAGACTGTATATCTTGTCTGACAGAAGAGGACCACTTTCTTGGAACTGTGCATTATCTGAAAGAAATCCGGGAAATTTCACCACTTCCGATATTACGGAAGGATTTTATGATCGATGAATATCAGTTTTATGAGGCAAAAGTGATCGGTGCCAATGCAATTC
>OGRU01002317.1_pt1 | contig 12585 bp, 13 predicted proteins | sample 1553541 | NCBI WGS metagenome assembly OGRU01 (sample SAMEA2580068, study PRJEB22360) | human gut metagenome | biome: human gut; feature: human-associated habitat; material: faeces | place: Denmark | collected 2008/2010
AGGCTGTGGCTTTTGCCGAAAAATACAATATCGGCAAGGTGTATGACAGCTATGACGAAATGTTCACCGACCCCGATGTCGATATAATCTACATCACCACTCCGCACAACACGCATTACGGCTTTATAAGGAGCATATTATGAAAAACTACAACTGGGCGGTACTGGGTACGGGCGTAATCGCAAACGAAACAGCCGCCGCTTTGCAGAAAAACGGAAGAAATCTGTTTGCCGTAAGTAACAGAACACACGGCAAGGCTGTGGCTTTTGCCGAAAAATACAATATCGGCAAGGTGTATGACAGCTATGATGAAATGTTCACCGACCCCGATGTTGATATAATCTACATCACCACTCCGCACAACACGCATTACGGCTTTATGAAGAAAGCGATTTTAAACAAAAAGCATATCCTTGTTGAAAAGTCGATAACATTGAATAGTGACGAACTCGGTGAGCTTATCACACTTGCCGACGAAAACAACGTTGTAATCGGTGAAGCGATGACGGTTTATCATATGCCGATATATAAAAAGCTGAATGAAATTCTGAAAAGCGGCACACTCAGCAGAGTGAATCTTATCACAATGAATTTCGGCAGTTTCAAGGAATACGATATGAAAAACCGCTTTTTCAACAGAAGCCTTGCAGGCGGTGCGATGCTTGATATAGGCGTGTATGCCTTGTCTGTTATCCGTTGGTTTTTCGATTCAAAGCCGGATAATATGATGTCACAGCTTAAAACCGCACCGACTGGAGTTGACGAACAGGCGAGCCTTTTGCTGTCGGACAAGGAGGGACAGATGGCAACCGTTATGCTGTCGCTCCATTCAAAACAGCCCAAGCGTGCTATGATTTCCTGCGAAAACGGCTATATTGAAATCATGGAATATCCGAGAGCGTGGGAAGCAAAAATAACCTATACAGACGGCAGGACGGAGCTTGTCGGCGCAGGTGAAAATTCCGATGCGCTTTACTATGAAATAACCGATATGGAAAAGGCGGTAAACGGCGACAAAAACGTAATGTGCCTTGACTACACCGCCGATGTTATGGAGATAATGACAAGGTTCAGGCAGGAACACGGCATAATTTACCCGGAGGAAGAATAAATGGACAGATGTGAAAAGCTGCGTGATAATCTGTACGGTGCCGAATTGCTGACAGGTTCAATTACACCCGTAAAGGAACATATTGCGCAGATATTCTATATTGTAAACAACACCGATAACAGCGAATTTATCGAAAACGAGGCGTTGCAGATGATAACTCAGTTCGGTAAAACCGAGTACAATTTCTGCGGCAGACACAGCGAATTATGGCAGAGAATATTTAACGATACCGCACTTAAAATTTATCCGACAGACAGTGAAAAGGTCATTACCCGTAAGTATGAAAGCACGGAGAAATTTGCGGATGAACTGAGCTTGGTATTACAGGAGAGATACTTTGTTCCGACCGACTTTTATCTTATTTATGACGATGAAGAAATGTATAGGCAGGTTGTGGGAATGACGGAATGACAAACAGCATGAAATTATGCGGTAAATTTTGCCTTGACTATTTTTATTCAAGGTGATATAATCTGTAACGCAAAATTGCAATATATTATTTGAAGGAGCGATTTTAATGAAGGTATTGATGCTAAACGGCAGTCCTAAGGCGAACGGCAATACCAATGCCGCACTGCTTGAAGTAGGCAGGACGCTTGAAAACGAGGGCATTTCATATGAGATATTCCAGATGGGCGGAAAGCCTGTCAGAGATTGCATCGGATGTGGACAGTGCAGTGAAAAAGGCTGTGCTTTCAACGATGACGATGTTAATGAGTTTATAGCAAAAGCTAAAGAAGCGGACGGATTTGTGTTCGGTACACCGGTATATTATGCTCACCCGAGCGGACGTATACTGTCATTCCTTGACAGAGCATTCTACGCAGGCGGTGCAGCTTTCAGATTCAAGCCAGGTGCATCGGTTGCGGTTGCAAGACGAGGAGGCAGTTCAGCATCGTTCGATTGTCTGAACAAGTATTTCGGCATAGCACAGATGCCTGTTGTCGGCTCTACTTACTGGAACATGGTATACGGCAAAGTACCCGGTGAAGCCGAGCAGGATCTTGAGGGTATGCAGACAATGCAGAACCTTGCAAAGAATATGGCGTGGATGATGAAGTGCTTTGAGCTTGGCAGGAAGAACGGCATTGCACTGCCCGATACAAGTGCGGTTGTAAGAACGGATTTTATAAGATAACTTAATATTCATAATGTAATAATAAAAGGGCTGAACTGCTTAGTTGCAATTCAGCCCTTTTACTATTCTCTTACTCTCAGCTCTCTGAATGCGACAGCGGCCGCCGCACCGACGTTGAGCGAATCGACACCGTGATACATCGGTATCTTTACCGTATAATCACAGCCGTCTATAGTCTTCTGCGACAGTCCGTAGCCCTCAGAGCCGAGTATTATAGCAAGCCGCTGCTCGCTCTGAAGCGTCTTGTCATCAATACTTACCGAGTTATCTGTGAGTGCCATTGCCGCTGTTTTAAAGCCCAGCGAATTAAGATAAGCGGGACCGTGCGACTGCCACCAATGCTCATCCTCGCCTATATATCCCCACGGGATAAGAAATACCGTTCCCATACTTACTCTTATGGCTCTCCTGCAAAGAGGGTCACAGCAGGACGGGGTTATCAGCACAGCGTCTATGCCGAGTGCCGCCGCAGAGCGAATTATAGCTCCTGTGTTGCTGACATCGGCTATATTTTCGAGTACGGCAATCCTTCGTGCATTTCTGCAAAGCTCCTCTGCCCTTTTCGGCGCAGGACGCTCCATAGCGCACAGCATTCCCCGTGTCAGCTCATAGCCTGTAAGCCCGGACATTATCTTACTGTCAGCGGTATATACCGGAATATCACCGCACCGCTCTATAATGCCGTTTGCACGGTCATTGATATACTTTCTGTCTGTGAGCATCGAAATCGGCTTACAGCCTGCATCAAGGGCTACTTCTATAACCGTCTGACTTTCGGCTATGAATATTCCGTGTTCATACTCGTACACCTTGCGAAGCCGTGCATCTGTCAGGTGAGTGTATATTTCAAGCTCGGGTATATTTATATCGGCAACATCTATTATTTCAGCCATATTGTTTATTATTTCCTTTCGGGCGGACTTTTCCGTATTGCAAATAATATCGAAAAGTGATAGAATATTATCACAGCGCATCCGCTTGTCGCACTGAATATTATAGCGTATCGGGCGGATGTTGTCAAATATGGCGGTACTAAAAATATATTACGAAAAGACGGCAGGTATGGATTACTTATACAAAATCACGGTAGAAATAGATAATGAAAAAGTGCTGAGCTTACAGCAACACGATTTGGATGCGGTATATAAGACAGTAAGAGAAGCGTTTGTAGGGTGTAATTTTAAAGAAGTGCCGACAGATAATAAGCAGATTGCTTTTGTTATCAGGGACGGTAACGATTCTTTCAGCGAGGTCGGGATCGTGGCAAATGCTCTTTACGACAGTTGGCTCGGCAAGTATCTGAAAAAGATGGAATGGTACGATATGAGCGATGACAGCACTGAGGATATGCTCAGAGAAATACAAGAATTTGACAACGAATACGGCAAATAAATTTAACGGAGAACATTATGAAAACAGGACTTGTGCTTGAAGGCGGCGCTATGCGTGGAATGTACACGGCAGGCGCACTTGACGTACTTCTTGAAAATGATATAAATTTTGACGGGATAATAGGAACATCGGCAGGTGCGGTGTTCGGAGTGAATTTTCTGTCAAGGCAGGACGGCAGGGTCATCCGCTACAACTGCCGTTTCAACGGCGACAGAAGCTATATGGGGATAAAGCCGTTACTTAAAAGCGGTGACTTTTTCAACACGGAATATGCCTATTACAAAGTGCCGAACGAGCTTGATATATTTGATGACGAAGCCTATCAGAAATCGGGCGTGCCGTTTTATGCAACGGTCACTGATGTAAAAACGGGAAAGCCGGAGTATCTGCAGGTAAAAAGCGTACTTCGGGATATGGAAATGCTCCGTGCTTCTGCTTCGATGCCGTTTATATCAAAGCCTGTTATAATCGGCGGCAGAGCGTATCTTGACGGAGGAATTTCCGACAGCATACCGTTTGAGCATTTTTCCGAAATGGGATACAAAAAGCAGGTGGTAATCCTCACCCGTGATATGAACTACCGCAAAAAGCCGATGAACAAACTGCTGATACGCTCGTTCTACGGTAAATTCCCCGACTTGTGCAATGCGCTTGAAAACCGTCACAATATCTACAACGAAAGCATAGACAAGCTATGCGAACTTGAACAAAGCGGCAAGGTATTTATTATCCGTCCGTCTGAGCCGATAACGATAAGCCGAACGGAGAGAAATCCCGACAGGCTGAAAAGCGTTTATGAGCTCGGGAGGAAGGATATGAAAATGCGTCTTGAAAAGTTACACGAATATCTGTCACAATTTTAAAAAGGAGAGCAAATATGAACACAAATTCAACTATAACAATAAATACCGGGAAAACAACAATAAAAATAATACCGGATAGCGATAATGGTAAAGCAGCTATATTACAACAATCATCAGGCAAAACTACCAATTTTACCATAATCAACTGTAAAGACGGCGAACTTGGTAAACATATCACTTCTTTTCTCACTAAGAATAACATTGTAAACCAAAATGTGATAAAGATAATTTCCAATGCTTTGTTGCATAACAATAAATTATCCATATACACTAATAGCAATCATAGCATAAACGCTACATATTTCTGCAAAAATGGCGATGTTTACGATGATTACGATAATGAAGATGAATTTAACGAAAACTGTGAAAGTGACATAACAGGTCTCTATACATCTGACATATCCGGTGACTTTCACGGTGACATTGTCGGCACTATGAGCGGTGATATTAACGGCGACCTTAACGGTGACATTGTCGGCACTATGAGCGGCGATATTAACGGCGACCTTAACGGTGACATTGTCGGCACTATGAGCAGCGATATAAGCGGCGACTTTAACGGCGACATTATCGGCATTATGCATGGGATTATCAAAGGCAATACAAATGAAGCAATTATATGCGATGAAGACGATGAGGATAACTTTGCTATAAACAATAAGAATAACAGAACCGATATTTATACATCTGATATATCAGGTGATTTTTACGGTGACATCACCGGTACTATGAAATGCGATATTAAAGGCAACCTTTACGGTGATATAACAGGCGTTATGGAAGGAAATATTGAAGGTGACCTTAACGGCGATATACTAAATACTATGAACGGAGATATCGGTGGCAATCTTAACGGTGATATTTTCGGTATTATGAACGGAAACATTAGCGGTGATATTAATGGTGATATTCTTGGCACAATGAGAGGAATCATAAAAGGCAAGATTAATCGATCTGATGCAAACAACTAATAAATTACAGGAGTTAATATGGCAAACAAGAAATGTCCCGTTGCGAAAAAATGCAGCGGCTGTCAGCTGTCCAACATGACATACGAACAGCAGCTTGAATGGAAGCAGAAGGATACCGAAAAGCTGCTCGGCGGTTTCGGCAAGGTATCTAAAATTATAGGTGCGGACGATCCGTATAACTACAGGAACAAGGTGCAGGCGGTATTCCGCTCTGACAGAAACGGCAGGATAATTTCGGGCGTGTATCAGTCGTCCAGAAACGGCATTGTCGGAATTGATAGCTGTATGCTTGACGATAAGCGTGCGGACGAGATAATTGTCGGCATAAGAGATCTGCTCAGATCGTTCAAATTACATCCGTATGACGAGGGTACGGAGCGTGGTTTTTTACGTCATGTGCTTGTCCGTGTCGGAAAGAATACCGGAGAGATACTGGTTACTCTTGTCGGCGGAAACTCAATGTTCCCTAAAAAGCACGACTTTGTGAAAGCGCTTGTAAAGCGGTTCCCTGATATTACGACCGTGACGTTCTCGGTAAACCGCACTCCCGAAATGCTTCTTCTCGGAGAAAATAACGAGGTGCTTTACGGTGAGGGATACATTACGGATATTCTTTGCGGAAAAAGATTCAGAATTTCTCCGCACTCGTTCTATCAGATAAATCACGCACAGACCGAAAAGCTGTACGACTACGCTATAAAGTCGGCGAAGCTCACGAAGAAGGACGTTCTGCTTGACGCATACAGCGGAATAGGCACGATAGGCATAATAGCGTCTGACTATGTAAAGCAGGTGCAAGGCATTGAATACAACGCATCAGCCGTCCGTGACGCAGTAAAGAACTGTCACGAAAACGGGCTTACCCGTAATATTGCTTTCAACCGGGGCGACGCAGGCGAATTTCTTGAAAAGAAGGCAAAGCTCGGCACGCATTATGACGCAGTGATCCTCGACCCTGCAAGGACGGGAGCGGACAGAAAGTTTTTAAACTCGCTCGTAAAAATCGCACCGGAGAGGATAGTTTATATTTCCTGCAATCCGGCTACGCAGGCAAGGGATCTGAAAACGCTGACGAAAAAGTACACAGTGACCGATATTCAACCGTTTGATATGTTCCCGCATACGAGGCATGTGGAGACGGTGGTCTTGCTTTCCAAGGGAGAGATCGACTCGAAAAAGGTTCGGGTTGAGTTCTCTTTGGAAGATATGGATATGTCCGAGTTCCAAGATGGAGCAACCTATCCGCAGATCAAGGAGTATGTTTTGGAGCATACCGGGTTAAAGGTTTCCAACCTTTATATTTCTCAGATAAAGAGAAAATGCGGACTGGAAGTCGGCAAGAACTACAATCTGCCGAAGTCCGAGGATTCCAGACAGCCACAATGCCCACCGGAGAAGGAAAAAGCAATCCGAGAAGCATTCAAATATTTTGGGATGATCTAACATCCAGCAAAATGGAGGTTTCTTATGGATAGATTGATTTCTTGTGAGTTCAACATGGATAATGCCTGTGTGGAACTGAAATTTGCAAATGGTAGCATGATTGCGATTAACACCATCGCCGTGGAAAACGAGATTGCCGACAATATGTATCAGCGGTCAGAACTGGACTATCTGATCTACAATGATCCGATTGGATATGCAGACTTGATATTGAACGGTGATCCAGAAACCTATTTGAAAACTGTAACTGAATACAAACCGCTTGATAGCTAACCAACACTTTGCCCGTGGGAAAAATTCTGCGGGCAATTTTTTTGTATCTTTTCTGTGAACTCTATTGATTTTGGCTGTCTAATGTGGTAGACTATGTGCGAAGTCTAATGGTGTAGACAAGGAGGGCGTGAATATGGATTTTCCGAAGATTCACGAAAGTGAATATCGTTTTTGTTTGATTATGTGGGAGCATGAGCCGGTTACTGCTGTCGAGCTTGTAAAGCTGTGCCAGGATCAACTCGGATGGAAAAGGACTACGACTTATACCGTTATCAAGCGTCTTGGAGAGCGTGGTGTGCTGAAGAACGACAATGGCACTGTTACTTCTCTCGTTTCCAAAGATGAAGCCCAGGCGTGTGAGATCGATGAACTGGTTGAGAAAAAATTCGAGGGTTCTCTGCCTGCCTTTATCGCTGCTTTTACAAAGCATCAGGCTATGTCCGAAGATGAGCTTGATGAGGTACAGCGCATGATCGACCGCATCAGGAAAGGAGGTTCACAATGAACGAACTCTTTTTGAAAATTATCAACATGAGTATATCTGCAAGCTGGCTTATCCTGGCTGTGCTGATACTCAGGCTTGTTTTGAAGAAAGCTCCCAAGTGGGTCAATGTTCTGCTTTGGGGTATCGTGGCTGTCAGATTGATTTGCCCGCTCTCTTTTGAGAGCGCATTAAGCCTTATCCCAAGTTCAGAAACAATTCCGTTGGATATTGAAATGGCGGCCAAACCCACAATAGACAGCGGTGTTCCGGCGATCAATAGTGTGGTCAATCCTGTTCTATCCTCATTTGCCCCACCACAGCATGTATTGACGAGTGCAAACCCGCTTCAGATTTGGATTCCGATTTTGAATATTATCTGGTTGATTGATGTCGGCGCCCTTCTCTTGTATACCGCAGTTAGTTATTGGCGCCTATGTCGTAAAGTGGATACCGCTGTTCGCTACAAGGGCAACATTTTCCAGAGTGAGAATGTAAGTTCTCCGTTTGTCCTGGGCATTATCAAACCGAGAATCTATCTCCCGTTCAACATGAATGGTCAGGATCTGGAGCACGTTGTTGCCCACGAACAGGCGCACATTCGCCGCAAAGACCATTGGTGGAAGCCTCTTGGTTTTCTCCTGCTGACGATTCATTGGTTCAATCCTCTCATGTGGTTGGCTTATGTTCTGCTGTGTCGTGACATTGAGCTTGCCTGCGATGAAAAAGTCATCAAGGAACTTGGCAATGAGCAGAGAGCCGATTATATGCAAGCACTTGTTGCCTGTAGTGTAAACCGCCGCATGATCGCCGCTTGTCCTCTTGCCTTTGGCGAGGTAGGTGTAAAGGAGCGCGTGAAGTCTGTGATGAATTATAAGAAGCCTGCGTTCTGGGTTATTATTATTGCAGTCATTATTTGCGTGGGCGTTGCGGTCTGCTTCCTGACGAATCCTAAACAAGACCGCTATACATTGCGAATTGTTGTTCCCGCAGGAAGTCAAGAGGAATTTGTATATACGGAGGAGGAAGTCAGCACAGTCAGAAATTCAATCAAAATATGGTCTGGTGATGGATTGGGTGATACAGAAGTTCTTTTGTTCCCCGTTAATAAAACAGCAGAAACCGGATACACAGCCACTTATCTTACGCATGGTATGTCTGTGGAATTTGATGCAGAAAAAGATACGTGGTTTAAGATTGGTGTGAATATGCAGAACCCCACCAATGAGGACATTATTGTTTATGTTGAAGTAGAAAATGTAGAAGTGCGTATTGTGGACGAGATAAATTCCGTAATAGAGTGGTTTGATTACCTTGAAACCCCTGATGAAATGAAATGGGACGGTAGTCTTGAAATCAGCCTCACCGAGTTTCCAGATGTGACCTTCCGTTGGACTTACGGAGAGATGCTGGCTGTTAAGGGTAGTAAAAGCACTTCACTTTATACGGGGATGCCAATCTGGAACGCCTATTTCTGCGACCTCACTGGCGACGGTTTGCCTGAGTTGTGTTCTTCAATCAGTTGGGGCTCAGGCATGATTGACAACCGTGTCATTATCTATGACTATGCAAACGGAGTAAGCTATGAGCTGTCTGACAGAGGGTATTTTGATTTCACTCTCAGACAGGATCATCAAGATGGCCGCTTGTATGTAGATAAAACAAAATATCATACTGATGAACTGGTAGAAACCGGCCGACTGGTTTTCAAGAATCATTGCATTCAGATTGAAGGTTTTTCCAACGAAGCGCATCAGGTGTTCCAAGCTGAAATTCTGGAAATTCATGATGGCAATTATCTTGTGAAGCCTGTTGAAGGTAGCTGGGAATTGAGTAGTGCAGACCGAATTGAAGTGCCGATCAGAAATGTGCATCCATCACCGGAACCTGAAATCGGAGACGTGATCGAAATTGAATACGCTGGTGAAATCCTTGAAACCTATCCTGCACAAATTGCAGATGTTTATGGTATCAAGGTTATTGAGAAAAACAAAGGCTTTACCCATCTGGCAAACGATGATTAGAAAATCACAAATATCGAATAATTAGTTTCAAGCAGATAAACCGCTGCAATTCTCATTCCAAAGGGGGGATGAATGTTGTAGCGGTTTTTTCTTTTTATGGTTCAAATGCCAGCATTGTTTTCGTTGGCAGTTTCTCGTTTTCACAGTTCAGAAGATACGCTATCACCTTGTTCGCAAAGCGATTTGTTTTCATGGTATCCCAATCAGCAAGTCGGATGATCTCTGCTGTACCGTTCTCGAAATCCAATGATATTTCGCCCCATTCTCCGTCGCAGTCTACCTGATATTCGTAGATTGCGGCGGAGATTTTCTTTTTGTGACGAGTCTTGGATTTCTGTTTCAGTTGGACGGCATGGATAGCACCCTCGGCAACCAGAAGTTCTGTCAGCTTGTCCACCGCTTTTCGGTAAGCCCGTTCTGCACCGCTGGCTGTGCTGCCCTCAAACATAACTGCCAGTTCTTCAAAGGTGGGGCGGTGCTTCCACGAGCCGACTCGCCCACAGGCCATACAGATTGCAAGACGCTTTTCAAGCAAGGTCTGCTCTCGGTAATTCAGTTTCTCAAATGCCCGCTGCACATTCTCAGCCTGTATGCCGTTCCAGAGAATGTCGGCATAGTTCCAAGTATCATCAAGGGCAACATCCTCGCCCGTTTCCTCGCCATCCTCGTCTGTTACATAGAAAGGCTGCTGATTGCGGATGCCACGGACTACTTTCAGGTATTCTTCCGCAAGGGCAAGATCACAGTTGTACTTCTTGGAAAACTCATTGACTGCATCCTTGGTGTTATGGTACAGCCAAGCCATTGATCGCACCATTTTGTAATTGGTCAGCGAAGATACTGACCACTTTTCTTCGCCCATGCGAAAACGGAGCATAGCATCCCGGATGAACGGAAAAATGTATGTAGCATACTCCGCACCCTTGGCAGGATCATAGTCCATCAGCTTTTGGAGCATCTGCTCCCGGCAGGAGAGCTTAATATCCAGAAAACGGTCTGTGTCGTACAAATCACCGCCGTCCACACCGAGAAAGCCTTTGATGCGCTTGTTGAGCTGCGGCTCGTAATAGTGAAGGAAGAACGAGAAGTATATCAAATCCTTTTCGTGCAATGCAGACAGGATATATTCGTTCAGATTGCCCACCGCTGGCGGCTCCGGTTCCAGTTGGAAGATGCGCTCTGCCACATAGGGAATGATGCCGTCATCGTGCAGATTGACTTGGTGTTTTGGTATGTATCCGGTCATATTCCATGTAAAATCATTCAGCATAGCGCACCTTCTTTCAACTTTCAAAATCTATTCAGTCAAACAATATGTGCTGCCCAAATATGTACCCTGATTTTTTGACCATTTCTATTCAAAATGATTTGAGCATGCTTCAACTCTCCATATCCCGTTTCCACATCTAAAAGACTACATTCTCGTGGAAACGGGTAGGAATATTTATCAAAATGGTTGAAAATGTTTTTATAACCCAAATCGAAGTTTTTGGCAGTGGTATAAACTATCAAAAAAGTGTACGGGCAACCGTTGGGGTCGTATTTTGTAAGAACTTTATTCATGTGGGAGCCTAATCGCTCTCTTTCCAATGAAGATACCTTTATTCCCTCTATCATTACAACAGGTAATCCATCATAACAAAGCTGAATATCAACCTCCCCAGCCTCGTCACCGTTTTCTGAGTCTCCTTGCCTTGTTTGATCTTTCATGAAATAGCTCTCGCCCAAAATATCCCGAATATAATCATTCATTGTATCTTCGCTACTATCTGCGTTGTAGTGGTGATTACGCTGTAGCTTTGAAAGTGCTCGTAACATTTTGTCGCATATTTCTTTTTCGGGTATTCGGCTATCATCTTCTATTTGTGCAGTACTACAATCTTCTTTGTATTCGTCCAAATGATCCTTCAATACATATAATTTTGACTCTAATTTGTCAAATCGTGTTTTGTCATCCCATCCGGTAAAATGGGATGACAATGCAATTATTTCGTCAATGTATGCGTCACCTTCTATTTTGGCAAGTTCAAAACACACTCGGTCTTTCCACTGCAAAAAGACTGGATTTTTATATATGGTTTGCAGATTTATGCTGGATGTTTTATGCGTTCCAGTATTGTAGTCATACATTGAAGCCACTGGGTAGCTCTCTATGGTAAATAGTGTTTTGATTTCCGGTGCTTGATCAATCAATTCTTTTATAGCATCCACATTAATCATAGTTTTTTCCTTCCAACGCTTCTTTTCTTAATACGCCTTGTCCCATTTCTTTTTCATAATCGCCCTTGGCATAGGCCACATTGCTCAATGCTCGGAGCATCTTATCCTTCGCCAGCTTCTTCATAACCTCTGCAAGATCAGCGTCCAGAGTACCACGCTTCACATAGCGGTTTATGGTGTTCAGCCGCTTCTCATAAATCTGTTTCAGCGGATGATCATCCGCAAGTTCCCTCTGTTCTCGCCCTTTCAGATTGCCGATCTGCCGACAGGTGCGGTGCAGCTTGTCCCCCGGTGCATAACCGCCGCAGTATTTGGTGTGCCTTGCGTTGGTGGTCAGAAACCATTTGCCGCAGATCCGGCATTTTTTCGGTGCATGACCCACACACAAACCCTCAAAGAGATCAGACCGGAACATTCCCACAAAGGATACATAGTGCATCCGCTTGACCAGCTTCGCTATGTCCTCGCCGGGACGGATGGTAGCCACATACTGAACAGAGTTATTTGCAACAGACATCCAGGCATTGCCCTCTGTGATAGAGAACTTAGGCGGGAAATAGCTGCCGAACATTTTTGCAAAGCCCTCCGCTGTGCGGTCTGCCTCGTTGCCGTCTGATTTTTCTGCAAAATCAAGCATGGCCGTTTGGTATTCCCCAAGGGAGTATGCCA
>OGRU01002330.1_pt1 | contig 12545 bp, 8 predicted proteins | sample 1553541 | NCBI WGS metagenome assembly OGRU01 (sample SAMEA2580068, study PRJEB22360) | human gut metagenome | biome: human gut; feature: human-associated habitat; material: faeces | place: Denmark | collected 2008/2010
GATAAAGGTTTGCCGGGATTTGATACACCAACTGATATTAAGAGCTATTCTATGGTTAATGGTGTAAGGCGAGATGGAACAGTAGTTCGTATTGGTGAATCTTATAAGACTTATGTAAATAACAACTCTATTTCCAATCAGGTTCACATGACGGGATTCTGTATGATGGACAATAATAGAAATCGTAACGAATGGTTCTCCGGTTACATAAAGAAGATACGTATCTGGAAAACAAACCGGACAGAAAATCAGGTATATGCTTCTTATATGGGGAATGAAGAAGGTGTAAGTGCCGATAATCCGAATTTGGTAGAAGCCTGGGATTTTGAAGTGAAAGGTGATCAGCCTACTCAAAGTGCTACCAATACAATAACAGGTTTGAAAGGTCATACAGCAACATTAATGGGCAATGATTGGCAATGGATTGAATCCACAGACATTACAGATAACAAATAATTGTTTACCGGGATGAGTTTTCAATAGGTAGATTAAATATTCCCCTTATCTCTGTCATAAGGACAGAGTAAGGGGAAATTATTCTCCAATAACCCTTTATTAATCCTTTATTTTTATTGTAGAAAAGTGTTTTGGTCTGTATTTGTTCTTTATTGAATAAATATTATCGTTTTTTTTCAGCTATTTCTGCAATCTTTGTAACAGGAAAAATACTATAAACTTATAAATTATCATGAAAAGCAAAATTCTTTTGGCTCTGACACTACTATTGGGAGTATCAACTACCACATGGGCAGTCGGTAATTTAGGAAAAGCAAACCAGAAGAAGCATGCGTATACGAACGAAGATGTATGGGCAGCTTATGAAGGATTTAATAATACACTACTAGACTCCAATAAATATATTTACAAGACAAATTCGTCCTATCCAAGTGCTGTTGACCGTGGCAATGGAGCAGCGGCTATCTGGTGTCAGCCTATTTATTGGGATATGGCAATGAATGCCTATAAACTGGCAAAGGCACAGAAAGACAGAAAGAAGACAAGTTATTATAAAACACTCTGCGAGAAAATATTCGCAGGGAACAAAGCGCAATATTGCCAGTTCGATTTTGATGATAACAATGAAAATACCGGTTGGTTCATCTACGATGACATCATGTGGTGGACTATCAGCCTGGCACGCGGCTACGAACTTTTTGGAGTGGATGAATATCTGAAACTCTCGGAAGCCAGTTTCAAACGTGTGTGGTATGGTTCGGAAAAGGTGGGTGATACCGGTTCGTATGACAAAGAAAACGGAGGTATGTTCTGGCAATGGCAACCTATTCGGAATCCGAAACCGAATAAATTCGGTGATGGAAAGATGGCATGTATTAACTTTCCGACAGTGGTGGCAGCATTGACCCTCTACAATAATGTGCCTGAAAATAGAAAAGAATCGACCGACAAACGGCCGGATTATCAGACGAAAGCTCAATATCTTGCCAAAGGTAAAGAAATCTATGAATGGGGAGTGGAAAATCTCTTGGATAAAGCAACAGGAAAGATTGCCGATAGCCGTCATGGAAATGGCAATCCCGCGTGGAAAGCACATGTATACAATCAGGCAACCTTTATCGGAGCGTCCATACTGCTTTATAAGGCGACCGGAGAGAAACGTTATCTGGACAATGCTATTCTGGCAGCAGACTATACAGTGAAAGATATGTCTGCAGAACATAAAGTGCTACCTTTCGAAGGTGGTATTGAACAGGGTATCTATACTGCTATCTTTGCGGAATACATGGCATGGTTGGTGTATGATTGCGGACAAACCCAATATCTCCCGTTCCTGAAACGTACCATCAAAACAGGTTGGGCAAACAGGGATAAGACACGGAACGTATGTGGAGGCGAATACTATAAAAAGTTGCCGGAAGGTGCGGAAATCGACAGTTATTCTGCTTCCGGTATACCGGCATTGATGCTTTTGTTTCCGGCTAAGAAATAAATAGAAAACGACGGAATTTGCGTAAAATAGATTAAATAAACAGGTGATTTAAATTATGAAACAACAACTGATGATGCTGTTACTGGGAACAGCTTCTGTACTTTGTAGCTGTGAGACCCAGGTAGAACAGCACGAGAAGAATGAATTACGTGCTCCGGCATATCCGCTGGTGACAATTGATCCTTATACTAGTGCATGGTCTACTACGGACAATCTATACGACAGTCCTGTAAAACATTGGACAGGCAAGGATTTTTCTTTACTTGGTGTTGCAAAAGTAGACGGACAAACCTACCGTTTCATGGGAACGGAAGAGCTGGAACTAAGACCTTTGGTGAAGACATCCGAACAAGGTAGCTGGACAGGAAGGTATACCACTCAACAGCCTGCTGACGGATGGCAGAATGCCGGATTCAATGATAAAGCATGGAAAGAAGGCGAAGCTGCCTTCGGAACGATGGAAAATGAACATACAGCTAAAACCCAATGGGGAGAAGAATTTATCTGGGTACGCCGGGTAGCTGATATTCAGGAAGACTTGACAGGAAAGAATGTATATCTTGAATTCTCTCATGACGATGATGCTATTATTTATATCAACGGCATCAAGGTAGTGGATACAGGCAATGCTTGTAAAAAGAACGAACGGGTGAAACTGTCGGAAGAAGTAGTAGCTTCTTTGAAACCGGGTGAGAATCTGATTGCAGGCTATTGTCATAACCGGGTAGGAAACGGACTGTTGGATTTCGGATTGCTGGTAGAATTGGACGGTTACCGTTCTTTCCATCAAACAGCGCAACAAACTTCTGTAGATGTACAACCCATGCAGACTTATTATACATTTACTTGCGGTCCGGTAGATTTGAAACTGACATTTACCGCTCCTATGTTCATGGATAATCTGGACTTGTTGTCACGTCCGGTCAACTATATTTCTTATGAAGTAGCCTCCAATGACGGAAAGAAACATCAGGTTGAGCTGTATTTCGAAGCATCTCCGCAATGGGCAATCGACCAACCTCACCAGGAATCTGTTGCCGACAGCTTTACTGACGGCGATTTGTTATTCCTTCGTACCGGAAGCCGCAATCAGGATATTCTGAAGAAAAAGGGTGATGATGTTCGTATCGACTGGGGACATTTCTATCTGGCCGCTGAAAAGAAAAATAGCACTTATGCAATCGGTGACGGTAGAGAGCTGCGCAAGAACTTCGTAGCCAATAAACTGGAAGCTCCTACCACAAACGGTTATGATAAACTGGCTTTGGTACGTTCATTGGGCGAAACACAAAAAGCTGATGGCCACCTGTTGATCGGATATGATGATATTTATTCTATCCAATACTTTGGTGATAACCTGCGTCCTTACTGGAACCGTGAGGGCAATGAAACGATTGTTTCCCAATTCCAGAAAGCAGAGAAAGAATACAAGACACAAATGAAGAACAGCGCTGCTTTCGACAAGAAACTGATGGAAGAAGCTACTGCTGCCGGTGGACGTAAATATGCCGAACTTTGTGCATTGGCTTATCGTCAGGCATTGGCTGCACACAAATTGGTACAGGCTCCGAACGGCGACTTGGTATTCCTTTCTAAGGAGAACTTCAGTAATGGTTCCATCGGAACAGTCGACCTGACTTATCCGGGAGCTCCGTTGCTTTTATACTACAATCCGGAATTGGTGAAAGCTACCATGAACCATATCTTCTATTATAGCGAAAGCGGAAAATGGGCGAAACCATTTGCTGCACATGATGTCGGTACTTATCCATTGGCTAACGGCCAGACTTATGGCGGTGATATGCCGGTAGAAGAATCGGGTAATATGGTAGTATTGGCTGCTGCCATTGCAAAGGTAGAAGGTAATGCAGATTACGCACAGAAACATTGGGAAACCCTGACTACGTGGACAGACTATCTGGTAGAGAACGGACTTGATCCGGCCAACCAACTTTGTACCGATGACTTTGCAGGTCACTTTGCACACAATGCCAACCTTTCTATCAAAGCAATCATGGGTGTTGCTTCATACGGTTATCTGGCAGATATGCTGGGCAAGAAAGACGTGGCTGAAAAGTACACACAGAAAGCGAAAGAAATGGCTGCCGAATGGGTGAAAATGGCGGATGATGGTGACCACTATCGTCTCACATTTGACAAACCGGGAACATGGAGCCAGAAGTATAACTTGGTGTGGGATAAACTGTTGGATCTGCAAATCTTCCCTAAAAATGTTGCAGAAACGGAAATAGCTTACTATCTTTCGAAGCAAAATAAATATGGTCTTCCGTTGGATAACCGTGAAACATACACAAAGACCGACTGGATCATGTGGACAGCTACATTGGCAAATGACAAAGCTACCTTTGAGAAATTTATCGAACCCGTATATCTGTTTATGAACGTGACACCTAACCGTGTTCCGATGTCCGACTGGGTATTTACAGACGAACCGAATCAAAGAGGCTTCCAGGCACGTTCCGTTGTAGGTGGATATTATATCAAAATGCTTGAAGGAAAACTGATTAAATAAAACAAAATACCATGAAGAAACTAGCTCTATTCGCTTTTACGTTACTTAGTGCATGGGCTATGACTGCAAAAACAATTACCGGACCGGTGGACTATGTTAGTCCGCTGGTTGGTACGCAGTCAAAGCACGCATTATCTACCGGAAATACTTCCCCTGCCATTGCGCTGCCTTGGGGAATGAACTTTTGGGTTCCGCAGACTGGTAAAATGGGTGATGGATGGGCCTATACGTATGACGCTGACAAGATCAGAGGATTCAAACAAACCCATCAGCCAAGTCCCTGGATCAATGATTACGGTCAATTTGCCATCATGCCGGTAACCGGTAAGGCAGTATTTAATCAGGATGAGCGTGCCAGTTGGTTCTCTCATAAAGCTGAAACGGCTACTCCTTATTATTACAAAGTATATCTCGCCGATCATGATGTAGTGACCGAAATTGCTCCGACAGAGAGAGCGGCTGCTTTCCGTTTCACTTTCCCCGAAAACGACCACTCTTATGTAGTGGTAGACGCTTTTGATAAAGGCTCGTTTGTGAAAGTAATCCCTTCGGAGAACAAGATTATCGGTTATACCACTAAAAACAGCGGTGGTGTTCCTGCCAACTTTAAGAACTATTTTGTACTAGTATTCGACAAACCGTTTACTTATACGGCTGTCGTAGCCAGTGGTGTGATTGACACCAACAAACTGGAAGCGACAGACAATCATGCCGGTGCACTGATCGGTTTCAAAACCCGAAAGGGCGAACAGGTAAATGTGCGTGTGGCTTCCTCTTTTATCAGCCCCGAACAGGCGGAACTGAACCTGAAAGAACTGGGTACGGACAACGTTGAACAGATTGCAGCAAAAGGGCGTAAGGTATGGAACGACGTTTTGGGACGCATCGAAGTGGAAGATGATGATATCGACCATTTGCGTACTTTCTACTCCTGCCTGTATCGTTCGGTATTATTTCCCAGAAGTTTCTACGAGATAGATGCCAAAGGAGACGTGATGCACTACAGTCCTTATAATGGCGAAGTGCTTCCGGGCTATATGTTTACCGATACCGGTTTCTGGGATACGTTCCGTTGTCTTTTTCCCTTCTTGAACCTGATGTATCCGGAGATGAACCAAAAGATGCAGGAAGGTTTGGTGAACGCTTATAAAGAGAGCGGTTTCTTGCCGGAATGGGCAAGTCCGGGCCATCGGGATTGCATGGTCGGCAATAACTCCGCTTCCGTGGTAGCCGACGCTTATATCAAAGGCTTGAGAGGATACGATATCGAGACGCTTTGGGAAGCTTTGAAGCATGATGCGAATAGCCAACTGCCGAGAACGGCTTCCGGTCGTGTCGCTTACGAGGAGTATAATAAACTGGGTTATGTACCGAATAATATCGGTATCGGACAAAATGTGGCTCGTACCTTGGAATATGCTTATAATGACTGGACAATTTATGCGTTAGGAAAGAAACTAGGCAAGCCGGCAAGCGAGATCGATATCTTCAAGCAACGGGCTAACAACTATAAGAATGTGTACGCCCCAAAATATAAGTTGATGGTCGGACGCTCTGATAAGGGCGAGTTCAACCCTTCTTTTAAAGGTACGGACTGGAGCCGTGATTTCTGCGAGGGTAATAGCTGGCATTGGAGTTTCTGTGTTTTCCACGATCCGCAAGGTCTTATCGACTTAATGGGAGGAAAGAAGGAATTCAATCATATGATGGATTCCGTCTTCAAGATGCCTAGCCGTTTGGGTATGGATAGCCGCGGTATGATCCATGAGATGCGTGAGATGCAAGTAATGAATATGGGACAATACGCCCATGGCAACCAACCCATCCAGCATATGGTGTATCTATACAACTATTCCGGCGAGCCTTGGAAAGCCCAATACTGGGTGCGCGAGATCATGCACAAACTTTATACCGCTGAGGCGGATGGCTATTGCGGCGATGAGGATAACGGACAGACTTCCGCATGGTATGTGTTCTCTGCCTTAGGCTTCTATACCGTATGTCCGGGTACCGACCAATATGTATTAGGTACCCCTTTGTTCAAATCCGTAAAGCTCCATCTGGATAACGGAAAGCAGGTGTTGATCCAAGCGGACAAGGCCGATCGGGAAAATCGTTACATCAAGGGTATGAAAGTAAACGGCAAGACCTACACCCGCAATTTCTTGACACACGAGCAGTTGCTAGGTGGCGCGAAGATCCAATACCAAATGAGTGATACCCCTAATAAACAGCGAGGTATACAAGATAGCGATCGTCCGTATTCTTTCTCGTTGGAATAAGAAAACCATGATGCCCATTGTAAGCCTGTTACAATAGGCATTCTAAGCACCTTACGATGCCCATTGTAAAGACCTTACGATGGGCATTGTTATTTTATGTGAATTCCGGTTTGAAATAATGATGGAGAGAGTTGCGTTTTACCTTAGGGTTGTTACCTTTGCGATGACTAATCAGTTTTTCTATCCTCTTTGTTTATCCTTTTAATTTAGATGTATGGCAAACTCAAAAGAGATGACGAGGGGTGCTGTATTCCCTCTTCTATTCAGTTTCACGATGCCATTGTTATTAGGGAATCTGCTTCAGCAGACTTATTCTTTGATCGATGCCGCTATCGTTGGTAAATTTCTAGGTATTAATTCGCTGGCTGCCGTAGGAGCCAGTACCTCGGTGATTTTCTTGATTCTGGGATTCTGTAACGGATGTTGCGCTGGTTTTGGCATCCCGGTAGCTCAAAAGTTCGGGGCGAGGGATTATGCGACGATGCGCCGTTACGTGGCGGTGGGGTTGCAATTGGCTACGGTGATGTCCGTGGTGATCGCCGCTATCTCCGGTTTCTATTGCCGGGATATCTTGCGGGGGATGCAGACACCCGGGAATATCTTCGATGGGGCCTATGATTATTTGTTTGTTACTTTTATCGGTATTCCTTGTACATTCTTCTATAATTTGTTGGCAAGTATCATGCGGGCTTTGGGAGATAGCAAGACTCCGTTCTGGTTCTTGCTGTTCTCTACGGTCTTGAATGTTTTCTTGGATTTATTCTGCATCTTGGGGTTAGGATGGGGTGTGATGGGAGCGGCTATCGCTACGGTTTTCTCGCAAGGGCTTTCCGCCATTCTATGTTATTTATATATGCTTCGGAAATTTCCGATCTTACGGGCTACTTCCTCTGAGGATCGAAGGTTTCATGCCGGGCTGGCCCGTACCTTATTGGCGATGGGGGTTCCGATGGGATTGCAATTTTCTATTACCGCTATTGGCAGTATCATGTTGCAGAGCGCCAATAACGCCTTGGGCACGGCCTGTGTCGCTGCCTTTACTTCCGCCGCCCGTATCAAGATGTTATTCATTTGCGCTTTTGAGAGTTTGGGTATCGCCATGGCTACGTATTGCGGACAGAATTATGGGGCGGGAAAGCCAGAGCGTATTTTGCAGGGAATTAAAGTGAGTTCGTTGATGATGCTTACGTATGCCGCCGCTACATGGATGATCTTGATGCTGGGGTCTCGTTGGCTGGCCTTGTTGTTTGTGGCTCCATCTGAGGTCGAGATACTGGACTATACGGAGCAGTTTTTGCATATTTCTTGCTGGTTCTTCCCGGCTGTCGGGCTACTGTGTATCTTGCGTTACGCGATACAAGGGGTAGGTTTTAGCAACCTTGCGATGCTCTCGGGTGTTTCAGAGATGATCGCACGTGTCTTGGTGAGCTTGTATGCGGTTCCCGCTTTTGGGTTCTTGGGCGTTTGCTTCGGTGATCCGTTGGCTTGGGTTGCCGCTGACTTATTCTTGATACCTGCGTTTTTGTATGTTTATAAAAAGATAAAGAAAAGATTAGATGATGAGAAAGTATCGGTGTCCGCAGTGTGATATCCCTTCTATGTATGTAAAGAATGCGGCAGGGGAACGTCTTTTAGTGTATGTTCACGAGAATGGGGAGGTCGTTCCCAAAGATCCCACTACGGATCTGTCCGGATTTGACTTGACAGAGGTATTTTGCCTAGGATGCTCATGGCATGGAGCGCCTAGGAAATGCCGGTGATTTTTGTATCTCTATCCTCTCGGAAGTGATAGGATGAGTGAACGCTAGATATTCAGCGTGCAGATAGAGCCGTTCCGCCTTTCGCCCGTAAAGCTCATCGCCAAGGATGGGGCAATGAAGACCTAGGGGATGGGCGGCGTGTACCCGTAGCTGGTGGGTACGTCCGGTTTGGGGATAAAAGGCGATAAGGGTTTTTCCGGAAGTCCGTTCCAATACCCGGTAGCGTGTGAGGGCAGGTTTCCCGAATTCTTCGCTTACGATTTGCCGGGGTCTGTCCAAAGGATCGGGGCATAGCGGAAGACGAATCTCGCCCTCATCTTGGGGAACTTCGCCCTCTAATAAGGCGATATACCTTTTCTGGATGGTTCGGTTCTTGAATTGGGCTTGCAGGTTCTGATGCGCTTCTTTGGTCTTGGCGGCGAGTAGCAAGCCGGATGTCGCCATATCCAAGCGATGTACGATAATTGGGCCGGTGGCTTCCGGATAAAGGATCGATAGCCTTTGATAGACGGAGTCCACATCTCCCTTGCCGGGAACGGAGAGCATACCTTCCGGTTTATTGATGACCAACAAATAGTCGTCCTCATAAAGGATATCCAGCTTCGTCTCCCGGTGAGAGTCCGCCAATAACGGATTTTCATCTACCCGCAATCCCTGTAGCATATGATGGAGGATCGGCTCGCATTTTCCTTTGCAAGCCGGATAATAATATCCATGGTGCCGGATCTCCGTCTTGGGAGAATCGCCCCACCAGAACTCAGCCATGGCGATCGGTTCCAACTGATGCTGGTAGGTGTATTGCAAGAGTTTAGGGGCGGCGCACTCACCCGCTCCGGCAGGCGGCGCACCTTGGTAGGTAGGGGCGAACAGTTCGCATAAGTCCTTCACCTCGCCCCGGGCGTTCAGGATTCGGAATTGTTCGAACAACTTGCGTTGCAAGGCCGCCGACCGTCGCTTGCGTTCTTGCTTCAGTTGCTCGATCTCCTGCTCAAGCCGATCCACCTTGGCTTGATCCTCCTCCAGTATAGACCGCAATGATTTCTTGGTTAGCTTGTGAGCGGCTTTCATGTGTTGGCTCTCTTTAATAAGAAGTGTGGTCTCTTCTTCCGTGAGAGGGAACTGCCGAAGTCGGTCGCGCTCCTCTTTCCTCTTTTTCATCAAGTCTTTTGCGGCCTGTAATACGAAATCGCAGTATTCGATCGTGCTTTGTAACCTCGACCGTACGTCTTCGAGAGCTGGAGAGGCTTGCAGGGTTCGGATACGGGCATTGATCTCATTGATCCGCTCCTCCTCTTGCCGGAAGAAACCATCCGGTTGTAATAGGTCATAGATCGGGGGGACGAAGAAAGGATGTACATTCTTCCCCGCTAGGTTACCGGAGAACGCGGCCAGATAGCCGACCTCTCCGGCGGGAGTACGAACCACCAATACGCCGAACATTTTTCCGGTTTGTAACTCTTCCCGCCATTCGGTTCGTTCTTTCAGGTATGCCTGCGTCTCCTCAGCCGCTATTACGCATAGAGGATGCGGTGTATAGTGAAAAGGATACGTGAATCGTTCCGGTAAGGGGATCGATTGTATCGGTTGGGCAAACGTGTGAAACTTAGATTCCATCATTCATTTTTTAATAGACAATAAGCATAAACGGCCGGTGCCGTAGGATCTCCCTCTTGATACAATCCCGGACGGGAGATACGATCCCATTGGATCAACGACCGGGTCTCTTTCGCGGAGAGAGCTTCGCCGACGATCTCGTTCCATGCTTGTCCGTCCTTACTCCAGTAGAACGTGCTATGCGTACCGTTGGTCACTTTCATCCGTAGATATAAAGGCGAGGCGGGAAGAGGAAGATCGGCCAATGGATGTTCTTTCCCCTCTAGGATATATTTCAATATCAAACGGTCTCCTGCGCATCCGCAGGTGATTAGGTTATTTGCGTCTCCGTACATCGTGATTCCTTTCCAACTGTCATTCCGGTTTACGATCGCTGTTTCTAACGTGTAATCCGGGGAGGTTGGGCGTAAACAAAGTGCCGCTCCGGTCTTTACGCCGGGTTTCGGTGTTCCGGATAGAGATAGTTTACCGTTCTTGATCTCGGTCTTGACATCCGTGTAAGGATAGTTCCAACTCCATTCGGGACGCAAGGTAGCACCGGTGAAATCATCCGAGAAATCGAATACCGGCACTTGTGCGGACTCGGCAAATGGCATGGGTTGCGTGCGGCTTGCGTATTCCCCAGTTACGAAGTGAGGCCAATGATCCTCGCCCATTCTCACCTCTTGCAGGTAAGGTTGGCGACCTTGGTAGAAGCCGCTTCCCGGCTGGTAAGCGTGGCATAGGTAATACATGCGTCCGTCCGGTGTTGTCGTAATCGTTCCGTGACCGATGGAGAGAACCTCCTTGCTTCCGTGCAAGATCGGGTTTCCTTGGTATTTCTCGTAAGGACCTTCCAGCTTTTTCGAGCGAGCCACGGATACGGCGTAATCGCTCTGCGGGCCGCAACAGCCTCTCACGGAGTAGATGATATAGTAATATCCGTCTTTCTTGAACCAATGCAGACCTTCCATACCTTGACGCTCATCGTCACGCAGCAGGCTGAAAGGCTTTCCGTCTAGGCGAAGCCCATCGTCCGTCAACTTACAGGCCAATAACTCTATGGGTTGGTTATCCAATCCATAAGCCTTCCAACTGATGTAAAGTTTGCCTTTGTCCTCCAAGATAAATGCGTCTATCGCTTCCTTCCCAAACTCTACCACCGGGCCGTAATCCTTGAACTTGCCCGTAGGTGAATCCGCCACGGCGACACCGATGCACGAGATGTTATCCGATTGCTTCCGGGCCGTATAATAGACATATACCTTCCCTTTATGCTGATACCATTCCGGAGCCCAGAATGAGGATTTAGTCCATTCCGGCTTCTCGTCGAATACATGTCCGGTTTGCTGCCAGTTCACCAAATCGGTAGAGGTGAAAACCGGATAATAGGGGGCCCATTCCGAGGAGGTGCCAGTGATATAGTAAGTCTGGTCGATCCGGATAATGGAAGGATCGGCTACGTCACCGTGGATCACGGGATTGGTAAAATAGGATTCTTGTTGCGCTAGTCCTGTGGCCAAGGAGGCGGCACAGAAGAATAGTGTGAAAATCTTTCTCATGTTTTATCGTATTTTTTTTAAGATATTCTTACGTACGGTTCGCAAAGAGATTTGTAGTAAATCGGGTTCCGCCAGATCAAGTAGTGTCTTATACTCCTGTAATAGCTCTGGAATGGGACGGCATAACTCATATCCCAGTTTCATGCAAAGCGTTTGCACACCGGGTAATTCCTTCGCTGAAAGCATCCGGTCCAGGCAGAAGTTCAGGAAATCTACCCGTGGGGGATTCGCCTGGGGCTGTCGTACAAGCAGGTTCAAGAGAATGCGTCGCTTTCCGGAGTGCTTACAGTTAAGCACCTCATTTATCAGCTCATCCTGTTTATCATATAGCCATTCGTTTTCCTTGGTCGAGAAATGGCTACAGACCCATAACGCTTGATAACTAACGGCATCATCCGGATCGAATATCAGATCGTATAGCTCTGCTTTCCGTTCTTGGTTCCCTTGTACATAAAATAATATCTCATGGATATCCTCTATATGACAGCGGCTTGATAGTCTATCTTTTAGGTCCATTCTCAATCTTTGTTGTTGTCTCTTTATCTTTTCTGCCGTAAAGTTATAGTCTTTTTAGCAAAGTTTCCCTAGTTCGCTTACTTTTGTGCCCCATTGATAAAAGAATGGATAGATATGCGATATATGAATTTATTAAATGACTTAACAATTGATTGTAAAAATAACGGAGGGTGTTACCGAGTAAAGGATCAGTTGAAGAAGGTTAAGTATTTATTAAAATAGTATCTTTGCTCCACAAGAAACAGTCTTGGGGCGAATGGTGACGGTTGGCTTGTGTTGTGATTTGTTTTTAAATTAGTATCTTTGATCTATTGGAAACATCTATATTTGGTAAATGGTCTATCAATAAGG
>OGRU01002334.1_pt1 | contig 12540 bp, 14 predicted proteins | sample 1553541 | NCBI WGS metagenome assembly OGRU01 (sample SAMEA2580068, study PRJEB22360) | human gut metagenome | biome: human gut; feature: human-associated habitat; material: faeces | place: Denmark | collected 2008/2010
CCCCGACCTTTTGGTCCGTAGCCAAACGCTCTATCCAGCTGAGCTAAACGCACATCTTTGTTGCTTTTCCTTTGTGATATTTCGTATCACCGCTGCAACAATATGTATGATACTCTAAGACCTATAAAATGTCAAGGGTTTTTTGAAAGTTTTTTTATTTTTTTTCAAAAATATTTTTTATTGCTATTTTTGATGCAAAAGCAACAGTTTTCTAGTTTCTTCTCAGTGCCTCGATGGGGCTGAGTTTGGCTGCTTTTCTTGCCGGGTAGATTCCGAAGAATACACCTACTGCACAGGAGAACAATGTTGCCGCCAGGATAGTTCCCAGACTGATCCCTGGTGTGATGGTGGTTCCCATGCTGCTGCCGATCACCGCACAGATCACATGTCCCCCTGCGATGCCAAGGACAATGCCGATCAGGCCACCCATGATGGTCAGGATCGCTGCCTCAGCAAGGAACTGAAGCATAATGGAAGAAGTCTTTGCCCCAAGGGATTTACGGATACCGATCTCTCTGGTGCGCTCTGTGACGGACACCAGCATGATGTTCATAACACCAATACCGCCTACCAGAAGGGAAATTCCCGCAACAAAAGAAATAAATGCGGTGACCATTCCAAGCATCTGGTTCATGGATTTCATGATATCCTGGAAACTCTGTACCTGGAAATAATCGTCTCCGGCACAATGATGGCGTCTTTCCAGAAGATTTACGATCCGGTCTGCCACCACCTGGGAATCCAGATTTTTGTCTGCCTGAACTGTGATCTGATAGAACTCACCGGTACTTCCTGTAAAATCGTCCATGGCCGTATAAGGCACGTTAATGGACACAGGCATACCGTCATAAGTGTAGCTGACAAAAGTACCGTTCTCCTTCTGCGTGGTAACTCCGCAGATACGAAATGTCTTGGTCAGATCATAACAGGTGACATCCAGTGTCATTCCCACGACATCATCCGTTCCAAAAAGCCGCTTCGCGTCGGCATCTGAGATCACACAGACATTTTTTCCCTCTTCAACCTCTTTCTGTCCGAAGTAACTTCCATACTTCACAGAAGCATTGTCCACCAGTTTGGCGTCCTGCGCCTCACCGGTTACTGTAAGATTAAAATCGCCTTTTCCGGTTACTGTCTCTCCTGTATAGGAATCTGAAACATTAACACCTTCCACACCATCCAGATCCCGGACCGCATCAATATCCTCAGGCTGGATCCAGACATCATCTGCGGTGGCATCATCGCTGCAGTACACCGCAATCTGGCCGCCGCCGATATCATCGATCTCACTGTTCATCTGATTCTTGGTTCCTTCACCGATGGAAACAATGGCGATCACCGATGCAATACCGATAATGATACCCAGCATGGTAAGAAACGATCTTCCCTTATTTGCCATGATGTTGTGGATCGCCATTTTGATGTATTCATAAATATTACTCATTGGCAGTCTCCCCTGTCTCTGCTGCACTGTCACCATCTGCAGGTGCTGCTTCTGCCGTCATTCCCTCTTCCAGAGAACCCAGATCCTCGATGACCTCATCGCCTGCTTTGATTCCATCTGTGATCTCAACAGAATCCTCAGAACTGATTCCTGTAGTGATGTCCTGTCTTGTGATCACGCCGTCTTTCAGTACATAACAGAAAGAGCCATCTTTACCAATATTTACCACTCCTGCCGGAAGTGTTACTACATTTTCAGCCTTTTCCGCATAGATCTTCACCTTTGCGTCAACGCCGAGGAAAATATCTTTATCCGGTTTATCAATACTGACAGTAGCTGCGATCAGAGTAGATCCCTTCTCGTTTGTTGTAGCAATATGGCTGATCTTCGTTACCTTGCCGGTATATTTCTTATCACCGATGGTAATATCCGCAGTCTGGCCTTCTTTTACCTTTGCATAATCATACTTGGATACATTGATGTCCACACTGACTTTATCTGTGTTCTGCAGGGTAAAAAGCTCCATTCCCTGTGTCACTGCTGCTCCCTGCTGCACTGCAGACTTGGAAATAACGCCGTTAAAATCTGCCGTGATACCTTTTTTTCCTTCCGCAACAAGTTCTTTTGCAGATTTGGCATCCAGTTCTGTAAGATTATTGCTGACTCTCAGCTTCTCTTTTTCTTCCTTTGTAAGGCTGGTAGAATCTGCCTCTGCAATGGATTTCTGTGTGGCAAGATCGGACTGAAGATCTGCCAGATCAGAACTTGCCTGATCAATGGCATTCTCAATTCCTGAAGTATCCACAGATGCACCTGTGGAAGCAGCGGATGCACTTCCCTGGTCTGTCAGATCCTGTCCATCGTCCTGTGTTCCGTCTGTAACAAAATCTTCCCCTCCGGCACTGCTGTAATCCGAATATTCCGGCATTTTCGGCTGAGCCGCCTTTTTATCCTCGTAAGCTTCTTTTGCCTCCTGGCAATTGATCTCGGCCTGGCTTCTTGTGTTCTCCGCTTCGTCCAGTGCCTGCGCGTTCTCATCACTCTGGTCTGCCTGCCACTGGGCAAAAGCCATCTGATAATTATTATCTGCCTGGTTATACTCGCCCTGGGCCTTAATATAGGCGGCATTCAGCTCGCCCAGTTCCTTCTGATACTGGGGAAGCGTTTCATTCTGATATGTAGTAAGCGCCTCTGCATATGCTCTCTGGATTTCCGCTTCCTGGGCTGCCTGAGCATCGGCTTTTGCCTGGGCTTCCGCCTGAGCCTGGGCCTGTGCGTCTGCTGCTGCCTGCGCCTGCACAGATGCCAGCTGAGATTTCAGTGATGCCAGATAGTTCTGCTTATCTTTCACCTGCTGCTCCAAACTGGAAACTTTTGATTTGGCATTATTCTGCTTCTGCTGTGCCTCATCAGATTTATTGATGGAATTTTTGTAATCATACTCTCCGGATTTCACATTCAGTTCTGCCTTCTGATTATCTCTCTCCAGATCTTTCAGCTCAAATTCCACAAGTTTTGTACCCTTTGAGACGGAATCCCCTTCTGCAAAAGATACTTTTTTTATCTGTGCGTTTACCGGTGAATAAAAAGTTTTCTGTTCATCACTGACAACCGTTCCGGTTGCATCCACAATTTCTTCCACATCTCCGGTCTCCGCCTTTGTAACCGAAACCTGAGGAAGCTGTGCCTCGCCGCGGCTTCCTCCTGATACTGCGTAAAAACCGCCTGCCACAACTGCCACTGCCGCTACACCGATTACAATCTTTTTTCCTTTTTTCATTTCTGTTAAGCCTCCTCGACGAATTCCTCATTAATCATATCTGATTCAATTTTTCCATCCATGATACGAACCACCCGTTTGGCCTGAGCCGCGATTCCATTATCATGGGTGATCAGGATCAACGTTTCTCCGGATCTGTGCATTCCCTTCAGAATCTCCATAATTTCCCTGCTGGATGCAGAATCCAGATTTCCGGTAGGTTCATCCGCCAGAATTACAGGGGGCTTGGCCGCAATCGCTCTTGCAATGGCCACACGCTGCTGCTGTCCGCCCGACATTTCGTTTGGCTTATGATCCATACGCTTCTCAAGTCCGACTTTTTTGAGGGATTCCACAGCAAGCTTTCTTCTTGTTTTCCGGTCGATCCCACGATAGATAAGAGGAAGCTCCACATTTTCTATTGCGGTAAGATTCGCGATCAGGTTAAAACCCTGAAAGATAAATCCGATCTCTTTATTTCGAACCACCGAGAGATCATTATCCTTCATTGTGGATACATCTGTTCCATTCAGATAATATTTCCCGGAGGTGGGGACATCCAGGCAGCCCAGCATGTTCATAAATGTAGATTTTCCGGAACCGGACTGTCCGATAATTGCCACAAATTCACCTTTATGTATTTCCAGATTCACATGATCCAGCGCCCGCACTTCATTTTCTCCGGGATTGTAAACTTTGCACAGATCCACTACCCGTACCAATGCTTCTTCCATAATTAAACTACTCCTTCTAAAGTAAACCAGTCTCAGGCAAGCTCTATCCACTGCTTATTGCTTTTCGCAACCCCGCAGGGGACTTACTTGATTTGGTTAAAAAATACAGAGCGAAGTCTGCAGGGGATACTGCTGTTTATCGGCGGAATGATCCGCACCCAAACAGCAGCAGGCAGACTGCTCTGTCCTTTCCGGGAAAACCCCGCTCATTGATCTGTAACGAAAAGATCACCGGAATGTCTTCAGAACTGACGCATTTTTATGCATCAAGTAAAAATGCCTTATACGCTTTATATGCCTCATACACGTCCGCCTTGCTGGTAACTTCCCACGGAGCATGCATACTCAGCACAGCCACGCCACTGTCAATGACTTCCATTCCGTAAAGCGCCGCAATATAAGCGATGGTTCCGCCGCCGCCAAAATCGACTTTTCCAAGCTCTGCTGTCTGAAAAGCGACATCATGATCATCAAAGATCCTGCGTACTCTCGCCACATACTCTGCATTGGCATCGTTGGAACCGGATTTTCCTCTTGCTCCGGTGAACTTGTTGAGAACAATACCGCGTCCCAGATATGCTGCGTTCTTTTTCTCAAAAGCCTCTGCATAGGCCGGATCATAACCTGCGCTCACGTCAGAAGAAAGCATGCTGGAATTACGAAGTGCGCGTCTCAGGGCAAGCTCGGAATAGCATCCCATTCCATCCAGAAGCTCTGCCACACTGTTCTCAAAAAATCTGGACTGCATACCTGTAGCACCAACGCTTCCAATCTCTTCCTTATCTACAAGGAGACAACAGCCGGTACGCTTCGGTGTCTCTTCCATCTCCAGCATTGCCGCAAGGGAAGTATAGGCGCATACGCGGTCATCCTGTCCGTATGCCGCGATCATACTGCGGTCAAGTCCACAGTCTCTGGCTTTTCCTGCCGGAACGATCTCCAGCTCTGCAGAAAGAAAATCTTCCTCTTCAATACCATATTTCTCATTCAGGATATTCAGAACATTCTGTTTCACAGCATCTTTTTTCTTATCATCCGGAAGATCCGCAAGAGGTCTGCTGCCGATCAGGATATCCAGATTCTCGCCCTCAATAACCTCAGCCGCCTTCTTCTGGAGCTGTTTTCCGGAAAGGTGGATCAGAAGATCAGTGATGTAAAGTACCGGATCTTCCTCATCCTCACCAATGCTGACCGCCACAACACTGCCGTCCTTCTTTGCAACAACACCATGCATGGCAAGTGGAAGTGTCACCCACTGATATTTCTTCACACCGCCATAATAATGAGTATCCAGATAAGCAAGGTCTGTATCCTCATACAGCGGATTCTGCTTCACATCCAGCCTCGGTGAGTCAATATGTGCACAGAGAATGCTCATGCCTCCGGAAAGTTCTTCATATCCTACATGAAACAGAGCAATAATCTTCTTCATTCCTACCGCATAAACCTTATCACCGGCTTTGATCTTCTCGCCTTTTTTGATCTTGGACTCAAGGGATTCGTATCCGGCAGCTTCTGCTTCCTTCACGATCTCTGTGACACATTCACGCTCTGTTTTTCCTTTATCCAGAAATTCTCTGTAGGCTTTCGCAAGCTTCTCCATTTCTGCCTCTTCTGCTTCCTTATAGGAGAGCCACGCATTTCTTCTTTCCATCTTCATGTTCCACCTTTCTTTATAATTTCTGACAGATACCGTTTCTCATCATATTATCTGCAATCTGTCTACTATTATAGGTCAAACACTTATGAATTTCCACCGCAATTGATATTCTTTACAAAATCTTTATGATTCGTTATAGTAGTTCTTAAGAATTGGTCCTGTCTGACCTGGCCAGGGCAAAGGAGGAATCAACATGCAATCATCTGCTCAGTTAAAAGAGCTTCTTCACAGCATCAACCGCAAAAGCTATCCCGCATACAAGTCCCTGCGGGGTGCATACCAGTTTGACCGTTATATTTTATCCATTGACCACGTACAGGGAGATCCTTTTGCCTCTCCGTCTCATATCAGCGTGAAACTTTCCCACCGGGACACCAAATTTCCGGAAGAATATTATAAGGATTCCCTGACCCGCATCACGCTGGGGGATTTTCTGAACCGCCAGTTTGAACAGCAGGTAAATCATTATACCTTCCGTGCAAAAGGATCCGGAAAAAGCGGCCTGATCTCAGTCAGTCACTGTGGCCAGGAGGTTCTTGCACGTACCGCCTGCGAGATTACGGAAAAAGGCATCACTGCCCGTTTTTTCATTGGTTTCCCGGCCAATGGCAGAACCATCAACTCCCCCGAACTGGAAAAAATCCTCTTCGATTTTCTCCCGGTCTGCGTGCATAAAGCGTTCTTTTACCGGAACCTTGATGCCGACCGTCTGAAAGAAGCGATCGAGCTTGCCGAAGACCAGGAATATATCCGCCGGGAACTTGCGAAGCGTTCCCTGGCTGCCTTTGTAAACGATGGGGCCATCCTTCCCAGGGAAAGCGGCATCTCTTCCCGCCCGATGAAAAATTCCGTTCCCTTTGTTTCTCCGGAAAACCTGCGAATTTCCATGGATCTGCCCCACAGAGGAACCATCACAGGCATGGGCATTCCCTGCGGCATCACATTGATCGTAGGCGGCGGCTACCATGGCAAATCTACCTTGCTTAACGCACTGGAACTGGGTATTTACAACCATATTTCCGGTGATGGCCGTGAATATGTCATTACCGATTCCTCTGCCCAGAAGCTCCGCTCTGAGGATGGCCGTTTTATCAAAGACGTAGATATTTCTCTTTTTATCAACGATCTTCCAAACAAAAAAGACACCCTCTGCTTTTCTACAGAGGATGCCAGCGGCAGCACTTCCCAGGCTGCCGGGATCGTGGAAAGTATGGAAGCCGGAAGTAAAGTGTTTCTTCTTGACGAGGATACTTCTGCCACCAACTTTATGGTACGGGATTCTTTCATGCAGCGTGTGATCTGCAGGGAAAAAGAGCCCATCACTCCATTTCTGGAACGTGCACGGGATCTCTATGAAAAGGCAGGGATCTCCACCATTCTGGTTGCAGGAAGTTCCGGAGCATTTTTCCACATTGCGGATACTGTGATCCAGATGGATAATTATCATCCCGTGGATATCACAGAAATTACCGGAAAGCTCTGTCAGGAATATCCTCTCTCAGACGTTGAAACACCTGCGTTCCGTCTGCCGGAAAGCCATCGCATCATGACCAGGTCCAAAGCGGCTCCATCCCGCCACAGCCGTCCCGGACAGCCGGAAAGACTGAAAACCAAAGTTCATGGCAAAGACGGCTTCTCTCTTGGAAAAACCGAAGTAGACCTCCGCTATGTGGAGCAGCTGATCGACTCCGAGCAGACAGCATCTCTGGCATTGCTTCTGAAGTATGCCTGTGAACATCTCATCGACGGAAAACGTACTCTGCCGGAGATCGTCACTTATCTGGATTCCCAGCTGAAAAAACAGGGCCTGGATTTCTTCTCTGAGGGAAGCTATATTCCATGTGGTTATGCCATGCCAAGGATCCAGGAGATCTATTCCTGTTTCAACCGTTACAGAAGACCGTAACTGCCCTCTGCATCCACACGACCAGTAATCTTAACAAAACAAAAAAACGTTGCCGGTTAACATTGGAAACTTTTATCTCCTCTGTCATCCGGCAACATTTTTCTGTAAATCAAAACCACCGTCCTGTCGGCTCTGTCTTGCCAACGGAACGGTGGTTTATCTTCATACATATTTTAGGGAAAGGAAAGAGTTTTTCTTAAGAGCTTCTGTTCTCTTAAGATGTTTATATCATACAGGATAAATGTGAGAGAAATTTGTACAATTTCTAATAAATTTATAAAATTTATTAAAAAATAGCAAAGAATATTGATTTTACGGGATTCTTGGAATGCAGATTTTGGTTTTACCCCAATTATTACCCCAATCCGCTCATTTTATTCTAAAAAAGGAGCAGCAGTCATAAAACTGCCACCCCGATAAATCCATTCTCTATTTGCTGCATTTCCTGCTGTTTTGTGTTCGGAAGAACATGAGCATATAAGTCCGCAGTCATGGCCAAGCTGCTATGTCCTAAGATTTTCTGTAGCGTCTGCATGTTTCCGCCCTCTTCTATGTACCGTGTTGCGAAGGTATCTCTGAAAGCATGGTGCGTAAACCTCTCGATTTCTATACCCTGCTGTCGGAGCCGCTTTAAAACGTTATCTATAGCAGATGATACCGTGGATGATGCTATTGCCTTAGCTCCATTACTCCCGATAAAGATATTACTATCCATCTTTCTCGCATGGATTTCCCCGTAAACCATGGACATTTTGGTTTTCTGCATCTGCAAGATTTTTTTTATTGTGTCATTCATAGGAATATCGCGATTACTGGTATCTGATTTTGGCAAAGTCTCCTCAATACCGCCGCCCTCTTTCCAGCTCACGGTCTTGTTTACCCGGATCACATTGTTGATATAATCTATATCCTGCCACTTTAAAGCCGTGATCTCATTAAGTCTCATTCCCGTACACAAGGAAAAACAGAAAAACTCATATAACCATTCCGTCTTGGCTTCTTGCATAAACGCCTGCTGCTCTTCTCTGGTTAATGCTCTGTGAATAGTCTCACTCGCTTTTGGCCGGTCATCCTTCCTTAATGGTTTCACACTGGCAGTAGGGTTCTTCATAAGGATTTCATCATCAACAGCCGCGTTCAACACCGTTTTCAGCAGTACTATAACACCATTAGTCATGGATGCACTCAGCTTCTTTGATAAATCCTGCTGCAATTTCACCACTGCACGCTTTTCTATTTTCTGAACCTTAATTTTTCCCAGTACTGGTTTGATATGGTTATTGTACTTCGACCGGTTTATTTTAATGCTGCTGTCCTTGATCGTTCCTCTCCGGGACTTCTCCCATTCATCAAAATATGCGTCCAGTGTTATATTTTTGTTGGAATTATACAGACCTGCCTTAATTTCCTCACGGATCCTGAGTTCATTCTCCGCACATTCCTTTGTGCTACGACCATAGGCACTGTATCTCTTGCCCTCCACGGTAAAACGCTTTTCGAATAAACCATTTTCTTTTTTTCGCATTCCTGATGGTATTCTTGCCATTATATCACCTGTCTTTCTATTGGCAATAGGGCAGCAGTCCGCCGCCCCTCTGATATTATCCTAATAATTTTGAAACAAAAGTATAGATCACTTCCAGCCAGTGAAGATCATTACATTTCTGAATCAGTTTAATAGTTTCTTCTTTGTAATCCATATCAATTTCCCCCGTTCTTTAATACTCTGGCAATGAATCTATAGAAGAATTCAAGCAGGCTATCATCATTTACCTTCTGTAATATCTCAATAGTTTCTTTCTTGTAATCCATATTAGTACCCCCACTGTCTCTTAAATGAGACAATTACGTTATACAAAAATTTCAGAAATTTCTCGCTCTGGATTTCATTCAAGAGATTTCCAATTTCTTTTTTATAATCCATGCTATACCTCCGTACCACTATCCTATCAGCGTTTTCATGAATACATAGATTGACCTTATCCAATAAATGTTATCTATCTTTTCCAGCATCTCAATTATCTGCTTTTTGTAGTCCATGTTATGCCTCCGCCACTTTTGCATTGTCCTTTATTCGCTTTACCATCAAATAATTTGCAAGGTTATGTACCCTCTTGAGGTCTTCCGGATCATTCATCATTAAAGCATCTGTAATCAGCCAGAAACGCTCCTGATCTTCCTCTGATAATTCCATAAATGCTTCATTACTGGAACAAGCCACCTGAAAGAGTTCTGCCAGCTCATAGGTGTGCTGTAATGATCTTCTGTCTTTGTTGCTCTGAACCACTTCCATGATTGCTTCCCTGCAAGGGATCTGAGTTAATGTGCATCTTTCCATTACTCTTCACCCTCCTGTTCTTCCTCTTCTTCCGGCGGCTGCTGATTATACGCAGCTCGCACAAAATTTTGAGCCATTTCTAAACACTTATAATCGTGAAATTTCAACACAAAATTAATAATATCCATCTTCTTCCGTAAAATTTCACGCTGACCGAGAACAAGCATCCAGTCTTCTGTAACTGCCTTTGTTTCCTCTTTTGCCTCCTGCAGTTGCTCTTTAAGATCTGCAATAATCTCTGTTGCCATGACCACACCTGCACCTTCTGTCTCCTGTACCGGAGCACCTGTGGCCTGCATCACTTCTACTGCTTCTACTGCTTCTTCTGCCTTTAATACTTCCTTTTTACTCATTTCTTATTCTCCTCTCTCTAACTCACGAATACTGTCACATACCTTTGCGGATATAAACCCACCAAAGAAAATCATAAGAACGTCCATTACTGATATCATTCTGTCCATTCCTTTCTTTTGTTGTCTGAGGGGAATGAGTATGTTATAATACGCACAGCCCCTCAATTTTGATCGTTTGTCGGGTTGCTTTGCCTTTATCAGAGTTGCCGCTCTGGTAAGGGCTTTTTTATTAAATCGCTTCTACCTGAGACTTTCCAAAGAAACTGGCTTTGTATGTTGCCCCGTCTCCTCTGCTTCCCCAGATAAGAGAACATCCGAATAATGCTGATGCTCCATGCTTTACCTTATAACCAAGCTCTTTCCACTTAGCAAAGGTATTGGTTTCCTCTGTGATTCCTGCTGCATGTTTCGCATCTTCGATTCTCTTTGCATTGATTTCTTCTGCCTTTGCAGATAACCATGCTCTGTGAAGTGCTTCTGCAAAGCTGATATTCTTTGTCTTGCGGTAAACTTTCCATGCTTTCAACATAATCTTGCTGAGATTGTACTTCATATTGCTGTCCTCCTTTGCTTTTCAAGGTCCCTCAGCCCTTCAAGCATCTTCCTGACTATTGATATGCCCTATTGCGATTCTCACAGGTATATGGCTTGAAGTATTGGGGGCTTTCGGCTCTCCCGGCTGTTGTCTGTTCCCTTGAACTGATTATAGTATATTATATCGTACCCAATATATCAATAGACATACCATACAATATTGTACCCGATATATTTTTATTATTTTGTGCAACTTGTATATTGTACCCAATAGTAATATTCAATATAATTAAAGTACTTATATCAAACTTTTCAGAAAGAAGGTGCAACATGTCAGACGAAAGTAAAGTAAGTAAAGCTCAACAAAAAGCAGTTGCCAAATACATGAAAAACAATTACGATGAAATCAAAGTTCGTGTTGAAAAAGGTAAACGTGAAATTATAAAAGCAGCAGCAGAACAGGCCGGTGAATCCTTAAACGGCTACATTAAAAAGGCTGTAGATCAGCGAATGGAACGCGACAACGCATAGCTACTATTATTCACGAAAGGATGTGCTCTCATGGTAAAACGCTTATATACCTATGATGACATTATGAATCTGCCTGATTTTATCCGGGTGGAGCTACTTGACGGAATAATTTACACAGATGACTTTACAGATTTAGAGATTGACGAAGAAGTTTTCCAGAATCCACCATCTGAGGAGCATCACGTTACCTATCGTCTTTCTATCGTTAAAAAATAAAACAACATCTGTTATTTTACTGTTCCATTTATTAGGAGGATTATATGAGCCTTTTTAGCAAAATCAAAAATGTTTTCAATTCATCATCCATTGATATTCCTGATGCGCAAACCATCTATTTTAAAAACGGAGAAATGTACAAAGTATACCCCACCGATAAGGAAAGTTGGTACGATGCCAGATATCTGGTTTCAGATGGAGTAAAATATGATCTGGAGAATCTGGATGATTTAAGGTGTATTCCCATACCTGCTTTTACAAACATTGATATTATGCATGGCTACGGTATTACCGGAAGTTTAGAATATGTATTGCGCATGAAAGCTGGCAATCTCCGTAGAAAAGGACTCCTTAAAGAATCGAATTCTATCTTGGAGCGGATTCATCTTTTTATGGGTGCAGCTGATAATGGATATCAAGAAAAAGATTTTTTAATATATTCACATCTTCTCCTAAAAGAAGGACATTTTGAAGAATCAGAAAAATATAAAGCAATTGTGCAATCTTATTTAAAAACATTAAGAGTATGCCATAATTCCTTTTCTTTCTATAATTCTGCAAAAGATATGATGGACAAATTGCTTTTTGATTGTGGAAAATATAATACTGATTACATTTCTATGAGTGCCCATCGTGCTTGTTGTGAGGAATGTAATAAATTGCAAGGACGAGTATACAGTATATCAGGAAAAAGCAAAATCTTTCCTAAATTGCCAGATGTAATACGCGAAACAGGAAAAGTTCATGATGGATGTGGTCACAATTTTTCGGTCTTCTTTTACACCGGGAAAGATGATACTATTTTCGACAAAAACGGAAATAGTGTAAATGCTATAAAATCCAGTCAACGACCTTTTAAAGACGATCGTACTGCAGAAGAAAAAAAGAATTATTTAGAACATCTTGAACAATTACAGAAAGAAAAACAAAAGGATTTAGACGAAATTGAATATTACCATATATTTTATGAGCTTCCTGAAATTGCTCCAAAGTCATTCGGTGGATATCGTAGAATGAAAAATGCTCAAACAAAAAATTTTCTCAAACTTAAAGATCAAGCAATAA
>OGRU01002336.1_pt1 | contig 12528 bp, 10 predicted proteins | sample 1553541 | NCBI WGS metagenome assembly OGRU01 (sample SAMEA2580068, study PRJEB22360) | human gut metagenome | biome: human gut; feature: human-associated habitat; material: faeces | place: Denmark | collected 2008/2010
TTACCCGGCTTCACTTCTCCGGCTATCCCTTTACGCTGCTGGAAGGCTTTGCTCGGGAAACTGCACCAATAACTGCCCTTTCAATTTTGATGTTTTTAACAAATAATATGTAAGTAGTTGAAATTTAGAAAATAATATGTTATAATAAATCTTAAATAAATGAGAGGAACAGGGGGTATCGTATGACAATTGCTACACTCAAAATAGTTTTTTGGGCTTTAGCTTTCGTGTTCTTTGTTGTATGCGAGGTCGCAACAGGAACGGCACTTGTGTCTATATGGCTTGCTATAGCAGCACTTATTGCGATGTTTTGTGCCATAGCTAAGCTTTCTTTCCTTACACAGTGCATCGTATTCGTCGTAAGCTCGGTCATACTTCTTTTGCTTACAAGACCTGTGGTCAAGAAGCTCCAGAACAAGACAGTTGCAACAAATTACGAGCTTGATGTGGGAAAAACTGCAATAGTTATTGAGCCTATAGATAACTCTGTGAACAAAGGCAGGGTCACTCTTGAGGGCACAGATTGGGCAGCAAGAACTGAGGACGGCTCAAAGATCTCAGAAGGCACACCAGTGAAGGTCGTGCGTATTGACGGTGCAAAGCTGATAGTTTCAGAAGAAAAGTAACAGCTTACATAAACTTATTTTTAGGAGGCATATAATGGAACCTGGAATTTATATCGTACTTGCTATCATCGTATTGCTTATAATTATTGTTATCAGCAACATCAAGATAGTACCGCAGGCATATGTATTTGTAGTTGAAAGACTTGGAGCTTTTCATGCGGCATGGGGAACGGGACTTCACGTAAAAGTACCTTTTATCGACCGAGTTGCAAAAAGAGTATCTATCAAAGAGCAGGTAGTTGACTTCAAGCCACAGTCAGTTATCACAAAGGATAACGTAACAATGCAGATAGACACTGTTGTGTTCTTCCAGATAACAAACGCAATGCAGTTCACATACGGCGTTGAGAGACCTATCTCGGCTATTGAAAATTTGACGGCAACAACACTCAGAAACATTGTTGGTGACCTTGATCTTGAGGCTACGCTCACTTCCCGTGACATTATCAACACAAGGATCACAGCAATTCTTGATGAAGCCACAGATAGGTGGGGCATCAAGGTGCAGAGAGTTGAGCTTAAGAATATTCTTCCGCCAAGAGAAATTCAGGACGCAATGGAAAAGCAGATGAAAGCTGACCGTGAAAGACGTGAAAAGGTCATTCAGGCAGAGGCTGAGAAGAAATCTCAGGTGCTTGTTGCAGAGGGTGAGAAAGAATCTAAGATACTCAGAGCACAGGCAGACAAGGAGTCACAGATACTTGCAGCCGAAGCTGAGAAGCAGTCTATGATACTTCGTGCAGACGCTGTAAAGGAGCAGAAGATACTTGAGGCAGAAGGTGAAGCGCAGGCTATCGACATGGTACAGAAGGCGATTGCCGAGAGTATCGTCAAGCTGAATGCTGCTAACCCTAACGAGCAGGTAATCCAGCTCAAGAGCCTTGAAGCATTTGCTAAGGCAGCAGACGGCAAGGCTACAAAGATCATTATACCAAGTGAGATACAGGGTATTGCAGGTCTTGCAACAGGACTTAAAGAAGTCATGACAGACGTTAAGAAGCCACAGTAAAACGCATATAGTTAATCCCCTTCAAGGCAAATGCTTTGGAGGGGATATTTTTGCATTGTAAAGCGAGAAGGACATTATTTACCTGTAAAAGCCGTAAATACGACTCGTACAAAGGCAATGTCGGCAAAATTGCTCATAACAGAATCAACAGACGATTTAATACAACTGTGCCGCATCAAAAGATAACCACAGACACTACTGAACTATAGTATTATGACATAGACAGCAAAGGCAGAATGATGATCAAGAAAGTGTATTTTGACCCATTTCTGGATATGTTGAATAGTGAAGTTATAAGTTACAGTATAGCAAGGACACCATCAGCTGCCGTTATGTTTGATATTTGGGGTTGTGTAGGGACTTAAAAAAACAACCGTTCCAATTTTTTTTAACATACTATTGATACCATGATTTATCAAGATGTTTGATGTCAGTCTGATGGAATGGAGTGAAGCTACTGGATTCAGGCTAACATACTGCGAATCATCTGAGCCTGTCGGGATACATAATTTCCAATTCTCCTAAAACCCGCCCAAAGTTTCTGAGCGCATACGCCACTTCTCATCAATCTCGTAAATTGCCAGATACAAAGCCTTTAAAAGCACTGTAATTCTGTCTGTGATATCAGATACCATTTCGTCGCTGACTTCAAAGCCGTAGCTATCCTCAATAGTTTCACTTAAATTCCGCGGATTCTCTCTGCTTTCTTACCGTTGCGGTAGTCGGTGTTGTTTGAACGTTCTTATGAACGATTCTTCAGAGCGTCCTCTATATCCTCAGCGTTTTTAATATCATACTCTTGTGGCAAACCTGCAATGATATTATTATTGCTTTTATTATACCATTAAAATGCATGGAAACAAAGAATGTTGGAATGACAGAGCAATTATGGAGTTATAATGAAAAATCTTGTTTACTTTATAAAATACAGTTGGCATATGCACAATATTGTACGTATATATCTGCTTTTTTCTAGTACAAAAAAAGGCTGTAATAAACACATTTATTACAACCTTATTCTTGCGACTTTTCCCCATGAAGAGTTTACATCTTCATTGTTTAAAAGCCATAGCACAGGTATACCCATAGCCATTTTCTCTCTCGGAAATGGTGCGTAACCATCTGTCAGTATTATTATGCTTGCTGGCAACTTGCTCTGCATATGTTGTCTTACATACTCAAATATTATCTGAAAATCAGTACCACCGCCTCCACACGGCTTGATTATTTTAAATTCATTCTCATCCGAAAAAGGCTGAGGCTCAATTATCGCAGCATCAAAAAATCCAAGCCAACCTTTCAGCTTGCTACCAAACTGATCTATAGCACCCTTGACCTCAGAATATGCCGCTGTTATCATATCATCTGACATTGAGCCAGATGTATCGATCATAAACAGAATATCTTCAACGCTGTCATCCTTTTCGTTGAAATCGGGAAGAAAAAATGGACAATCATAAAAACGTTTGTCAGGAGGGGTGAAACTGTAGTCAACTATTTCTTCCTGAACAAAATCATTGAGTATCTCTTTCCAGTTTGTTTGAGGCTTTTTTAACTCGCTCAACAAACGCTCGGCAAATTTCGGAAGTAAACCTCGCTGGTTTGAAGGATCTCTTATTGAAATGCTTTCGCAGGCATCTTCAAACCGTTTTACCCAGACCTCACGCAGAGTGTCATTATCTTCTTCCATCCCCCAGCGGGAATGGTCGTCCCATGTTTCGCCCGCATCGGAATGTCTTTTTTCTTCTTTATCATCTTTAATATCGGCGTTATCGTAGGAATTATCTTTTTGTTTCTGTTCACTGTAATATTGACCAGAGGAGTTTTCGCATGAATCATCTTTTTCCCCATGTTCTTTGGTTTCTTCTTTTTTATTGCTGCTTATAAGTATTGAGTATATCTGTTCAGCAGTATATTCATAGCCTTCTTTTCCGTCAGGAGCAATGTGGATGGATTCTCCTTGATTGTGCAAAGTAATTTTTTAATATCCATATTGTTTGACAATAAGATATTTGAATTTACTACTATGTCACAAGCAATGCTGAAAAGGTCAGCATCACGCTCACACTGCCGTAGGCAATGCTGAAGAACTACATGCAGTATTTCATGCATCAAGATATAATCCAATTCTTCTTCACTTAGGTTTCCCAGAAAATCAGGAGAAAAAAATATTCTCTTGCCATTTGTGGCAGCTGACTTGCAAGATTCATCTATGGAATATGTCATATGCATAAGCAGTAAACCATAAAAGCCGTTATTGCAAAGTATTCTCATTCTGGAAAGCAGCAGCTTTTTCATATATTCTCTTTTCTTTTCATCAGACAGAACCATTCATTATACTCCCTTTAGTCTGAAGCCACTTTGCGAATTCAGGTATCATTATCAGTTTTTCCTTGTAGTTATCATCAAGATACATATAATCTTTCATCAACACAGCGGAAAAATCTGGCGGCATTTGTTCGGCATATCTAATGGAATTTGCAATTTTAACAAGGTCATCCTTATTCTCTTTGGCATATGTAGTCATAGACGAAACGAGAGCATACATTGCGTCTGTATTCTGTGGCAAGGCAGGCATTTTACCGCTAAATATATCTTCGATATCCGGAAGATTTTTATACACTGATGACCAGGTTCTTAATTCTATCGCTACTCCTGTCCCCACTATTCCTGAAATAAGAGGGAACATTTTCTCAATATCATCGTCAATGAAGTTAAGAATATTGCTTACCATTTCCCATGAACGTGGAGTAGGAAATGCCAGGTCTTCATCAGTAGGATCAAAATTCATAAGATAGTTCCTTCTAAATGAAAGGAATCCTACAACCTTCGAATTTATTCCTGACTTTACAGCCCACTTTTTTCCACGATGAGAAGCTATCTACAATCTCTATATGCATAAGGCGATTAGCAAGTGCTTTAGGCATTTTGTAAGCTACTGATTTATCAGTAGTTCTGTTTCCTGCTGCTATTACAATACAGTTGTCAGGAAGTTTGTGTTCACCAATAACTCTGTCAAGCGTTATCTGATATGCTGCTGCCTGCACAGATTGCGACGCAGCGGATATCTCATCAAGGAAGAGAATATTAACAACGCTGTCATCAGGGTTCATTTGGAATATCTGCGGTTTCAGCCATACAGCAAGTGTTTTGTCTGCATTTGCAGTAGGAATACCACGAAGGTCAATCGGATTGAAAAGCAGCAACCTGACATCAGTTACATTTACTTTTTTTTTAGAAGTATCGGTTTCATTTCTCCGAGCTATTTGCCTTACTGCCTGAGATTTGCCGACACCGGGAGGTCCCCAAAGCATAACAGAAGGCATAGTTTTAACGTGAAGTTCTTTATTTATCAGTGTGCTGTAAGCATATGAAAGCCTATCCACCAATTTTTTTCTACTGTCATTGATGGAACGTTATTAAGTTTTAAGTCATTCATTATTTTCAACTCCTAATTGCTTATCCAAAGATTTTATTTTGTTTTTGTAGTACTCAATTTGATCGCTGTATGACTCACTTACTGAAAGTTCTTTTTTTTATTTCTGATTGCTTAAATTCAAGAGTCGCAAGTATGGATTTTAAATTTTTCATGTGCTCGTCAAGAGTGTCGAGATAATTATCAATGCGAACAAGATTTCCTATCTCGGTATTTCCCAGTTCTACATAATATCTGCCCTGACGTACAAGCCATACAAACGGTTTATGATCTGTCATATTTGTTGGAAGAACTATATCAAAACCACGATATGAAGTTAGTATTTTTTCCTTGATCTCAGAAACATAATTCTGCAGCTCATTGTTCAGTAATTCTCTTAGTGCTTTTCTGTGTTGTGATTCCTGTTCTTTCATTTGCTTTTCTATCGGCGCAGGATTATCATTTATCCATTGGTTGTAATAACAGATATCGCTCTCGCAATCACGAATATTCTTTTTCTGCCTTTCAATCTTACCTGGTAATTCAAGTAGTTCCTTTTCTGATTTAATTCTGGTTTCTACCTGCTTTCGCTGAAGTATCATATAACGGGTAAGCTCATTTTGTGCCTCAACTCTTTCTTTTATGAGAGGGTTGCCAACGGCAAGCGCCTTGACTTCAGCATAATCAAGAACCGTATTTTCAATATCCGAACCGCTGCGTTCTGTCAGTGTACCTGACAACAGATCAGAGATAAAATGCTGCTTTGTTTCAAGCAACTGCCAGGAATATGCGTCAAAACTGCCCTCGGTGATATATCTGTATATATATACCTTTTTGTTCATATTACCTTGCCGCAGAATTCTTCCTTCACGCTGAGTCATATCAGCAGGACGCCAAGGTACATCAATATGATGAATTGCTATCAGACAATCCTGGATATTCACTCCCAGCCCCAGCTTGAATGTCGAACCTATAAGTATGCGGATATCACCGCTTCTTACTGCCGAAAAGAGCTTTGTTCTTTTTGTTTCAGTTCCTGCATCATGAATAAAGGCGATTTTATCTTTTGGTATTCCCTGCATTATCAATCTCTCCTTTAATTCGGAATATATATTGAAAGACGCCTTAGGTGTAGAGGTATCACAGAAGATAAGCTGTGTGCTTTTGTTTTGTCCGTTGCGGTAATAAATGTTTGCAACATTTTCAACGCATTTTGAAACTTTTGAGGTGTAAGAATATTCTACATCTGGCTTTACCAATCTGATATCCAGAGCAACTTTTCTTCCGTCTGTTGTGATTTTTAGCATATTGTCCTCTTTACGATTTACTGTGCCGCGGCGGACATACTCCGCTCTTTGTGAAATATTTTTAAGATAATCAGACAATTCGTTTGTCTTTGACACCAACACATCTATATAGCCGTCATGTGCAGGTATTCCTGCTGATGCATCTATCTGATGAAAATCCGCAAAGGACGCTAAAAGAGCAGTTAGTTCAGGAAGATTGTGAAACTTACAAAATCTTGTTGCAAGACGATAATTGTTTGTATCTACATCAATTTCAAACTCTGTTACACGTTCCGCAAACATACCTATCCAGCTGTCAAAGCTTTGTATTTCAAGCATTGACAGCTCACCGTTTTGCAAAAACTGTTGCATTACAAATGCATCGGTAACCGAGTTGGTTATAGGCGTTGCTGTTGCAAGAACAACACCTTTTCCGTCATTGGCTTTTTGTATCATATGTATCTTATCAAGCATATCCTTACACTTTTTTGAGCCCTTACTGTTAATTCCAAGTACTGATTTTATCTGAGTTTCAATGGGCACATTTTTAAAGTTGTGTGCTTCATCGATGAATAATCTGGTTATTCCTAATTTGTCAAAACAGATAGTGTCCTCTAAATCATTCAAAGCTAGAGCTATTTCTGACAAAGCCTTTTCAAGCGCTTTGTTTTTCTTTTTCAGTTTTGAAGTTGCGGTGTCTTTCCACTGCAAAAGCTTAGACACCTGTTCTTTTTTATGTTTTAAATCTTCAAGGTAATATTCTGTTGAAAGAGGTATCTGTTCAAAGCAGCTGTATGCAATAATTATTCCATCAAAGTCTTCATCTCTGATTTGTTTCAACACGTCTTTCCGCTTGTCAGGTGTAAATGTTTTAGGCTCAACACAAAGAATTTTAGAATTGGGATAAATCGACAAGTATATATTTCTCCATTGTCCCACAATATTATTAGGCACAACATACATATTCTTTTTTGACAGCCCCATACGCCTAAGTTCGTGCCCTGCTGCTATCATAACATATGTCTTACCAGAACCTACGTCATGTGCAAGCAATGTATTCGGAGTAAAGATAATTCTTGCAACAGCATCTTTTTGATAAGGAAACAATTTTATTGCGGGAGATATATCAGGCAGAGTCAGAAAAGAGCCGTCAAATGATCTTCGGCGGACACAACCAAATTTATTTTCAAAAATGGTCTCAAGACGCTCTTTTCTATTTTTATCAGACCATACCCAGGACTGAAAAGCTTTTATCAGCTTTTGTTGTTTTTCAAGAGCTATAATAGTTTCAGCTTTATCAATGACACACTTTTTGCCTGACTTACTCGAAGGATTTGAAATCATTTTGGTAACTGCTGCAGTTTTCATATTCAAGGTGTTTTCCAAAATATTAAGAACTCCCATTTTTTCTGTGCCATATGTACTGCAAATTGCTGTGTTATGGGCGTATCTTAATTTATAGGGAATCTCCCAAGTTCCTGTTAAATCATCATGTATTGTTTTCAGATCATCGTTATAAACGTAAGGCTGCCCAAACAAATGAACAATAAAATCATCAATAATATCAGGCGGCACCCATGGCGAGCCAATAGTTATGTATATATCTTTTGCTGCAACTGTCGGTGGAAGAACTTTTTCTATTGCTTTGATATTATCGGCAAAATACCCCATATAATTTCTGTCAGCCTTTTTTGCTGCTTTCCATTTACGCATAAGATTTCCTGACAGATATTCTTCCGCAGTTTCCCACCCCTTATAAAAACACTCATTCCATGTTTCGGGATTCTGATATATTGAGCCTTTCAATGTACTTATTACAGATTTATAATTCGCTCCCGTAATTGAGGAAATATACTCAATATCTACTCTTCCAAGTGCATTAAGGCATAAGACAAGTGCATCAGAAATACTTTCGGTATGCACACATTGAGTTCGTGGATCTGTATTAAATATATTTTCCCAGTCCATAGGGAGATCCATGCAGGTAACTTCCTTACATGAGCTTCTTTTCTCTCACGTTTTTCTTTTTCACACCGTTCACGTTCTTCATGCTTTTTTCGCTGCCGCTCTTCTTCCTCACGTTTCTTTACCTCATATCGTGCCTGCCGAAGTTTTTTTATGGCTTTTGCTATATCTTCGGAAGTGCAGTTTGAGATATCTTCTATCTCTTTCCACACATCAAAATAAGAAATTGGTCCGTTGTAACTATCACTATGCTCTTTTCCCATATTCACATCACCTCAATGCGCCCCACTTTTTCCAATAACTGCAGCCAAGATCTGCTTGTGTACGTCCTGGAGAATTGTATGGTGGTCTGCTGCAGCTTCCATTGCCAGGTTCATATTTGACCCAGTTAGCCCATGCCTCTCTGTTACCGGAATAATATTCGCAGGTTGCACACTTTTTAAAAATAGATGAAACTTGTTTTTTACTCATAAAAGTACCTCCTTTTATTTTTTTCTGAAGTAAGTATATCATATGTGATGCGGCAAAAATAGAACATCCCCCTATCAGCGTCTTAGTGTCACGCTGATAGGGGGAACATATTCAATATTTACTTTTTCGTATCTATGTTTATTTTAATATAATCTATTTCATTTTCTATTTCATTTTTATTGTTTGTACCCTTTCTCCTGTTTAAAAAATTCGGATGATATGTCCAGAAAGCAGACTCAACAGAACTATATTTCTTTAATTTATCCGTTATGTTCACGATCAACTTCGATTGGTTTTTAGTGAGCATGGGTTTGTCATCGAAAGAAGTTCCAAGAGCATATCCCATTGTTTCGTAATAATGAGGTCCTGTAAGGAAAATAATAACTGCCAGGTTTATTATCTCTATTTCCCTTTCAAATATTGACAACTTATCATTTAGATATTTTTTATTGAGAACTTTTTCACATTCGTCTTTTAGTCGTTTTGTTTTCCCTTTTGAAATGAGATGTAGTTTATCAATATTAGTCCAGTATATGCTATAATCAGTAAAACCGCAAACAAACCTCCAAAAAGGCGAAGTGACTTTACTATATGTCTGATTTTTCAAACAGTTCTTACAGCCCAATTGCTTCGACATGAATCCGATGCTCCACATCTGATATTCTTTTAGTGATTTACCATAGTCATTCAAACCTCTTGCTTCCTGACCCACGATCATAATGTTTTTCTTTCCCACACCAAAATTATCACACACACCACCTATAAAAGGTCTGGAAAATGTATAATTCATAGATGACGTCACTTCTAAAGCAACCTTATTATACCAAGACGTAAATGTGTCCAGTAACTCCTCGTTTATCTTTTTTACAGTTTCATTCTCTGCCATACCTACTCTTCCCCATATTTCAAAATAATGTCCCTAGCCACTGATACAACTCTGTCCGCCACGCTTTGAGGCTTGATTATTTTAACAAACTGACTATACTGCATAGTCCAATAAAACAGGGCGTTTTCATTGACCTTTAGTGATATTACGCATTTGTCATTGCTTTCTGACAACACGTTAAAGCCCTTACCAAACCAATCGATTATCTGCCCAATAAGGAAACGATCTATCTCAAGCTCAGCATTCACTGTCTCCCCACTGAACATATAAATATGGTCTTTCATGTATTTTGAAAGGTCAAAGCCATGGCTGTTGCCTGCCGTTTTTCGTATATCCTTCTGCGGCATATCTATCAACTGTATTTCCAGTATTTTATCGACCCGAAAATTTGCGATATTATCATATTTGTCAACATTGCAAATAAGGTAGTACCTGCCGTTTGCGGTCACTGTGTAATATGGATTAATTATATATTTGTCAGTTTTCTTCGGGTGCAGTTTTTTATCTGTTCCATATTCGCAGTATAAAAATTCTATCTGCTTTTTCTCCTCTATTGCCTGATTAAGCAACTCGACAGTATAAAGCACCTGTGCATTTTCTGTATGCCCAATAGTTTCATAATTCACTGAACCTTTAATTCTGTTTTCGGCAAATGGACTTGACTGTTTTTCAATTTTGCTAATAAGTCTCTCCGTTTCTCTACCCGTAACATACCTTGAGAACAGCAAGCCGTCGGAAATAAGCTTTACCTCACTCGGCTCCAATGTGTGATTATAATATATATCGGTGATAATCACATTCACATCATCAACAGATTTCTGCGAACCATTTTTGCGCTCTATTTCTGTATATTCAATATCGAACCCAAACTCGATCAAATTCATAAGATTTCGCTTTACAGTTTTTCTGTCACAGGTAAGTTCAAAATCAGTTTGCAAGTATTCCTGTATATTTTTCTGCGTCAGCCTATGATCAACGTCAGAATGCCGTTTTATTACTTCCAGCGTCATTATAAGATTATTTTTTACAGGCTGTCTTCCCATACTTATCATCTCCTGTCGACGTATTTAATGCCAAATATGATGCGGTATTAGTTACTCATCTTTATTATATTGTACCGAGTTGCGTAGGACAAGTCAATGGATATGAGATGTTTTTCAGAATAAAATCAATGATTTTGTAGACATTTACAAATTTGCAAATATGTTTTTGGCTACTATTAAAATCACAGAAAACTATCACAGCCTTTTCCCATACTATCGTATATTTCTTTATGAAATTCTCTAAGTTTGGATTAACATTTGGTGATACTGTTAGTGTATGGAGATTTTACTTTAAGTTCATTTGTAATATCATTAATTCGCTTTTGAAGTTCTTTATTCCGCTCTTGTATTTTGTCTGCTGTTTTTGCAAATCCTTTTAAGAAATTGATTATTCTTCGCATATTTCTGTTGGCTGATGATCCCATTTCTATGTAAAAAGGAACGTTATTTCTGATCAAGCAGATCGCATATTTTGACTTTTCAAGGTTGCTTCCGTCATATTCACGCTTTTTAAACCCTGCAAAAATTTTGTTATATGCCTCTTCAATTTCCCATATTCTGTCCTGATCCTGCCATACCTATTCTTTAAATGTTTTTATAATGTACTGCTGCTTTTCAAGTGCTGCTATTGTGTTTTCCTCATCATAAACTCTGCCGCCGTCTTTATATAATTTTATCTCACGCAAATTTAGGGTCGCTTCCAGTATATAAAGCGCATTATATCTTGGTATTCCATATTTCATTATTGAATTTACACCTCTAGAATAACTTTTGTTTTTCACTTTCCAATTCTCCGTAACAGCTTCATAATAGCAGCAATAGAAAAAAGGACGAGTTATATCATCAGAAAGAATATATTTTATAAAATCATCTATTATTTCTTTACTTATCCACGGAACACCTAACGACAGCTCTATATCGGTATACTTTATGATATGAGGAATGCGGTCAACAAAGATTTCTTTTGCCTTTTGATATAGAGAAATCCATTTGTCAAGAGTAAATTCTTCAAAGTCCTTTTCGGAAATTGTGTCCAACAGTTTGTTAAGTCCGAACTGATCGGTATCATTCTGAGAAGAAGTGATAGTTCTGTCAGGCGCATTGTATATAGAATAATCACGCATACGGAGTTCTTCGGCAATTTGTTGTACCAGCATATCGCTATCAACGCTTTTAACGATTTTGTCCACAATGTATGATTTGCTTTTCTGTGCATAGGCAGGCAAATTATTTTTCATTAATATATTTTTCAGTTCCAGTTTTCACAGTATTGACAGCTGCCTATATCGTTTCACCCTTTTGTTAACAGCAGCTTTACGTTCAATGCATATATCATCTTCGGTAACACAGATTAAGCCCCATTCATCAGGTATATGTCTTTTTATACTGTTTTTCCTGCTTTTGCCGATAACAATATAATTTTTATCAAAGAAAAAATCATAAGCCTTCACCTGCTGTTCCAATCGCTGATAATTGTCCTGATCGCTTTTAATCTCGTAACCTATCAACTGTTCTGTAACAGCCATAACATCACATATAGACGATCCGATGCTTTTTTCCTGATATATTCTAACGTTATCGTTTTCTGCCTTTATCATACTTATCAATATTTTGCGTATTTCATGGTCTTTCATAATTATCACTTCCTTGATAACACTTTATCAAAGACAATGAGGAGATTTTAGTACATTGATTATGATATAAATATAAAAGATGATAGTGAGGTGATTATATTATGGTGTTCAATCATTTATAACAATTCCACAATTTTTGACTTGGCGATTTGTTGTGAATAATGGTTGAGTGGCGGAAAATTTTAGTGTATAA
>OGRU01002347.1_pt1 | contig 12461 bp, 9 predicted proteins | sample 1553541 | NCBI WGS metagenome assembly OGRU01 (sample SAMEA2580068, study PRJEB22360) | human gut metagenome | biome: human gut; feature: human-associated habitat; material: faeces | place: Denmark | collected 2008/2010
CGCCCGCTGCAAGGCGCTGCTGCGCCGCGTGGAGCGTGCGAAGGTCATCGCCAAGAACTCGGAGAACGAGAAGCTGCTCGACTTCGGTTCGATGGTCATCGACCCGGCCCAGCGCATCGTCACCGTGAACGGCGAACAGGTGCATCTGACCCCCACCGAGTTCGATCTGCTGGCCACGCTGGCCCGCCGCCCGAAGTCGGTGCTCACCCGCGAAAAGCTGCTCGAAGAGGTCTGGGACTGGGTCGACGCATCCGGCACCCGCACCGTCGACAGCCACGTCAAGGCGCTGCGCCATAAGCTCGGTGCCGATACCATCCGCACCGTGCATGGCGTGGGCTACGCTTTCGAGCCGCCGACCGCGTGATGGCATCCAAAAAACAACAGCAATCCCGGCTTGATGCGATGAAACCTCGCGTCAAGCCGGTTGATTTGTTCTCATCTCTGAAGCTGGAACTCAGCGCACTGATCGTTATCGCCACTGCCATCGCGTTTGCCATGTGCTGGTTCCTCCTGAAATTCGGCTGGTCCGGTTGGATCGCCATGCCGCTGACTTTGGTGGTGGCCTTGGGCATCACCTATTTCTTCTCTCGCGGCATCACCGCTCCCCTACGCCAGATGCGCGATGTGGCCGAAGCCATGGCGGATGGCGATTACACGGTCCGCGTGGATATCGATCAGGATCGTCATGACGAGGTCGGCAAGCTGGCTCGCTCGTTCAACGAGATGGCCGGCGAACTCGAGCATGCCGATAAAATGCGCCGCGACATGATCGCCAATGTGAGCCATGAGCTGCGCACGCCCGTTTCCGCTTTGCAGGCGATGGTCGAGAACATGGCCGACGGCGTCACCGAGCCCACTCCCACCAATCTGGAGAGCATCCTCACCCAAACGCAGCGTCTCTCCGATCTCATCGCCTTCCTACTGGACCTGAGCCGTATGGAGGCCGGTGCGGCGAGTCTGAATATCGAAAAGTTCAACTTCGCCGACTTTCTTGACGAGACCATCGAGCCGTTGGAAATCGCCGATGGTGGCCACGCCCACGACATCCGCGTCACCGTGCCGGCCGACATCACGATGGAAGGCGATCAGGACCGCCTGCGCCAGCTATTCACCAACATCATCGCCAACGCGCTGAAACATTCGGCCGACGGCACCACCGTGCTGGTCGACGCCCACGAGGACGAAAACCAAGGCACCATCGTGACCAATGTGGTGAATTTCGGCTCCCAGATTGCGCCTTCCGACCGTTTGGACATCTTCCGGCGCTTTGTCAAAGGCAAGACGGGTCCCGGCACCGAGTCGGGCGGCACCGGTCTTGGCCTGTCCATCGCGCGCTGGGCGGCCCAATTGCACGGTGGCACCGTCAAAGTGGTCGACGACACGCGAGGTGCCGATTTCGAAATCATCCTGCCTAAATATCACATCGCCGAACGCTGATATTGTCCGACGTCCTACCGTATACTGTATTCGAACAGATGTTCGAATACAGGGTGGGAGGCGCAGCATGACACAGCAATCCGAGTCACAGGCCATGGCGCACGAGGCCACGCTGTTTGTTATGCAGATGGCCGGCGATTCCATGATCAATGCGGGTATTCACAACGGCGATCTGCTGATTGTCGATCGTTCGTTGGCACCAGTCCCCGGAGATGTGGTTGCGGCTGTCATGGACGACGAAATCGCCATCAAGCGGCTGGTTTCACGAGCCGGCATCACCATATTGCACGCCGAGAATCCGCGATACCCCGATTACATGCCGAGCAACGGCGCTTCGCCTGCTATCTGGGGCATCGTAACCGATGTCATTCACCCGTTGATATCGTCATCGGACCGTCGCACCACGGCATCCGCCAATACCAGCACGCCCACCACCTTGGTGCCGGCCTGCTGAAACGCCTGAACGCATTGCCGCACGGTGGCACCTGTGGTGACGATGTCATCAACGAGAAGCACCGCGTCGCCATTGCCGATGAGATCACGCTTCACCCTGACATGACCGGTGATACGACGGGCACGCTGTGCCGAAGAGACCTGCTGCACGGAGCGTGCCTTGGTGGAGGAGCTCAGGGCATTGCATGGTCGCGCATCGACGCCGCACCCACGCAATGCCCCTGCCACCGATTTGGCCAACGGTGCCGTATGGGCACGTCCTCTTCGGCGCATTGACGCCCGCGATGATGGCACCGGAACCACCAATACGCGATGACCCAAGCATGATGATGGTATTGGCGTCTTGTTCAGCAGCGACACCATGATGCGGCCGAACGGGCCGTCAAGCTCGGTATCGTCGTGGTCCTTCCAGTCGAGAATGGCACGACGTACCGCTCCCTGATAAATCGATGCGGACCATATACGGGCTCCGCCACCACTGTCTGCATCCCGTTCCCGGCATTGCGCGAACAGGGCCCAGCATGCCGCACACAATACCTCATCCGGCGCGTCACACCCAGCGCAGCCGCGTGGAAACAGCAGATTGCAGACCTGTGCCCACATCGCATGCCACCACTTGTATACGCTCGGCCCGTCCATAACGCGTCACTATCGAGCTGGAGTATCGAATCGCGCAAGCAGTGCATCCAGCAGTTGTACCGTATCTTGCGGATTCTCAACACGAACACCGATCGCACCGGCCTCAACCGCGGGATAGTCATTACCCGTAGGCGTCATGCGATCACCCACGAACACCATTTCATCGGCCCGTATGCCAAGTGTCTGCGTCAGCTTGCGCACGGCATAGGCCTTATCGATGCCGCATTCGCTGACATCCACACTGGTGTATCCGCCGGCCCTGACCCGCATATGCGGCAGATCGGCCTTGACCGCTTCGACCAGCGCCTGTTTCTTCGTGTTATCGCGATCCCATGCCTGCTTGGCCGCTACGGGCGCGAACTGCCCAAGAGCGGAGAAGGTGATCTGGCTGCCCCTGTTCTCGATTCGAGGCCCCCATACCTGCTGTTCCCACAATCCCAGTTCCCGGGCATGTCGCTCAAGACTTTCCGAGACAGCGGCCACGGTGGCTTCGGACAGATCATGCGCATACACCAAGGCCCATTGCGTGCCATCCCACCGGTAATACCGGGAGCCGGAGGTAGGCATGACATGCAGATTGCCGCGCCTGGCATTCGGGGTGAGTACATCCAGCACCTGCGAGGTGACCACCGCCATGCCGCCCCCTGAGATCAGGGCCACCACCGTATGGTCGAGCAACGCACAGAACCGTTCGATCATCGCGGGCTTCATCGGCTGTTTTGAGCTGGCCAGTGTGTTGTCCAAATCGAAACCGAACACCTTGGCGTTGGAGCAGACATTATCGAAATCAAGTTCGGACCACGAACGTACCACCATTTGTCGTGCCTCCCTCGTTGACGAATGTTCACAGCCAATGAACCAATCCTAACGCATGTTGCCTCCGCCATGCCCTATGGTGGGAACCATGCTTCAGCCACCTTGGAACGCACGAATCTACCGCAACCGCCACGGTCGCGGCACACGAACCCCGATGTTCGGCACCCGTCTGCCCCGTTACCGCACTCGCACCGGCATGTTCGACGATATGGTGGCGGCCCAGGTTCGCAGGCTCGGCCAAGCGTGGCCGGAACTGATACGTCCGCTCCAGTTCGCGGTGGAGGATGTGCCGCCTTCGAATCCGACGCCTTGGCAGACCGAGCCGAATATGACGTCCCAGTGCTTCCCCGCCAGCCACGGCATTCCCGCACGAGTCGTGCTCTACCGCATGCCGTTGCAGACCGAGGCACCTACCAAGCTCGAACTGCAATTGGCCGTCAGGGATGAGCTGGTGGCCCGCATAGCGGAATTGTATGGGCGCAGGCCCGAGGAAATCGACCCCGACTGGGGCCTGTGACAACACTGCGGGCCGTGTCACTTGTAATAAGGTAGTGGCACGGCCCGCAGCTATATCGCCGCCGAAACATCATCAAACTGACGCTTCGGCGAGCATACCCTTCTACTTGACGATGGAGGAATCGTTCCGAGCCCAGACATGAACCGTGGCGGGCATCAGCGTTGAAGCGTCGATGACGGACAATCCGGCGATGTCCTTGTCTTGCAACGAATCGTGACTGAACCGCGCTCCCCAGCTCACTTTCTTGGATGAGTCCTCCAACATCAGCACGACCGCGGTGCCATGATCGCCGGAAAGATTGCCGGCTTCAATCGTTTGTGCTGCGTTCGCATCCAGTGTGATTTCCTTGGAGGTTACCGAAGCACCGGCATCATCGTAGGCGCGCAAGGTGACCGTCCTGCGCGCATTGGACGTATTGGCCAGCGTGATGGAGGCCTTTACTCCGTCGGGAAGGGCCAACCCCGAGAATTCGGATGGCTCGCCGGCATTGACCAATGCGAAATCGGCTTGGCCGGAGTCACCGGAGCGTGTGGCCTTGACGGAGAACGACACGGCGTCCTCTGCGGTGGACATCACGCCCAACGCCCCATCAGGAGCTTCTCCCAAGTCGATCGCCGTCACCTTATCAGCAGTGACGGTGGCATCTTTGGCGGGAACCAAGCCTTTGGCGTTAATCCATGACAGCCCGGTGCTGGTGTCTGCCTTGGCGAACAGATAAGCGGTGACCGCATCGCCGGCAGTGATGGACGGCGCCACCGATGCATTGGATGCGGTCGGCAGCGGCAGCGCGAAATCAGAACCCTTCGGTGTCAGACCATCCATGGTCACCGTGCGCACCACGGACGCGATAGGAGTCTCCTTGCTGGAAACGGTCACGAACAGACCATGCTGCCCATCGACCGCGGCGGACAGTTCCATCGAGGACTCCCCCTCGGCCGGCACAGACAGCGTGGATTGGGTGGACAATGCCATTTTCCCGGCTGTCTCGGAACCCCAGACGGCAATGTCGACGGTGGTCGGCTTGGTGGAGGGATTCGAGACGATGAGCTGCTGTGTGGTACCGGTCGTGCTGTCGGAGAGCAGGAACGACTGGCTGAGCGAGGTCGATACGCAGGATGCCGCCGATATGCCTCTCACATCGCCATCATCGGCCCATGATGCGATGGTGCCGACGGTGCCGGTGCCAGCTGCGGCCTGCAGCATACGGGTATTGATCAGACGAGCTCCCTGATTGATCTTCTGAGCACCGGTTTTCACCGAGGAATCGTCGGTCGAATCGGCGTCTTTCAAAGTTACGTCATCTGAACTGGACTTTTGCCCGATCGCCGAGACAGTGGCGCTGTAGACGGAGCCGAACGCCGCATAGCGCGCTTGTGTGCTCAGATTGCCGACAGTGGCCTGGAAGGCGCTGTCGCCGTACGTGCCGGTATCGGCCAATCCTATAGGTGCCGGGCAGTAGGTTTCGGACTGGGTCGGACTAACGGTCTGGTCGATGGCATTATCGGAAGCGGCCACCTTATCCACCCAGATATTGGGGATGGGGGCCATGACGAGAACGACGAACAGCGCAATCAACACCAGCATGGTGATCACACCGAGCACGATGCCGATCGCACGTTTGAAACCAGAAGTTTTGTTGCTCATGCCTGCTCCTCCAATCCGTAGGACGGTCGTCTGCGAGGCATGGCGACCAAGCAGTACAACGCCGTGATCACACCTAGGCATATCAGCCAGGCGTGCCTCCAGACACTATGCTGTGCACGTTGCTGCCATGAGGTATCCACCTGCTGTGAGGCGCTGCTACGCAGCGTCAGACGATAGTAGCTGCCGCTATCCGTGAAGACCAGGGACTGGGTGCCGTTCGATGCGGCGATATTCGCGCTCAACTGTTCATACGGCATGTCGTTCGAGGAATCGCCGGTCTCGGGAACCACGTAGATGCCGCCGAATCCAAGCGCGCTGATGGCCGCGATGGCCTCTTCGTCGGGATTGGACAGCAGCGAGGCACAGGCCTGGGCCAGTTGTTCGTCAACCGCATCATGCTTGCCGGACAGCAGGCGCGCCCGCTGGACCGGAGAGCTGTCGATCAGATCGCCGCGCGAGGTGCGCATCACCGCATAGTTGACGATGTTGCGGGTCTCCGCGCTCACGGCAAGCACACGATGATCGGCACCGGCCTCCAGATAATCGGTGGTGACCATGGGCAGGCCGTTTTCAGACACGCCCAGTCCCGCATCCTTATGACGTTCGATGCCATACATGCATTGGATGCCAATGCAGCACACCAGTATCAGAGCAAGCACCACACGGCCAGACACGATGAGCACATGCAGACGGTCCTTTTTCGGTGCGGGATCACTGCCAGACGCATGCAACGGCTGGAATCGCTTCACCGCCCCACCAGCGACGAGACACACGCAGGCAAGGAAGCCCAATATCATCATCGCGATGCCCGGCTGCGCGGAACCGGCCACGACACCATCGGCATCCACGGTTATGGCCACACGGCTGGAGACCAGGGCGAGCGCGCCTCCGCAGACGATTACCACCCACATCAGTCGCGAGGTCCGCAACGCGAACGGCAGCACCAGCGAAGCAAGAGCAAGCAGCGTGATGACGCCAAACAGCACAGTGACCGCCAAATCGGCATAATCAGTCGACCCCATTCGCCATCCCAGCGCACGCTGTGCGGCCTCAAGCAAACTCAGCGACGCCGGCGACCCATTGGCGGATGACGTTGGCACCGTGATGTCGCCGAACAGTTGACGCCACATGCCCAAATCGGCGTAACGCACCGCATTGACGAGCGTAGGAGCCACCGCAAAGGCGGCAGGAACCGGAATTAGCAACAGCATGGCGCGCTTGCGACGCACGAATAGCAGGAACATCAGGAACACGACGATCAGCGCGAACAGCAGCTGCGGTTCAGCGGCCACCACAGGGATGAAGCACAGTGCGGCGATGGCCGCGGCCTGAACGGATGTGCGCGGCTTGAGCGGGTCTTCGGTATGGTACATGCCCACGGCACGGAACACGAATGCGAACGCGGCCGGCAGGAACACCATTACGGTAAGCATCGGCATATTGGCCTGCGCATACCAGCCGAACATAATGCCGGTGGATGCCCACAGCGCTGATCGCAGCCCGCAACCCCCGCCGGGGCGGGTGAATACCCCCGCCAGCGCCCAGAACGACAATGCGCTCAGCGGCGCGGCCACAAACAGTATCATCGCCAAAGCGGCGGTCACATGGCCGAGCGTGACCAACGAGGCCAGCATCAGCACCAGCAGCCACGGCGTGGGCGGCGCAGGAATGCCGGTGCCGCTGCCAAACACCCACGGCGTGGTGGCGGACTGCACCAGTTGCGTGAAGCTGGCACCGGTGGGAAGCAACACATCGGAATACAACGATCCGCCGGAGAATATCGAACGGAACACCGGCCAATACATCACCGCGATGGCCGCAAAGCACACCAGCGCCATCACCACGGCCGCACTCCAGCGATATATGGTGCGTGTCCGCAGATGGGCACGTTCCAGCGGACTGAGCAGCACTCTGCCCTGCTGGGATTGGAATGCATCCCGACGATCATGGAACTGCTTGATCTGCTGGCTGTCTGCGAACAAGACATGCAGGGACGATGCGGCGACCTTCGATTGTCTGGCCACCAGACTGCGTGATTTCATGTTTCCCGCGATATCGGCCAAGGCCAGCCATGGCAGGCACAATTGCACCCATGCTTCATACGGCTTCTTGCCGAACATCATGGATATGGCCATGCCAAAACTGCGGAGCAGCCTCCACAGCCAGACGATAAACCAGGACGACATGGCCAGGTCCGTGTACAGATACCGCTGTTGGGAGCGATGCACCGTCATCGCATGATTGACCGTGTGATCGTCCTTAAGCGGTTCCCCGCCTCGCGTACGAATGCCCTCATACCGTGCGCGACGATGTGATATCTCCGCTTGCGGGACAACCACCACGCGTCCGCCGCTCAGGCAGACACGGCGGCAGAAATCAACCGATTCGCTGTAGGTGGTCAGCCAGGCATTGATGCCCCGCAGTCGCGTGAATTGCGACATGGACACCAGCGCGCCTGCCAGCGACACCGCAAACACATCCTGCCGCCCGTCATACTGCTCCTGATCGGGTTCTCCATCGACCACCAGGGAATGCACGGCGTGGTGACCCGCATACATACCGACATCATGCAGATGGGAGCCTTCCCAATCGCACTGTTTGCACCCGAGCACACTGGCGCCCGGCGTATTGCGCCACGCCTCAAGCAATCGTTCAAGGCATGAGTCATCCGAAGGGCGGGAATCATCATGGAGCAGCCACAATGCGCGGGGAGCGTCATCCAGATCGGCACGATCCAATGCCCGGCTGACCGCATCGCCGAAGGAGCGTGCGCCCTTGGCCGAGACGATGTGAATGGTCACATGCTTGGACTGCGGCACCTCCATCACCGGCCCCGATGGCGAGGGGATGACCTCGAACGAGGTGGTTATCCTCGAACTGGTGCGCCCGGTCGCGTCGGCGATGATGACGACCCCCGGAAGAACATTCTGCGTCAATACCGAACGCAATGTAGACCGGAGGAAACGCATATCCTCCTCAACGGTGATCACAGCCGTAATGCCGGTATCCACATCCTGCCTATGCGTATATGGTCGAGAAGACATGGCGTCGGCCAACGCCTCATGAATATCGCTATTACCTGTCGGACTCATAAACTCCCAGTGTACGCACCAGACTTGAAGGGGGTGTGTGGAGCTACGCCCGCTCCCGGTGCTCTCGCTTATATCGACGGCGTTCGCGCTCGCTCATGCCACCCCAAATACCGAATCGCTCATCATGGTCGATGGCCCATTTCAGGCATTGCTCACGCACTTCGCATTTTGCGCACACACGTTTGGCATCACGGGTCGAGCCCCCCTTTTCCGGGAAGAACGCCTCCGGATCGGTTTGCGCGCACAACGCCTTGTGCTGCCAAGATACATCGCCATCAGGTCGGAATAGTCCCCACAATTCGTGCCATGGCTCTTCGGCTGAATCGTCGACCACACCCCACATGCGATTCTCCTTGCCTATTGAGCTTTTCATACGGACTAAATTACACACATGCAATTTCGGTTTTGTCAAATTCTTTCTCGTGTCATTACATCATTTTTATGGAACTGTGTGCTATGGCGTGAACGCGATGCCCTGACGCCGTTGCACATGATATTGTGCCGTTCCTGCGCAGGAACACCATAGCGCAGGAACACCCGGCGGATGCTGTGTCAAAGTGTCATTCAGACAATCGACAGTTTCAGGAGGGGTTATGACGCAGGAATCAGGTGGGGCGGATCCGCATATCAACCCGCCAAGCTTCATTCCTGCGGGAAATCGACGCACCCGGCCTTCCGGGCAGGTGCCACGCTCCTTCGCCCCCGCCCGAACCTCGCGCCAGTCAGGTCAGGCTCCATCGGCCCGTCCGTCCGTCACGGGAAATGACATCGAAGAGCCTCAACTGAACGCCAACGCCACGGCAAGCGCCAACGTCGCGGACAACGGCAGACGGACTCCGCCCAGTTTTTCTCCGAAAACCGGACGCGCCACTCGCAGCACGGCTCCGGATGCCGCCGCACCGCGCAGCATTCCGCCGTCGCGAGCGCGGATGTCTTCCGGCTCATCCCGCAACGCCGTGCGCAATCCGTCGGATATGCCGGTTTCCCGGCCCTCATCGCCAGCAGCAAACGTGTCCACGAAGTTCAGCCATCTTGGCCGGCCGGCGGCGGCAACGGCGAAAACGGTAACGGCACGCCGTCCGCGAGCCTTACGCATCACCCTATGCGCAATCGCGGTACTGGTGGCGGCGTTGATTCTTTCCGTTTTCGGTGCCTGGCAATGGGTGGACAGCAAACTGAATCGGAGCGACTGGCTGACCGACACCCCCAACACGCCGGCCTCGACTTGGCTGATTCTTGGCTCCGATGAGCGTGACGGTTCCACCGATTACGGCGGCGTAGACAATATCTCTGGCTTCAGGACCGATACGATTCTGGTGCTGATCAAGCCCAAAAGCGGGCCGAGTTCGTTGGTTTCCATTCCCCGCGATTCGCTCATGAACGTCGATAACCAGTACATGAAAATCAATGCGGTGGCGCTGATTGCGGGCAAGAAGGCTTTGGTAAGCAACGTCGAGCAGATCACCGGCCAGAAAATCGATCATGTGGCACAGATCAAGTTCGGCGGTCTGCAGAACGTGGTGAACGCCTTGGGCGGTATCGAACTGTGCTATGACGAGGATGTTCAGGATTCCTATTCCGGACTGAACTGGAAGGCGGGATGCCATACGGCGGATGGTTCCACCGCATTGTCCTTCTCTCGTATGCGATATGCCGACGCGCGAGGAGACTTCGGACGCAACGAACGCCAGCGACAGGTCATCTCGGCCATCGTCAAGAAGGCTTCCAGCAGTGAGACCCTGACCAATCCGTCCAAAATCGTGGCAGTGTCCAATGCCGCGATGAGCGCACTCACCGTGGACGAGAAGACCAACCCTTACACGTTGCTCACCATGGCGTTGGCGTTCAAAAGCGCCACCGGCTCGAATGGCATCTCCGGCAGCGTGTACTGGTCCGACCCCGATTATTACGTTGATGGCGTTGGTTCCTCGGTGCTGCTTGACGACGCCAAGAACACCGAACTGTTCAATCAACTTGCCGACGGCACGTATAAGGCCGGCACCGTGGGCAATCTGGCGGAAGGCTGACCGACGCTTTCCCGGAGCCCATCGGCTTCATCATCGGCGCATGATCGTCACCGTTGCCTACACCGCCAATCATGCACGGGCAAAATGTCATGTGGATAACTCGGCAAGCTAGAACCACATACCTTGATTCGGCTTGCGCTTTCGGCATGCGTTCCCCCACGCTGGAAGCATGACATCACAGCAGAACGATTCGAAGCGACATTCCGTCCATACGGCATCCGCCGTATCCCGGGCGAAGCACCGTTTGGGCGCGCCGCCATTGCGCGCCCGCCTGACCATGTTTGCCGCGGCATGCCCGATGATCGCGCAGGCATTGATGATGGTCATACTGCTGTTGCACGGGCAATGGCTGTTCGCCGCCATGATCGCACCGGGCATATTCGCCTGTCTCGTGTCCCTGCTGCTGACGCTCCCCTCGCCTCCAGGCCCGGAGAAGGCTCCCGATCCGCAACAGGCAACGATCGATGTCGGTATCACGGGCGACGCCGATGACCGCGCCGCAGACCTCCGTCATGCGCCGTCGCAGCCGATAGAATCGCTGCTGCACTTCGCACGCCTGCCATGGCGCGCCATTGTGGGCCGCTGGCTTGAACCCCTTGACCTTGCGGTGCCGATCGGCATGACCGGAAGCGAGCCGCTGATGCTCGATCTGAACCGTCAGGGGCCGCATGCTCTGGTGGCCGGCACCACTGGTTCCGGAAAATCCGTGTTGCTGCAAAGCTGGTGTCTGGCGCTCGCCTCGATGAACGGGCCTGAGCATCTGAATTTCGTGTTCTTGGATTTCAAAGGCGGTTCCGCGTTCCGCAAACTCGAACGGTTGCCGCATACCGTGGGCAGCGTATGCGATCTGGATCTGGCGCATGCCGTACGCGCGTTGCGTGCGCTGGAAGCCGAACTGACACGCCGTGAACAGCTGTCCGCCGCTGTCCATGCTTCCGATATCCGCGATATGGTCAATCCACCACCGCGCCTGATCGTGGTCATTGACGAATTCCATGCCCTGAAGGACCAGCTCCCGGATTATGTGAATCGTCTGGTGCGTATTGCCTCGCTCGGCAGGTCACTGGGCATGTATCTGATCGCCTGTACGCAGAATCCCATGGGTCAGGTCAGTGCCGATATGAAGGCGAATATGTCCGTCAGCATTTGTTTACGGGTTCGGGACCGTCTGCAATCATGCGAGCTGCTTGGCGATGGTCGTGCCGCCGACCTCAGTCCGGCAATGCCCGGTGCGGCGTTCTGCAACGATTCCGAACAGGTGACGGCATTCCGCTGTGCAACGGCACGCGATATCGATGCGGTGTGCCGCCAGATCGCGTTCGCATCGCGGTTCGTCGGAAGCCCGCCGCAACCGTCCCTGTTTACCGCGCCACTCCCCCGGCACGTAAAAGACCGGACTGTGGCCGACCACGCACCGCAACGCATTCGATTTGGACTTGCCGACGATGGCATCAACCTGCGAGAGGCGACGGTATCCCTCACCGGTGGCAATATCGGTGTCATCGGCCCGCAGGGGCGCGGCAAAACCACGTTGCTGAAAACATTGGCTCGACACGCCAGCATGGCTGATGGCTTGGCGGTACGTGTCAGTTCCCCGCATCGTCGGGTATGGAGCTCGCAATGGCTTCATGGCGGCCGCTGCACGCCGTATGCCAGCTCGGATGCACCACCGCCTCCGCATATCGTGTGGTTCGTCGACGACGCCGATGAGTTGTTCGACCCATTCCGCACCGACGAGCAGGCGCTGTCTTTCACACATGCGTTGGCCGATGAGTCCGTCAGCGTGGTATTCGCCGTCAGCACGATTCGCCCGATACGTATACCGGAGCATTGCAA
>OGRU01002348.1_pt1 | contig 12456 bp, 14 predicted proteins | sample 1553541 | NCBI WGS metagenome assembly OGRU01 (sample SAMEA2580068, study PRJEB22360) | human gut metagenome | biome: human gut; feature: human-associated habitat; material: faeces | place: Denmark | collected 2008/2010
ACAGCGATATAGCAAAATCCCGGTGAGCAGTCATGTCCGAGCCATTTTTTGCCCCATTTTATGTTGAAGCGGTACATTATCGCAAACGACAGCGGCACAGGCCAGATAAAAAGCGTCCATGCGTTTATGCTTTTATACATCATAGAGTATATGTAAAATGCTGTCGCTGCCGTCCAGAATCCGACTATTATAAGCAGTGATATGACAAGCCTGTAACCTTTTTCTTCTTTTGGCGCAGCATATTTTTTTAGTTGTTCGGAAGCGCCATCCGTTACGAAAAAATCAAGCGAAACGGAGAAAAGCTCAGCCATTTTGCAAAGCGTTTTAAGGTCGGGTATCCCGTCTCCGCGCTCCCATTTTGATATTGATTTATCCGAATAATTCAGTTTTTCGGCAAGCTCGAGCTGAGTCCATTGCTTGCTTTTGCGAAGCTCGGTTATGTTTGCCGCAACGATTTTTTCAAGTTCCATTTGTTCATCCCCTTCGGAGATATTTTATCACAGCGGAAAGAAAAAATCAATTAAAAGTTAAAAATAGCGGCTCTTTTGAGAAAGAGCCGCTTGTTATTATCCGAATATTTCAAGTATTTTGAATCTGAGCTTATATTTTATTTTTTCGCTTCCGGTCAGGATTTCTATCTGATCGGAAGAAAAGCCTGTTCTTATAAGCGTATCGTCAACCGAAGCGCTTCCTCGCGAAAGCTGAGGATAAAGCACGCACCACCAATTATGTCCCTTCGCTTTTCCTATTTTTATTTTAAGTGAGGTATAAGTTCCTGCGGGAAGGCGAACGTTTTCGCAGCTGCGTGTGGGATAGTATTCATTTGAAAGTACTACTTCGGCTTTTGCGTCCGAGCCGAGCTTTTCAAGCGCGCGGTCTGCAACGCGGCGGATATCGTCAATGTTGTCATTTATAATTTTTATTGTTTCTTCGGCGCTTTGCGCATTCTCCGAAAGCTCGGACAGATATTCCACGACTTCGTTTCTGACGGAAAGTTTTATGAGCTGATCGGCGCTGTCGTCCGATTCGGCTATTACATGAAGTCTTACGGTGTCTGTGTATATTTGCATATCGCTTTGAGAGGGAATAAATGAGCATATCATGCAAAGGCAGAGTATAAAAGCTGCGAATATAGTTATAAATTTCATTTTAAGGGTTCTCCTTTGTTATGTAGTTTTGTTTTTTATATTCTTGCCTTTTGAGCACACTTTATTCACTTTGAAGAAAAAACTCTCCGAAAAATCGGAGAGTTTTTCTTTTATAAAGTTATAGAGTGACTATACCTTACTTTGTTTTGATCGAATTTTCATAGGACTCGATCATCTTCTTAACCATCTGACCGCCTACGGATCCTGCCTGCTTAGCAGTAAGGTCGCCGTTGTAGCCCTGCTTAAGATTTACGCCAACTTCGCCGGCAGCTTCCATTTTGAATCTGCTGAGGGCTTCCTTAGCCTCGGGAACGAGAGATTTATTGCTTGCCATCTGAATGTTCTCCTAAAAATTTATAATCATTTACAGACATCTTCATTTTGCGCGCCCGAAGGCATCGCCTTTTGAAGCGCCTTTTCGGACGCGGCATGTTTTTGCTTTGTCCGATATTATTATTTTCGTCTTATATGTTTTTATAAGTGGCAATTTTTGACGATGAAAAAATCGTTTGTTGACAAACCTCATTAAATATGTTATATATATCATATGATATATATTGTTTTTTATTAAATGAGGTTATATAAGGAGAGAAAATAATGAAATCATTATGCGGAGCAAACTGTGACGAATGTAAAATGAAGGATGAATGTAAAGGGTGCGAGGCGACTTGCGGGCATCCATTCGGCGGCAGATGTGTCGCTGCAGAATACATAAAAACCGGAGGCAGAGCCGCTTATGACGAATTAAAAAACAAATTGCTCGGCGAAATAAACGGACTTTTGAATGGCGAAGGACTTCCTTTGGTCGACAGGCTTTATGAGCTTTCTGGCGCTATGGTGAATCTTGAATATCCGATTCCGAGCGGTGGAACGGTAAAACTTCTCGACGACAAAAACGTTTATCTTGGTACACAGATAAAATTTGCCGATATGGGCGTTTGCTACGGCGTTATCGCCGATATGGGATTTATTCTTGTTTGCAGTTACAGCGTTGACGGCAGTCAGCCGGAGATAGTTATTTATAAGAGAAGATGAAAATAAAGGGCAGAGCAATGAAGCTCTGCCTTTGTCTTTATCTTTTTTCATGTCGGAGCAGAGTATCTATAACGTCATAGATTCTTTCCCTACTCTCTTTTGAAAGAGAGTTTACTACTTCTGCTCTTGCGGAGGTATCGGAAAAAGGCTGAGCCTTTATAACGTCTGCCAAAAGAAGATCAGCCGATACTTCAAGAACATTTGCAATGCGAATAAAAGTTTCAAGTTTGGGTATTTTTTCGCCGCGTTCTATCATACCTGTATAAGCAATACTTATTCCGACTTTTTCAGCAAAGGCTTGCTGAGTCCAACCTTTCTGTTCTCTGCAAGTACGAATTCTTTTGCCAATGGATGCACTGTTCATATATTTATCACCTTTTGGTTATGTTATTTATACGTTTAGTATAGTATAAATGACTTAATAAATACAGCAAATATCAGTATGACAACAATAACTATTTGTTGCAAAATACATTAAATGGTGCTATAATGCCATTATAACTATTGGTTATTGAGGTGATATTTATGGTAGTTGCTTTCACCGGCTATCGTCCTGAAAAGATGCCTTTTTCTGAAGACTGCAAAAACAGACAATATCTTGAATTCCGCAGAACTTTGAGCAGTCTTATTGATTGTCTGATAAAGCAAGGCTTTACGTATTTTATTTCCGGCGTTGCCCGGGGCTTTGATACATGGGTTGCAGAAGAGGTTATCGGTCGACGGGAGACAAATAATAATATATATCTTGAATGTGCCGTTCCGTTTCCGGGACAGGCAGATTTGTGGGAAGAGGAAGACCAAAGGAGAAGATATAAAATACTTGTCTCCGCCGACAAAGCCGTGGTTGTTTCTGAACGATACAGGCGCGGATGTTTTTTCGCAAGAAATCGTTATATGATTGATAAGGCGGATTTGGTTGTTTGCGCATTCAACGGGCAGAGCGGCGGGACTGCTGACACTGTAAAGTATGCGTTGAAGCACGACAAAGTTTTTATTCAAATAGATCCTGCCAATAATATTGTTTCGTTGATAAATCAAGGTGATTCAAATATATATTTTTAAGTTTTTTATGCTTGCAACTTTTCTGCGGTTGTGATAGAATTATAAAAAACAAAAGTCAGGAGAAAAAATTATGAAAATGATATTTCGCTGGTCGGCGGGAAATGATATAGTACCGCTTGAATATATAAGTCAGATTCCCGGAATGACGGGCATCTGCTCCGCAGATTATGAAGTTGCCGCGGGAGAAGAATGGAAGCTTGGAGATCTTCTCAGAATCCGTTGCGAATGTGAAAAGAACGGACTTGAATTTGAAGTTATCGAATCGATACCGGTTTGTGAGGAAATCAAGCTCGGTACGCCCGATAAAGATAAGTATATTGATCTTTTCTGCAAGGATATGCGCGTGTGCGCGGAAGCGGGAATAAAGGTTGTATGCTATAACTTTATGCCTGTGTTCGATTGGACGAGAACAAATCTCAAATATAAAAATAAAGACGGTTCGACATCGCTTGCAATGTTTTTTGAAGATCTTAAAACGCTCAATCCCGCAGAGGGAGATCTCAGCCTGCCCGGATGGAACGACAGCTATACAAAAGCCGAAATACGTTCTCTTATCGACGCTTATAAAGCAATAGGTGAAGAAGGACTTTGGAAAAATCTTGAGTATTTCCTTAAAAAGGTCATACCTGTTGCAGAGGAAGTAGGTATAAAGCTTGCTATTCATCCCGACGATCCGCCGTATCCTATATTCGGTCTGCCCAGAATAATAACATGCGAAGAAAATCTTGACAGAATGTTCTCGCTCGTTCCGTCGCTTGCAAACGGACTTACACTTTGCACAGGCTCTCTCGGATGCTCGAAGAAGAACGATATGCCGAAGCTTGCCGCAAAATATGCAGCGCAGGGAAGAATTCATTTTGCACATCTTCGCAACGTGCACATAGAGGATGACGGCTCGTTTGAAGAATGCGGTCACCGCACGGAGGGCGGAAGCATCGATATGTATGCGGTTGTAAAAGCGCTCGTGGAAAACGGTTTTGACGGATATGTCCGCCCCGATCACGGAAGAAATATATGGGGTGAGGACGGAAAGCCCGGCTACGGTCTGTATGATCGCGCACTTGGCGCCGTATATCTCGGAGGCTTGTTTGAAGCGATTGAAAAGGACAGAAAATAAATAAAATACAAAAAACGACGGAGTCATCCGTCGTTTTTGTTTGCTTGGCAACTTCGGTCTGTACAGTTGTCATAAAATCTGTATGTTATTTTCAATAACCGAAGTTTTTTTGCCTATTTGGCAACTTCGGTTTGCGCAGTTGTCAGAAAATCTGTATGTTATTTTCAATAACTGAAGTTTCTTTTGCCTACTTTTCTTTTCAAAGAAAAGTACGGTCAAAGAAAAGCAGGTCAGAGCATGTCTGCAATTTCAAAAATGAGTTTTTCTGTCTTTTCCCAGCCGAGACACGGGTCGGTGATGGATTTTCCGTACACGCCTTCGCCTATTTTCTGAGCGCCGTCTTCAAGATAGCTTTCTATCATAAGACCTTTTACCATGTTTTTTATTTCTGCGTTCTGACGGCAGGAGGAAAGCACTTCCTTTGAAATTCTTATCTGCTCCATCCAATGCTTGCCGGAATTTGCGTGGTTTGTATCAACTATTATGGATCTGTTTTTAAGATCGTGTGCGGCATAATGTTCTGCAAGGAAAACAAGATCTTCATAATGATAGTTGGGCTGAGATTCGCCGTGCTTGTTTACATATCCGCGCAGGATAGCGTGCGCATATTCGTTGCCCTTGCTCTCAACTTCCCAACCTCTGTAAATGAAAACGTGAGGATGCTGAGCTGCCGTTATGGAATTGAGCATTACCGAAAGGTCGCCGCTTGTAGGGTTTTTCATACCTACGGGAACGTCAAGACCGCTTGCCGTAAGACGGTGGAATTGATTTTCAACAGATCTTGCGCCTACTGCAACGTATGAAAGAAGATCCGAAAGATAACGATGGTTGTCGGGGTAGAGCATTTCGTCGGCTGTGGAAAGTCCTGTTTCACGGAGAACTCTTGTATGAAGCTCACGGATGGCGATTATGCCTTTAAGTATATCGGGATTGCCCGAAGGATCAGGCTGATGAAGCATGCCCTTATAGCCGTCGCCAATGGTTCTCGGTTTATTTGTGTATATTCTGGGGATTATGACGAGCTTGTCCGATACCTGGTCCGCTACTTTTTTAAGTCGCGTGACATACTCGAGAACGGGTGCTTCGCTGTCGGCGGAGCAAGGTCCTATTACAAGAATGAACTTGTCGCTTTTGCCGGAGAAAACGGCTTTTATTTCGTTATCTCTTTTTTCTTTTATTTTTGCAAGCTCTTCGGAGATGGGGTACATCTCCTTTACCTCTTTCGGAATAGGCAGTTTTCTTCTGAATTCCATGTTCATTTTTATTTGTCCTTTCGTGTATATGAAAAAATTTATTTATCAAACAAAGCGCGGCGCTCGGTGGAACATCTCATCATTTCGCGCATGGTTTCTCTGTCGCCTGTTTCAACGCAGGCTCTCATTTTTTTGAACTCTCTTTCAAAAGAGTCCATTTCACGCAGAAGCGCGTCGCGATTGAGCAGGAACAGCTCGCTCCACATTTCATCGTTTATTTTTGCAATTCGCGTAAGATCGCGGAACGAGTCGCCGGAGTAATCGCGCAGACTCGGATTTTCTCCTGCGGTCATAAGCGCTACAGCTATGCAGTGTGTAAGCTGTGAAAGAAACGCTATCATTTCATCGTGAAGCTCGGGCGTTATTTCGGATATCTTCTTAAAGCCCAGCTCGCTGCCGAGCGTTTTGCAAAGCTCGATCGCCTGTCGAGTGTTTTTCGCTGTCGGTGTTACAATGTAGTTTGCGCCGATGAAAACCTTGTCGTCGCTGTATTCAATTCCGGAACGCTCGCGTCCCGCCATAGGGTGAGCTGCTATAAATTCAACGTCCTCGCGCAGGATAGACTGTATATCATAAACGATACAGCCTTTTACACCCGTAACGTCGGTGATTATTATTCCGGGACGAAAGTATTTCTGATAATCGGTTATCCATTTTTTGAAAGTGTGCGGATAAAGCGCAAACACTATTATGTCAGCTTCCGACACAAGCGAAGGTTCAACCTCTGTCGTGCCGTAAGAGATTAGCTTGTTTTCAAGCGCATAATCTATTGTTTTTTGCGATATATCTATCGCTTTTATTTTGTAGCCTTTTTTTGTGAGTGCTTTGGCGTAGCTTCCGCCCATTACGCCAAGACCTACAATAAGTATTTTGGTATTGCTGTTAAGTTCCAACGATTTTTACCTCCGCGCCGAGAGATGAGAGCCTTTCAAAAAAGTCGGGAAAGCTCTTTTTTACGTCTTCGGCATTATCTGTTTCGCCGCCGGTGAGCATAAGCAGAACGGCGCACGCCATTACAATTCTGTGATCTTTATGTGAGCATATCGGTACGGACGGAGCTTTCAGTTGTCCGCCGTGTACCGTAAGAGTGTTTTCGTGTAGCTCCGTCTTTATTCCGAATTTTGAAAGCTCCTCCGCCATAGCAGCACCCCTGTCGCTTTCCTTTGCACGGAGACGCGCCGTTCCCGTAAGGGTAACGCCGCTTTTTGCCGCACCAAGCGCCATAAGCACGGGAGCAAGGTCGGGACAGTCGGTTATGTCAAGCGTAGCGAAACCTTCGCACAGCTTGTCGAAATATTTTCCGTAGACTTTGTCGCCCTGAACGCTTTCGGGGTTAAGTCCTGTTATTTTTATATCGCTGCCGAGACGGTTCATCGCTTCAAAGAATGCCGTTCCCGAGCAGTCGCCCTCGACAGTATATTCACGCGGAACATAGTGCGAATTGCCTTTTATATATATATCCCTCTCGCCTACGGTAACATCTACTCCGAAGGCTCGCATTACCTCTGCCGTTATCAGAAGATACGAACGGCTTGTAACTTTTCCTGTCAGCAATATTCTGCTGTCGGACGCAAGCAACGGAAGCGCCATCATCAGTCCGCTCGCGAATTGGCTTGAAACTTCTGCGCTTATTTCGTATGTTCCTGCCGAAAGTCTGCCGCAAACCGTAAGAGAAGTTTTGTCTTTTTTATATAATAGGTTTTGCCCGAGACATATTTTTTCGTATTCGGCAAGCGGTCTTTGCATAAGACGCGTTGTACCTGTAAGCGTTACTTCGTTTTGTGAAAGAAGTGCTATTGCCGTAAGAAAGCGAAGCGTACTTCCGCTTTCACCGCATGGAAGAGTAGAAGTTGCCTTTGCGCTCAGTGCGTCAAAGCCGCGAACATATGCTTTTTCTCCGTCAAAACGGATATCTGCTCCGAGTGCCGAAAGACATGCGGCGGTTGCAAGCGCGTCATCCGACGGGTACATCCCGTAAAGAATGCTGTCGCCTTCAGCCAGAGCGGCGCATATCAGCGCTCTGTGGCAAAAGCTTTTTGACGGCGGAGCCGTAAAATTTCCGGCTGCCGCTTTTTTACCTATATATATTTTCATTCTGCACCGCCGGAAAGTTTTGATATAAGCGCGTCAACGGCTTCGGTATAGCCGTCCGTTCCGTGACCGGATATGGTAGCAAAACACGCAAGACGAACATAGCTTGTTTTTCTGAATTCTTCACGCGCGTTAACGTCCGAAATATGTACTTCGACCGTCGGAACAGCGACAGCTTTCAGCGCGTCCAGAATGGCGATGCTTGTATGGGTGTAAGCGCCGGGATTTATAATTATTCCGTCAAACTTTTTATAAGCGCGCTGAATTTCGGTAACAAGCTTTCCTTCGTAGTTGGACTGAAAAAGCTTTGCTCCGATATTTTTGCTTTTGCAATATGCTTTTATCTTTTTTTCAAGCGAAGCAAAGTTTTCTTTGCCGTAAATATCCGGGATATACGCGTGGCGAATTTGATTTGACGGCACGAAAGACGTGATATACGCGCGGATCTGCCGACCGGCGTTGTCACTGTCCGTCAAAATGACGATGCCGCGCTCTTTGGCGAGCTTGCGGATGAAATCGCGCTTTTCAGCATCCTTGTAGATGCCAAAGCCGTTCGTTGTGACGATGATAGCATCGGTCAGCGCGGAAAGCTTACTTTTGTCATACCGGCCCTCGACGATGAGGGCTTCGTTCATGTGGATCATAAGAGCTCCTTTAGGCCACGCTGCCGCGGTGCGCGACGTACAAAAGCTGGGCGAAAAGCTTTTCGAGTGCGATTCTGTCCATGTTTTCACCGCCCGAAAGCTTGATGGAAAGATCGCAGTTGAGTAAAAGCGAAAGGCATTCACGCAGCATTTCGATGGAAAGGTCGCGCACGTCGCGCTCGGCATATTTTAATCTAAAATCGCGGCCGCGGTAATCGCCGTATTCCGTCGGCGCCATGGACGTTTTACCGGATTCGATCGCGGCGCGCACGCGGTACATGTCGATATAAGCGCTGCTTAAAACGGCCAGAATCGTGTACGGTTCTTCGCGCTGGGCCATCAGTAGATTAAGCAGCGCATACGCTTTGCTGTAATCGCCGCGCACGAGGGCGTTGCTCAAGAGAAACACGGTTGTTTCCATGTTTTTCGTGACCGTTTTTTCCACCTGCTCGGCGGTGATCTCGCCGACGCCCGCAAAGGCGCAGAGCTTTGTCACTTCGTTTGTGAGGGCGTTTAAGTCGTTGCCGACGTACTGCACGATGCGCTCGGCAAGCTTGCGGGAGAGCAGGCAGTTTGCCTTTTCGGCCTCGCGGCAGACGTATTTTTCGAGCTCGTTGTCTTTCAGGCGCAGCGAGGGTAGGGAAAAGCCGCGCGTGTCGAGCTTCTTTAAAAACGTGCGCCACTTTGCGCTCTTTTTCGGGTCAATCTCGAGCGTGGGCAGATAAAGAATAAGCACGGTCGTTTCGGGAATAGTATCGAGTAATTCGTAGAGCTTATCGAGCTCCGCGGTGTTCATGACTTCCACGTTGAGGTCGGAGACCGTGACGCACTTGCGCTCTGCCATAAACGGCATGGCGACAACGGCGTCCGCAATGCTGTCTACGGGCGCGTCGTGCGGGAATTCCTGAAAGTTGAATTCCGGGAAGTTGCCGTCCAGTTTTTTTAACAGGCGATTTAAATTGCGGCGCACGAGCAGCTTTTCGTCGCCGTACAAAAAGTAAAGGCTGCCGATTTGCTCTTTTGCAATCTGCTCCTTGAGTTTGGTTTCCGTGATCTCGGGCATAGTGTTTTCCTTTCGTTGCGGCTTAGCCGCCGTATACCGTGTACGTGCCGCGCTCGTCAAAATCGAGCCGGATGCTTTCGTGCTCCGTCATAAAGAGGTATGCGCCGGGCGAAAGCGAAGCTTCGGTATCCTCTATTATACCATTTGTTTTTAAAATCGTAAACGGGGCAGAGACCGCACTTTGCGGTTTTTCTGTCACCAAAATATCTGTGTCGTGGGAAAGTGACGTGCTGCGTTTCGTTTCAAGGTAAATTTCCGTGCCGTTTACGGTGAACGTGACGGTCTCGCCGCCGTCCGTGACCGTGAAGCTGCCGGAGGGAAGCACGCCGACATAACTGAAATCGTAAAACGCAGCGTTTTCCGCAGGATAATATACGGTGTCCGGCACGAGAATCTGTTTGATCTCGAAAAGCTGTGCAAGCTTTTCGGCGCAGCGGATGCTTTTTTCATCAGGCTGCACGTGTAAAAGGGTGATCTGTTCCGCACCGTTCGCGCGCAGGGCGGTTTCAACGGAAGCGGCATTTCCGCTGCACCCGAGCACCTCGGCGGAGGTGTTTGTGATAATCGCCGTGCAGGCGGCGTAATCGGTGCGGAAAACGACAAGGCGTGCGGCGCTTTGGTTCAAAAGCGCGTTTGCACCCATGCCGCAAAGCAGGATGCACACCGTTAAAACGCATGGCAGCGCTTTATTTTTGCGGCGGTAGAGAAGCACGGAAAGCGTGAAGAAAAGGACGCAGATCACGACGGTTACGGGCAGATATTTGCCGGAGATACGCGGCGTACCGGGAATGTGCTCTGCGATAAGCGTGATGATGAAATTCTGCGCTTTCACGCAAATGCCGCTTAAAAACACGAACGGTGCGGCGCACGGGGAGAGGACGGGGACGGCGAGCAGTAAGGCGGCGATGAGCCCGAACCGCAGCAGCCACGCGGAAATCTCCAACGCCAAAAGCGATGTGAGCACCGAAACGAATTGCACCGTGCCGTATAAATAAAGCTGCAGCGGCGCAGTGAAAAGCACCGCCGAAAGCGAGACGGAAAATGCGGAAACAAGCTTTGCAAGGTGCGCTTTCCGCTGCGGCTTGCGAGTATTTTTCGTGATTGCTTTTGTGATGCGGGGCGCAAGCAGGATGATGCCGAGCGTCGCCGAAAACGAGAACAACAGGGAGACATCGCCCGCGCAGAACGGGTTTAATAAGCTCATGGTCAAAACGGCGACCGCAAGGGAGTTGAGCGGTTCCGCCTGGCGACCGAGAAGAATGCCGAAAAGCAAAATGAGCTGCATAATGCCGCTGCGCACCACAGAGGCCGAAAGCCCCGAGACGAACATAAAAAGCAGCGTAAACACCGCGGAAACGAGCGCGGCTGGGCGACGTTTCAGCCCGAGCAGACCCAGAAAACCGAGGGTGAACTGCGTTAAGATCGCCATGTGCATGCCGGATATGGCCAAAATGTGCGAAGCACCGGCCTTTTTGTAGGCGGAGACAAGCTCGGTTTCCATATCGTCCCGCAGGCCGAGCAGCATGGCGGAAAGCACAGAGCCTTCGGCTTTGGGGCAGTTTTCCAAAATCAAGTTGTGAAAATGCGTGCGGATTTGGTTTACATAATATGAGAACGGGCGCTTTTCGACAGGCGTGACCTGCACGGATTCGTAATCCGTGACATAGGCGGATAAGACCATGTTATCCGCAAGCCACGAGGTGCGCGGGGAGAGCCCGAGGCTGTCTTCAAACGCGAAGAACTTCGCTTCGCACGTGACCGTGTCGCCAATCTCTGCCGGGAAAGCCTCGCTGTGGGAGAGGCGTACCGAAAAATCGACATCCTGTGCGGGCTCGTCGATGTGCGTCACATGCAGCTTGTAATAAAACCGCCCGTTGCTTTTTGTGAGGAACGACTCTACGTTTCCGGTGACGGTATATGTGCCGCCGTCATAGCGCTCTGTGGGCAGCACGAATAGATTCATTGCAACTGCAAACACCGCGAATGCGGCTGCGGTAGCGATGAGGGAAAGCACGAAATTCGGCCGTTGTCGATGCTGCTTAAACAGAAAAAGCAGAAAAACGGTGACGAACAGAAAAACTGCAGAAACGGCGGCAAACGGCGCGCCGAAGAAAGAGGCGACAAACAGCGCCGCGAAAAAGGGGAAGCCGATGTGCACGGCCGGGCGGTCGATGTCTGGGTTCTCCATAAAAGCTCCTTACAGCAAAATTCTTACGATATCTTCGTAGCTTGCGGCTTCAAAGTTGGGCGGTATGGGAAGGGTGTTTGTTTTGCGATTAGGGTTATACCATAAGCTGTCTAAACCGGCGTTCTGCGCGCCTTTGATGTCCGCCGAAAGCGAATCGCCGATGACGAGACAGTTTTCGGTGCTCGCGCCCGGTATGCGCGCAAGGACATAATCAAAATATTTTTTATCCGGCTTTGCCGCGCCAATCTCATCGGAAATAAAGCAGCCCTTCATAAAGGCCGTGACGCCGGAATTCTTGAGACGTCCGGGCTGCGAGATCGGATTTCCGTTTGTGGTGATGTAGAGGTCGTAACGCTCTGAAAGCGCATGTAGCATATCTAAAGCGCCCGGCAGCGGCGTGCCGGTTTTCGCTATGCCGGAGACATACAGGTCTTGCAAAAAATCGATGCTGACCGGTGTGAGCCCCGCGACCTCGAAGAAATCGACGAAGCGGTTGCGGTACAGCTCCGCTTTGGTGCAGAGCTTTTGCTCAAAACGCCGCCACCAACTTTCGTTGCAGTCGTTGTAAAGGCGCAGAATCTCTGCGCTGTATGGCTTTTGCTTTGCAAGCCCCGATTGCTCGTACATATATTGAAACGCGAGCGGCATGTCCTTTTCAAAATCGATGAGCGTCTGATCGGCATCAAACAGCAGATTTTTATATTTTGTGTTCATTAAAGTCTCCCTCAAAGTAAAAAAGCCCGATAGAAAAGGACGATGTGCAGCACGATGAAAACGGGCATGGAGATCACAAATTTCAGGTGTTTTGTTTTGTGGCGGATCCACAGCATGGCGATAAATTCGCCCGCTTTTTCC
>OGRU01002351.1_pt1 | contig 12449 bp, 8 predicted proteins | sample 1553541 | NCBI WGS metagenome assembly OGRU01 (sample SAMEA2580068, study PRJEB22360) | human gut metagenome | biome: human gut; feature: human-associated habitat; material: faeces | place: Denmark | collected 2008/2010
ATAACCGGATTGCTATTATCACCGGACCAAATATGGCCGGAAAATCAACTTATATGCGTCAGAATGCCCTGATTGTACTGATGGCACAGATTGGAAGTTTTGTCCCGGTACAGAGTGCGAATATCGGTATCGTAGACCGTATTTTTACCCGTGTAGGGGCATCCGATGATCTTGCGTCCGGACAGAGTACTTTTATGGTGGAAATGAATGAAGTGGCAAATATCCTGCGAAATGCCACAGGCAGCAGTTTGTTGATCCTGGATGAGATTGGCAGGGGAACAAGTACGATTGACGGATTGTCTATTGCATGGGCGGTAGTGGAATACATCAGTAATCCGAAAATTCTCGGAGCCAAGACGTTGTTTGCCACACATTATCATGAGCTGACAGAGTTGGAAGGAAAACTTTCCAATGTCAATAATTACTGTATTGCTGTGAAGGAAAAAGGTGATGATATTGTATTCCTTCGTAAAATCGTATCCGGTGGAGCAGATCGCAGTTATGGTATTCAGGTGGCAAAGCTGGCAGGTGTTCCGGATCCGGTCATTGAGCGGGCAAAAGTTATCTGTGAGGAACTGGAGCGTGCGAATATGAGTAATCTGGCAGCGAATCTTCCGGAGATACCCACACAGCATAAAGCAAAGCAGAAACATCCGGATGATGTGGATCTGGCACAGATGTCATTGTTTGACACGGTGAAAGATGATGATATCATTGATGAGATTCGTGCTATTGATCTGACAAATATGACACCTTTTGAAGCAATGAACAAATTATATGAGATTCAGAATAAAATCAAAAACCGTTGGTAGGAGGCACATATGCCACAGATAGAAGTATTAGATGAACAGACCATTGATAAGATTGCTGCCGGAGAAGTCGTGGAGCGGCCATCTGCCATGTTTGTCGTACCGTTTGCCGGAGAGCAGAAAGACGCATTCTGGCTTTGTCCGAAACTTGTACAATTTCCCCTGAAGTACTAGCTTTTGTCAACAGATTATCAGATTATTTGTTTGTTTTATCCCGGAAAATGAATTTTGATGAACAAAATAATGAAATATTTTGGGATAATAGTTGGAAATGATAGATTTTATTATACTTTTGCCGAAAATATAGAAAATAAGACAGATTAGTATTCACTTTAAATACTCAAGATTATGTATTGGACATTGGAACTAGCATCAAAACTTGAAGATGCTCCCTGGCCGGCAACCAAGGACGAATTGATTGATTATGCCATGCGTTCGGGTGCTCCTCTTGAAGTTATTGAGAATCTCCAAGAGATGGAAGATGAGGGCGAAATCTATGAGAGTATCGAAGATATTTGGCCGGATTACCCTAGTAAGGAGGATTTTTTCTTTAACGAGGAAGAATATTAATAGCCTACAGATAGGTTAAATAATTGAATGTCAGCGCGATAAACAATGTGGATTTGTTTGTCGCGCTGGTGTTTTATGGTCTCAAACGGTGTGGTTTGTTTGTCTAAATTACGGTTTTTTCTCTCAAAATCGGAGTTTGTTTGTCTAAAATACATTACCTTTGCTTCTCCTCAGGAATATCACTAAAAAGAGGAAAAGTATGGGAAGACCGAAAAGACTATATCCGTTGGGCAAATATCGACTTCGTACACCAAAGGAGGTTGATAAAGATAAAGCCTATCCTGTCGAGTTGGAATATACTTGGAACAGGCAGATTATGCGTAAGACAACGAATGTCTTTGTCAAGGTTGCAGACTGGAATCAGAACGGCAATCAGGGACGGGGTGAAATCCGTGCAAACTATGGTGGGGACTTCAAACGGCTGAACCAACTTCTGCTTGCACGTGTCGAACGTATAGATTCGCAACTTGCCGAGTATAACGAAAAGCATCCTAACCAAATCACAGCGGATGTCGTTTCTGGTTTTCTAGCAGACAAGCCACTGGCACGTCGTGATCAAGGAAAAGATTTTGTGGAGTTCACATTGGAACGTCTTTCTTCGGATTATTCGAGGAATAGAATCGGTAGAAGCCGATATGAGAACGGAAAGAGCTGCATGAATATATTCCAGACATTCCTGAGGGCTACCCGACAGGGAACCTATCGTTCTGACAGCATTTATGTAGGCGATATGACTCCGGAGTTGTTAGACGGTTATATATCGTGGCGCAGGGAAATCAAGCAGAATAGTGATGCCACTATCAACCACTCTCTGACTCCGATATTAAAAGCATGTGCATACGCCTGTGAAATGGGCATGATGGAACCTGCCATCAATGCAAGGATTCAGGATATGCGCATTGTAACTAAGGTATCGTTTTCTGAAGAAGAGGCAGAGTTTGACGGCAAAAGTCTCAGTAAGGCACAGATGGCGGCATTGCTTGAATATTACAAGACCTGTACTGAACCTCGTAGAAAAGAATTTCTGGAAATGTTCTTCTTTGCCTTCCATGCCTGTGGACTTCGTGTGGTGGATGTGATGACCCTGCAATGGAAGCATATCGATTTTGCCCGAAAGGAGTTGCGGAAGATTATGATAAAGACAAACAAACGACATGTCATTCCGCTTACTGAACCTGCATTGCATATATTGTCGAAATGGCAGGAGAAGCGTGCCGGATGCCGTTATGTGTTCAATCTTGTAAAAGATGATCTGAATCTTGACGATGCCGAAGCCCTGTATAAAGCCCGCAACAATGCTACTAAATGTATCAATCAGTCGTTGGCTGTTGTGGGAGAGCAAGTAGGACTGCCGTTCAGTCTGTCAATGCATGTTGCACGGCATTCGTTTGCGGTTTTCACCTTGAATAAAGGATTGTCCATGTCCGTTGTCAGCAGGCTGCTCGGTCATAGCAGCACGGATATTACAGAGAAAGTTTATGCCCGTTTCCTGCCGGAAACGCTTTCAGCAGAGGTTGCAAAACTAAGCGGAGAATTAATCAACTTGGCTATATAATCACCACGAAAAGATAAAGAAATATGATATCATTGCCATTTCGAGTTGTATGTATCCTGATAGCAGGATTCCTTATTGTATTGGCTGTAACCTATATATACAAGTTAAACAGCCGTAAGGTATTCTGGGGTGTAGGGCTCACTACCATTATTGCTATCCTCATTCTTCTTGGATTAGGGGTGCTTCGTCCATCTTGGGGAACAGAAACCGGCACGGCTGTCATTGTCGGAATCAGTACTGCTATCGGATGTGCAATAACGTTGATCTATGACTTGCATCAAAAGAAGCGAATTAAGGGAAAAAATATTGCGGCAGTTGGGGCTGAGTCTGCACAAGGAATGACAGATTCAGAACGCAACAAAATAACTTTACCCCCTCGCCTTGATACAGAATTGGCAAGAAAGATCTTTGATAAAGCCATTGAAGAAGGATATATCATTATCAACGATAACCATTATGAGTGGACTTTGAACAAAGTTCTTCTTGCATATATGTGTGGACGTATCTATTGCGAAGATTATCCTGAAAAAACAATATATGATGAGAAGATGTACTGGATGCCTGGCAGAGTGGAACTATTTCCGGGTGCTGAACTGGATAAGTTATTTAACATGAAAGATCTGACTCAATCAAGACATTCAAGAAAAAACAAAGCTGCCCCTATAGGATCCGAGAAAATTGACAAGTTATTTGAGTAGCCAATGTGCTACTCTTTTTTTTATTTAATCCCCAAGGAGTTACAAACGAAATCATGTTCCGTTATATACAACTCTAACACGTCTTTAAAACAATTCTAACTTGCTATATAATTCATTCTAACACCAAATCTCCTAAGGAGTTTGAACCTTTGCATCGTGCTTCTGGTACGATGTGCACAGTCGTACCATATCGTATAACTAGGCTGATGGTCTGAGTGTGCATCAGGACTGTTCGGCCATAATCTGCAAAATTTATGGCAAAGAACACGAATGTAGAGACGCTATGCGACCGGGAACTGCTTGAAAAGATTCTCAGCATAGTTGAAAGACAGGAGAAATTGCCGTCTCCGGCTCATGAAGGTGGAAACCGTCTATATGACAACAAGTCTTTGATGGAGAAGTTGAACATCAAAGATAAGTATCTTAAAAAGTTGCGAGACAACGGTTATCTCGGTTACTCGCGTGAAGGTGATAAGTACTGGTATACGCAGGAGGATGTGGACCGCTTTCTGCGTCGTTTCCATTATGAAGCTTTCGCTATTGATGATGAACTTCCCAAACAGGAAGGAGGTGGCTATGTTTGACACAATTCATTTGACCAATATGCTTCGTTCGGAAGTGGAAGGCATTCCGGAAACAGGTCTTCCGTTGGATGCCTTCCCGGACAAGATACAGGAGATTATCCTCAATCTTGCCAGATACGAAAATTTCAATGTGGAATATACTGCGTCTATTGTTCTTTCTGCTGTTGCTACTGCAATAGGCAACTCTTGTCATATCCGTATAAAGGGCGAGTGGAAAACTTGCCCATCCCTTTATATGATGCTGGTCGGACGTCCCGGACTCGGAAAGACTCCTCCCCTCGGTTTTATCTATAAGCCGATTAATGAGTATGATGACCGGCTGCATGAGAAATACAACGAGGAATATGACGAATATGAAAGAGCCATGTCTGCAGGCAAGCACGGAAGTGACGGGGAAGAACAACTGCTCAAGAAACCGAATTTTGTAACGACGGTCATTTATGATTCCACCCCGGAGGCGATGATGAATATTCATCAGCATAATCAGCGTGGGATAACATTGGTCGTCGATGAAATCCTGGCTTTGTTCAATTCCGTCAAAAGGTACAACAGCAAGAACAACCTCATTGAAGATCTGCTGACAGCTTATAGCGGACAGCCGTTAAAGATTATCCGCAAATCAGAATCACGTCCTGTTCTAATCAAGAATCCATGTATAAATGTCATCGGTTCAGTACAGACGAATATGCTGCAGGAAGTCTTCCGTGCAGAGTTCCTTGCCAACGGATTGCTTGACCGTTTTCTGTTTGTCTATCCCAAAAACAGGAAGATATCCGGATGGAGACGGGAAGAACGGAATACGGCCCGTCCTGACATCATGAATCAATGGAGGACAATAATCAACAGAATCTTAAGCATCCCCTGTATCCTTGATGACAAGGGTACAACGGTCAATCCCCGAATCCTTACAATGTCTGACGATGCGGAAGAATACTTTTATGAATGGTACAATGGAATTATCGATGCTGTAAATGCCATTGAGGATGATGCGGATGTTGAAAGCCGCAAGATGAAACTCAACGGCCATGTAGCACGTCTTGCCCTGTTGTTTCAGGTAATGAAATGGGCTACTGATAGTGGAGATATGCAATATATTGAGCGGGATTCCGTAGAATCGGCGATCCGTATGATTGATTATTATGAGGAAACATACAGGAGGATTCAGGAAACCATTGTCATAAACAGTATCGGCGAAACTAAGGAAGCGTGGCTTTCTCTGTTGGAAGATCGGTTCACTTCCGGGGATGCTGTTATTGCCGGTAGAAAAGTTGATATGTCCCGACGTACCGTCTATTATGCGCTTGACCAATTATGCCGGCTTAAACACCCTCTTATAGAAAAGCTTCAGCATGGAGTCTATCGCAAACTTATGACAGAAAATACTGATGCACCTTGCACTATTGCACTTTCATCTTGTCAAGATACCGTGCAATTTTCTCAAAGTGCAAAAGTGCAGAGTGCAACCACACTAAAATCAGAGGACCATGAGTGAATACAGATTCCATTTACAGAAATACCATCCTGGAAGCAAGACTACTTGTCCGAACTGTGGTAAAAGCCGATGTTTTGTCAGGTATATTGATGAACAAGGCAGCATTAGCTTTCCCGGTAATGTCGGCAAGTGTGATCATGAAAACAGTTGCGGATACCACTATACACCTAAGGAATATTTTAAGGATAATCCTGATGTGTTGGAAATGGATGAGGGAAGCGGCAAGTCACTTCTTTCTGTTCCTTATAAGAAGGCAGATAAAACTCTGTCTTGTATTGTTCCTTCGTATATTCCTTCATCTTATGTGTTAAGGAGTCTGTCACATTATTCAATCAATCCCTTATATCAGTATTTCTGTCATGTATTTGGTGAAAATGAGGCAAGCAGATTGTTTGAAATGTATCGCATAGGGACATCTTCAAAATGGGGAGGTGCAACGGTTTTCTGGCAGACAGATATAAATGGACAGGTAAGAACCGGCAAGGTAATGTGCTATAATGCCGAGACAGGCCATCGGGTTAAAGAGCCTCAGGCTTTTGTCAGCTGGGCGCATTCCGAGTTGAAGTTGCTGGATTTCCATTTGAAGCAATGTCTGTTTGGAGAACATATTCTGAAAAATGCATCCTCTCCGGTAATGCTGGTGGAAAGTGAAAAGACCGCTGTTGTAATGAGCCATTTTATCCCCGATTATATATGGCTGGCAACAGGTGGTAAGAACGGTTGTTTCAATAGTGAAGCCATGCAGGTCCTCAAAGGCAGAGAGGTTACTCTCATCCCTGATTTAGGAGCAACCGAACAATGGAAAGAAAAGTCTGCTTTGTTGTCTGGAATATGCAAACGGGTTGTTGTGTCCAATGTCTTGGAATGTACATCCGATGAAGAGCAACGCAGCCAAGGATTGGACATTGCAGACTTCTTTCTGTATTCACCATCAAAGAGACAGATACTCCACCAGATGATACAACGTAATCCCGCATTGCAGTTGCTCATTGATGAACTGGATCTGGAACTTATTGAATAGTAAAGGAACTTGTTCCGAGGATTTATAGAAAGTCCTTAACACAATAAGGACTTTTTACCTGACGGCAATAAAATCCGGTCATTGTCCCGCAGAGCGGACTGGCACAAGAGCAAGCTCAAATATTAATCATTTATCAAAAGTATACCCTATATGAACACAGATATTAAACAGGCCATGCATGTTGAAGCCGGGAAGTCATTCGGCACATCAGAGGCGAATGAAAACGAAAGGCATTGGAATGACGACAAGATTGACAGAAAGAATCAGGATCCGACCAATCACTATGACAAGACCCGAATGAAACTGAATTTCGAGATTGGGCCCGATGGGAAAGTTCATCCGTTGGGCTATCAAAAGAAATCGCTTGAAGTCCGTTTGCAGGAACGGTTGACTGAGTTGGGCTGGAAGCCTTTCAAGCCGGACAGCAAAATTCAACCAAACTGTTGTGCGAAATTTATCTTCGGAGGCATTCATGACCGTACACTTGAAATGGCATTTGGGACTCAAACCGTAAATCTGGATAAGGATGCAGACAACAGCCATCTCCAGCGATGTCCGGAAATCGAACAATGGGCAAAAGATGTCTATGACTGGTGCGCCAAACGGTACGGACAGAAAAACATCATAGGATTCCAGGTTCACCTTGATGAGAGCAGTCCACATATCCATGCCTTGATTGTTCCTGTCGGACAACGAGCCAAAAGCGGACGCGAATGCGTCATGTGGTCGGCTAAGTTCGGGAAGAGCCGTTATGAGTATGGCCATATTCTTCGGGAAATGCACACCTCACTATATGAAGAGGTTGGGAGCAGGTACGGGCTGGAACGTGGTGACAGTATTGAAGGCCGGAACGTCAGTCATCTTAGTAAACGCGATTATATCCGGAAACTGTCCAAAGATGCGAAACAGGCGGAGAAAGCAGTCAAGGGGCTGCAAACTATGATACGGAGATTGGAAGCAAAGATTTTCAGTTATAACCAACAACTTGCAAAGGCGGAGCAGGAACTGGCGTCCGGCAAGATAACTCTCAATAGGTATGAAGTACAGAAAACCGACATACTGAAACTCATTGCCGAGTATCAGGCCAAACTTGAAGACAAGGCATGTAAGCTTCAAGAAAAGGAGCAGGAACTGGAGCAGATGACAAAGAATATAGACCGTGTCGGTAGAGTGGCGCAACCTTTCCGCAATCACAAGATAGATTTTGAGCCGCCACGGATCATTGGTAAACCTCCAATATTCGGGGTTGACAAATGGATTGAGGAGCAGAACCGGTCTATCGCCAGACGATTCGTGAAGATTGTCCGTCAGATTGAAGAACTGTATCGGAAAGATGCCGAACAGCAAATACAGGCGGTGCAGAATAATGCATTGCTGGACTATCGGGAGTTTAAATGGCTGCAACAGGAGTATGCACGACTGACGGATCTCAACAATAATCAGACAGAACAGATGCAGACGTTTCTTGACCAACTGGCTGAGCCTTCTGTGCGGGAACGAATCTTTTCTATCGCTGATGCTTTGATTGGCGGACAACCTGTCGCTGTTGCATCCAGCGGAGGCGGTGGCAACGCCGACTCAGACCTTCGCTGGGACGGAAGAAGGCCGGATGAGGAGGAAGAGGCGTATCGGAGGAGGTGTCTACTTTATGCTATCCGAATAGTCAACAACACGTCCAAGAAGTCTATACGCAGATAAGACGTCTATTCGAGATGAATAAAAGGGGACTGTAAACTAAAGCGTGTTTATAAAGTTATGAAATTCTTTACTAAATACCCCAAGTTTACAGTCTCATTCATTGACTATCTTGTTCTTGAAGTCCTCAAGAAACATCTCCTTATTCTCGTCAATAAGTTTCTTTATCTTAACATCTTCAGCCTGGCGAAGAAAGCGACGAATCAGTTTGTTGTACTCTTTTTCTATTTCATCACGCGAAAAATTCGGACTGCGTAACATTGCCATAAACCGTCCGTCGGACTTTAGAAACTCATAAAATTCGTTTGTCTTTGTAAAGTAGAATTGTATCTCTTGTTCTCGTTCTTGCTCAGTTGCGTTTAGTCGGGCAAGGGTATCGAATATCGAGGCTAATCCACCTCGGTTCTCTCCCGTATTTTTCTTGCTTTTGGAGTTTTCGGGGTCGTCGTCTTGTTCCTGTGGCTCTTCAATCTCAACCTCATCACTCACGAGCAACCCGATTTCTCCGTCGAAGGTGGTGTGTATTGAGCCAATAGAATCTTTCTGCTCAAATATAGAGCGATAAATATTGCAGTATCGCTGCCAGAAGTCAATAAATACGGCATCTTTAAATTGAGCATCCAATTCGATTACACCTTGCAAGAGAACCAGCAGAGAGTTGTACCGGCCGATGGTTTTGCGTAGTGCTTTTGCTGGATCATCGTCGCTTGTGGAGGCCGTTTCCTCGCTATGCGTTTTAAGATCCTGCGTGTATTGTGCATGCGCCTCCATTACATTCTTGATCCACGCCCGAATGTCAGCGTCCATATCGAGACATAGCTGGGCATTGGCCTCTGCATTATTGACAGACGATTTATATCGCTCGAACCACTTGATATAGATTGGTTGTGCCAATAATTCTCGATACAGCTCCTGAATAATCGCCTTCTCACGAAGCGGATCAAAGTCCGTGATAACCATACCACAGAACTTGGCAAAAGCATCCCGAATATTCTTTTCGTTGACGTTGCCAAATGAGAAGTCTATAATATGGCACTCTTCTTTGTACTTGGCCTTGCGATTTACGCGCGAGATTGTCTGAATGGCATTAATGTCGCGAATCTCCTTATCGAGAAACAGCGTGTGTAGCTTGGGCTCGTCAAACCCCGTTTGCAGCTTATCAACAACAATGATAAGCCCGTTTTTTGCCGTCTTGAAGTTGTCTATCACCTTATCCTCTGTCACACCGCCATTCATCGACGAACATTTCTCGTACTTTTGATTATCGGAGTAGACGATAGCGACAGGTGCATCGGAATATTTGGCAAAAGTTCCCGATGCAGTCTTCTCCGCCATCAACCGACGAATGATTTTACAGTACTGAATAGCAATCGGAATAGAGCTAACCGCAAGCATGGCTTTTCCCGTGCCACGAATTTTTCCGTAAACCAGAGAAAGCAGACGATTGACCACGAACTCGGCAATTGCTTTCATTCGGTCCGGGTTCTCGTATATTTGCTTTTTGGCGAATGATACCCGTTCCTCCTGTCCCGAATTCATGGCTGCCGTTATAGCCTGCATAACGCCATTGGGGAGTTCAAAATACATTTTTGCAGGTACGGGAATAATATGTTTCGTCGGATCAAGAATGTAACCGTCGGCTATGGCTTCCTTCATGGTGTATGAATCGAATGGCCTCCATAGCTGATTAAAATTGGTGCTTCTGTGAAATTCACCAAAGCGAGCCAACACTCGGTCGCTAGGAGTTGCCGTGAAACCGACAATCAGATTCTTCTTTGTAGAACCTTTTGTGATAAACCCTCCGTCCTCATCAAAAATGTCCTGCAGTTCATCGAACGCCGAATACATCTCCTGATGAACATCATCGGTGTTTGAGCGGTGTACCTCATCAATAAGAAAAGCCACGCGCATATTCTTGAAATCCTTGCCGGCTTTTTCGATGGCTTTCTTGAGTTCCCAGAATTTCTGAATGTTCACGACGATGATACGGCGTTTGTCGCTCAACGCCTTCACAAAGGTGTCCTGGTCGGTCGCCTCTACGAACATGGCCTTGTCGATGTTCATGTTGAGCATCATCGAGTCGAGCTGGTCGCGCAATTGCAGGCGATCGACAACGAGCAGAATCTTGTTATAGACCCATTCGCCTTTATAACGCAGATCTTTGAGCTGCAGAGCTGTCCAACCTATTATGTTGCTCTTACCGAATCCTGCAGCATATTGCAACAAGAGCGAATAGACATATTTGTTGTTGCAATAACTGTCTCTCTCGGCCACTACGCGGTCTATCAGGTCCTGTGGCGCATTGAGTGCTTGCAGTTCGGCCCGCAGTCGGTTGATAAAATACAAGGGTTCATTTTCGTGGTCCAGAAATTCCTGAACACGCTCCATGATCCGGTCGCAGCCGAATTTCTGCTTCGGACGCGGACATATCAAACGACCTGTTTTGTCCTTATACTCCTTTTTCTGTACTTTATGACCATTCACAACAGACGTTACGGTCTTATAGGTGTAGGCCATAAAGTTGTAGTAGAGGATCTCTTTCTCGATCATCTTCTTGGAGTAGAGCGAACGCATTGCCTCTTCGAAGCGAACGCGCGGATCGGTTGCTTCCACTTGCTTTATGGGGAGGGGCTTGAATACCTTCTCCACCACCGGACGGAAAGAAGAAATCGAGATGGTGTTGTCTTGAAAACCTCGCTTTGCTTCATCAAAGAACTGTCCCGGATCCCGCAGTATATATGTGTCCGTGATGTCTGTGGTTACGAGGTGAATCGATTTCTCAAACGGTCGGAGCATACGACGACGAAGCGTTTGCGATACATCATTGCCACTGGCAATCTTGGTATATTCCCACACGGCTTCGAGGTAGTCGGTAATGATTTTGTTCCTGCCGTTCGTTTTAGCCGTCTGATTGGTGAAGTTGCTCTTCAATTCGGCGTAGCCGAGAAAAATGCCGTTGACAAAGAACGACAGGTCGGGGCGAAATGCGAATATCTTTTTGGCGTCGTGGTGGAATGAATAACTCATCTCCTCGACAGCCGCAAAGATGTTTTTGTTGAAGTCCTCATCGCCGCGCAATTCCGAACCACTGACATAAATAAGTTGCAGAGTTTCGCCTTCGAATGTAATGGTTCGGTTTTTATTCAGGAAGATTGCCACGTTGGCACTCGCCTCAATCTTCTCGCGAATCATATCCATAATGGCCCGAAGCAATTTTTGCTCGTCGCCATTGTATTCGCTCTTTTTGAGCAGGTTGTTCCATGCCTTGCGCGAATTCTCTTTCAGGAACTCATACAGATTGGCCGGAATAAACAAATCGGGCGAAACGGCATTATTCTTTATTTCACGAAAACCAAGACCATCTGCACGACGGCAGAAAAAGTCCATTACATATTCACTTTGCAACTCAAGTTCGGTCATAATCCAATGTAGTTTTAGGAGCGCGATTCTGTCTCGATGGCTCGCTGGCCGGTTACTACTTCATTTATCAGGGAGCGTTTCAGCTCCTTCAGACGCTCTACTTCGGTATTTATCTTTTCAAGGATGGCATCAATCTTTGCGCACTTCTCATCCAGATATACGGCAATCTCTTTTTGCTCATCAATTGGAGGAAAGACAACTTTCATGTCTTTTATTGTCCTATAATTTAAAGATTGGCGCATTCCTCCACCAAGTTTGTAAAAAACCTTTTTTATATCATACGAGTGTAGCATGTAGAACGCGAATTTTGGTAATGTCTCTTTATTCCCTTGTACACAAGTATAGGCTGATGTAATGATCCCTTCTTCATTAACTAAACCGACTCTCAGGCTTTTATGATCGTTTTGTAAATCAGTAAAACGAAAAATTATATTACCCGGTTCTACGATTTGATAAGTCTCAAATGTTGCTGGCAAAAGTCCATCGCAGGAGTCTATATTTTTACGAATAATTTTCCCAAAACTCAAGGAGAGAAGGTTTTGATGATTCACCCCTTTGTTTGAGATATTATGTTCCGCAAAAAAATATGCAAATCGCGATATTGT
>OGRU01002354.1_pt1 | contig 12446 bp, 6 predicted proteins | sample 1553541 | NCBI WGS metagenome assembly OGRU01 (sample SAMEA2580068, study PRJEB22360) | human gut metagenome | biome: human gut; feature: human-associated habitat; material: faeces | place: Denmark | collected 2008/2010
GTAACGGAATAGTTACAAAAAATACTATAGAAAAGGAGATATGAGAGTGTTTAATAAAAAACTTAACAGGTTACTAGCAATCATGCTAGCTTCTGTAATGGGTGCGACATCGCTTCCGGCAACACAGGTAAGTGCTGATACACCCTCTTCAGAGTATGATATATCTAACGACGCAGCTTCGGATGATATATCTGACAGTAAAATTCCAGATGAACAGGATTCGGATAATAATGCCACCGAGGAAAAACAGCCACAGCAGCTGACGGTAGAGTATACACCGGCGGATGATATTTATGTGGGGAACAAAGTTGTTCCGGTGGTAAAATCCGACAGGGCGGATGCAGCCGTTGACAATTTAAAATACACTGTTGTAGAAGGCAAAAATCTGATTGAAAAGGATACAGACTTTGCATCAAACGGTATATGGACAGCAAAGGATACCGGAACTGTAAGGATAAAGGTGACAAAAGCAGAAGATGACAAATATAAGTCAGCAGAGGCAGAATATACTGTTACCATCAAAGAATATGATTACAGCAGTATGAATAACAGCCTGACAGGGACAATGCTGCAGGGTACACAGTTTTATGTAGAAGCACCTACATTATCGCTGGCAAGTGACAATCAGGCGGTATATGTGGTTAGAAAAGGTGATGAATGGATTGAAGCTGATAAATATCAGCTTATGCCACAGCAGGGTGATAACAGACAGACTCTTGTAATAGCACGTAAGGACAAGGAAAGCGGAGCTATCACAGATATTGGAAGTCTGCGGCTCGACTACAAATATGATACACAGCCTCCAAAGATAACATTGAATCCAAAGGAGGATGATAAACCTGCTTTCACAAAGGATGCTGTGGATTATTATGGAAATGTCAGAAAAGTAGACATGAATATCCACGATGTCTCTTTGGATGATGGTTCCACACAGCTTTGGGTAAAGGTTGATGACCGGGAAGAATTCGATGTATTTGATGTCGATAATGCCCAGAAGCTGATTGATGCAGGAATAGAGTATAGTGAGTGGATCGTGACAGGGGCTGATTATAGCAGCTGCATCACATTTGGTACAAAAGCGGATGAGGAACACAAATATCAGATAATCGGAATGTATGCGAAGGATCAGGCGGAGCATGAGTGTAATGATACAAGCTCAATAGAGCAGCCGTTTTATGTGGATAGAAAAGCGCCTTCAGGTACTATTGGATATGATGCTGATTTAATAGACGAGCAGAATATGGTCAGTCAGCAGGCATCAAATGTATATGGACAGCTGGAGGATATCAGCGGAATAAAGCAGGCATTCTACTATGTGAATAAATCAGATGAAAGTGGCAGTATTTTAAATGATGAGCAGGTAAAAGCGCTTGATGATTCAGCATGGAAGCCGTTAGAGCTTATTGAGGATACATATGATGCCCGATATAAGTACAAGATTAATACATCTGATCTGAAGGATACTTCATATAACGTATATGTAAAGGCTCAGGACAATTGTAATGGCGAGACAGCATTTTTCTCCACATCGAAGCTGGTTGTTGATACCCTGCCACCGGAGCTTACAGTGTCCCAGGATACCATGACAGCAGCCGATGAAAAAGGCTGGCATAAGGATGATATAAGCTATATCGTTAAGGCTGATGACAGCTTATCAGGAATTAAGAGTGTTGAATACACTGTATTTGATGGGAAAAGGAAAATTGTATCAGGACAGACTGTTGAGCTTGACGCAAGCGGGGAAGGAAGGATAACCATTCCGGCAGCAGAGCAGTTTAACGGAACGGATCTGATGCTTTCAGTAAAGGCAACTGATTATGCCGGTCTTAAGACAGAGGTTAAAGGTGACAGCTTCAAGTTCAGCATGGACAGTCAGTCACCTGATGTCAGTATAGAGCCTGAAGCGGGCAAAAACAGAAAATATTTCAATGACGATGTCCGTATAAAAACAAGTGTAGCTGACAGCATTTCAGGTGTTGTATCAGCAAAATACCAGATAGTGACAGATGATCAGTCAGTATCGGATGATGAAGGTGCATGGAATGAGATTGATGAATCAGGAATCATAAATGTATCGGCTGAGGCTTATCTGGATAAAAAGGTAGATGTATATGTTAAAGCTGTTGATGAGGCAGGAAACGTGACTGTAGTGGATTTGACAGCAAGCGGCAGCCAGCCATTTTATATTCACAAGGCAGCGCCTGCAATAACAGTGACATATGGTACACCTGAGCAGCCGGATCCACAGTGCATCAGCAGTGTAAAAGGCACTGAGTATTACAGGGAAAACAGGATTGCAACCATTTCGGTAAAAGAGAATGAGCTTTTCTTTGACCCCGATGAAACAAAAATCAATGTAAAGGTTGATGGAAATGAACAGACACAGTCAGATGCATGGTCTGAAAAGTCGTACTGGGTAAAGACAGGCGAGGGAGCAGAAGCTGTTTACAGTAAGCAGCTCGTATTCAATGCAGGACACAAGTATGAGCTGAGTGTCAGTGCAAAAGATTTGTGTGGTAATTCAGATAATGGATTTGAGATAGAAGGAGACAAATCAGCAGAGTTTGTAATTGACGTACAGTCGCCGACAGGAAATATCAGGTTTGACGGACTTTCAACAGGCATGGATACCGTGTGGGATTTATTGCTGCCAAAAGACAAATATGAGATTTCAAGATTTGCTGCCAAGAAGGTCAATATTGCCGGACAGCTTGGAGATGAGCATGGCGGCATCAAGTCAGCAGAGTATTTCGTTTCAGCAGAGGATGCAATAATTGACGTAGACAGTATTCAGGAGGCTGACTGGAAGACACTTGACAGCCTTAATGAGGATGGCACCTTCAGTGAACCGATAGAATGCGAGAACAAAAACTGCGTGGTATATGTCAGGGTTACAGATTTAAGCGGTAATGTTTCATATATCAGCACAAATGGATTGGTAGTTGATACATGCGCACCGGCAATATCAGTCATCACACCTGAGACAGCATCAGGAGTGTACAGTGCAGATGTGCCGGTAAGTATAGAGGTATCAGATGAGAATGCCACAGGAGTTGCATCAGGAATAAAGAGCGTAAACTATACGGTAACAAATATGGGACAGACGACACAGGATGGAACATTATATAGCTATGATAAGACAGCAGCGGGCTTAAAAGATCTGGAAAATCATGTAACAGAGCAATTTGACATAAGCGCGGCTTCAAACAACAGTAATGAAGTGCGTATAGATGTTACCGCAACAGACAATGCAGGAACGGCATACACAGTAACAAAATACATAAAAATAGATACAACAGCACCAACAGTGCAGGTAAGCTATGACAATAACAGTGCAGATACATCATTTGGAGACACAGCATACTTCAAAGCACCGCGAACAGCAACCGTAAAAGTAACAGAGCGTAACTTTGATGCATCAAAGGTAGCAGCGGAAATAAAAGCCGCAGCAGGTAAGGCACCTGCTCTTTCAAACTGGAGCACAGAAGGTGGAAGCGGTAACGGTGATGATACAGTACATGTTGCCACAATATATTACGGACATGATGACGATTACACATTTGGAATCGGAGTAAAAGACATTGCGGGAAATGCCGCAGCAGGAGTGGATTATGCAAATTCGCTTGCACCGACAAAATTTACAATTGATACGACAGCACCTGTTATTTCGGTAGTATATGATAACAACAGTGCATCAAACGGAAACTATTATAATAACAAGAGAACAGCAACTGTGACAATCACAGAGCACAATTTTGATACAAGCAGAATAGCACTGAGCATGACTGCGCAGGATGCAGGAAAATCAGTAGCAGCACCGGCATTTGGAAGCTGGTCAGATAATGGTGATACACATACGGCAACATTAAGCTTTGATGCGGATGCCACATATACATGGTCACTTGCATATACAGACAAAGCCGGCAATAAGGCAAAAGACCTTGCAAAGCAGGAGTTCTGCATAGATACGACAAAGCCTGTTGTAACAATCAACGGAGTAACCCCGGGCTCAGTAAACAATAATTCAGGAAATATGTCATTTGTAATAGAGTGCACAGATACTAATCTTGAATACTTTTCACCGGTGCTTACAGTTGAGGTATATGAAAATAGCAGATTCGTAAGAAAAACGATTACCGGAAATGTGATATCAATTACAAACGGACAACGTGTAGAGTTTAGAAATCTCAATGAGGATGGAGTGTATTCACTGACATGCCATGCACAGGATAAGGCCGGAAATTCTTATGAAACAGTCAATATTATAGATGCAGGCGGAAAGCAGGTGACAGAGACTGCAGGGCAGGGAGGAAAATTGTTGGATTTCTCCATAAACAAAGGCGGTTCAATCTTCTCGCTGGATGACAATACGATGAAGCTTGTAAAGGATTACTATGTGCAGAAGGTATACCATGATGTGGTAGTCAGAGAGATAAATCCGGATGAAGTTACCAGCTGTACTGTCAAAGTAAATGGAAAAGCACTTAAGCAGGGAACAGACTTCAGTGTGAATAATGTAAGTGAAAGCGATGGCTGGCATAAGTACGAATATGTGATATCAAATGCGGTATTTGAAAAAGAGGGTCAGTACAATATCGTTGTGGAGACAAAGGACAAAGCAGATTCAGTTGCCTATAGTGATGTGAAGAGTGTAAATATTGAATTTATTGTGGACAAGACAGCACCTACATATACATTGACAGGTGTAGATAAAAACAATGAAAACTATATTGGCTCAAAGAATGCAGTATTGATGCCGAAGGATGATGGCGGAAAGCTTGGACGTGTAAAGATTACTGTAGTGGGCTCGGATGACAAAGAAAAAAAGGTTATCAAGGAAATGTCGGGAGACGATATGCTTGACTATCTGGACAAGCATGACGGAAAGATAGAGTTTGAAGTACCTAAGGAGGTGCTCTCTGCAAAAGACGGTGATTCAAGGCTTATGGTAGAGTGTGCAGACTGTTCTGTTGACGAAGGTGGAAAGACCAATAAAGTGAAAAAAATATATGGTAAGGATACAGAAGCAGATACAGAGATTGCCGAAGATGATGTACCTATGGAATCAAATTCGTCAGATGTCAAATCAGTAGAAACAAACAATGATAAGGCAGTATATATAATTGGAGCAATATTATTATTTGTACTTATAATTGCGATATTGATAATCGTTTATTATATGAGAAAAAAGATGAAAGAAAAGAAAGACAATGATGAGCAATAAGATAATTACCTATGTATTTACATTACCATGTGGTGGTGTGGGAAAAACAACAATGTCTGTGGCATGCGCGAAAGCGCATGCCCTTCAAGGCAGACTTGGCAACGAAGATTTTGAATTCTGGGAGGAGTGAGTATGAGATTTGAAATAGCAGCTGACACGGACAGAGGAATCGTAAAAGAAACTAATCAGGATAGTCTGCTGGTAAAGTGCTTCTCAACATGCAAAGGAGACATGGCATTTGCAGTATTATGTGACGGCATGGGCGGCTTATCGAAGGGTGAGCTGGCCAGTGCCACTGTAGTCAGAGCATTTGACAGATGGAGTGACGAGCAGCTGCCTGAGCTTTGCAAATCGTCGAACCCGGATATTGACAGTCTGATTCTGGAAAGACAGTGGGATGAAGTAATACAGCAGCAGAACGAAAAAATAAAAGCATATGGCAAAGCACATGCAGTAAACATGGGAACAACAGTGGTAGCGCTGCTTGTCACGCAAAAAGCCTACTACATTATAAACGTGGGCGATTCCAGAATATATAGCCTTTCAGACCAAATAGAAAGGCTTACGACAGACCAGACATATGTACAGCGGGAAATTATGAATGGAAATATGACACAGGAGCAGGCTATGAGAGATCCGCGAAGGAATGTACTGCTGCAGTGTGTCGGGGCATCAGCAGAAGTAAAGCCGGAGTACAGGACCGGGGCAATGAAAAATGGAATGTCACTTCTGCTTTGTTCAGATGGCTTCAGGCATGAGGTATCAGAACAGGAAATCTATGAGATGCTGAAAACGGCAGCAACTGTAGATGGGCAGAATATGCACGACAGACTGGAGCAGCTCATCAGACTAAGCATGCAAAGAGGAGAGCGCGATAATATAACAGCAGCGCTCATAAAGGCACAGTAGGAGGAACAGATGCTTGAAATAGGCTCTTTAATTGACGGAAAATACAAGATACTAAACGAAGTTGGACACGGCGGAATGAGCGTTGTGTACCTGGCTATGAATGAAAGGGCAAACAAACAGTGGGCAATAAAAGAGGTCAGAAAGGATGGAGTAAAGGATTTTGAGGTGGTAAAGCAAAGTCTTGTTGCGGAGACCAATATGCTCAAAAAACTGAGCCATCCCAGTCTTCCTGATATTGTCGATGTCATAGATGAGGATGACAGATTCCTTATCGTAATGGATTATATAGAGGGAAATTCTCTCAAGACAGCATTGCAGGAGTACGGAGCCCAGTCGCAGAAAAATGTGATAAAGTGGGCCAAACAGCTATGCGATGTTCTTGGATATCTGCACTCACAGAACCCGCCAATCATATATCGTGATATGAAGCCGGCAAACATAATGCTAAAGCCTGATGGAAATGTGGTGCTTATAGATTTTGGAACAGCAAGGGAATATAAGGAAAATAACATAGAGGATACAACATGTCTTGGCACGATGGGATATGCTGCACCGGAACAGTTTGGTGGAATGGGGCAGACAGACGCGAGAACAGATATATATTGTCTGGGAGCCACAATGTATCATCTTGTTACGGGAATGAATCCCTGTGAGCCACCTTACGAAATAAGGCCGATCAGAGAAATTGACCCAACATTGTCAGGTGGTCTTGAACGTATTATTACAAAGTGTACACAGCCGGATCCAAACAACAGATATCAGAGCGCAGCTGAGCTGATGTATGACCTTGAGCACTATACAGAGATTGATGACATGTATAGGAAGAATCTAAAGAGAAAGCTTGCGGTATTTATCACCACATCAGTTTTGACGATGCTGCTTGGAACAAGCACAGTATTAAGCTATTGTGCGGCAGAACACAAAAAAAATGAAAACTATAATAGCATATTAAAAGAAGCGGATACCTATGACAATTATGACAATGGATATTACACGGCTATAGTCACCGACCCGACAAGGACGGAGGCATATCTTAAGCTGAATGACAAACTGACAGACGATTTTGTGCTGGACAGGGATGAGGCGCAGATATTGAACAGGCTGATGGTAGGTATAGATTGCAAGGACCACAATGGCCGGGTGCATACATATGATGTCATGGCAAAGCTGAAAGAAAAAAATCCAAAGGGATATGAGGATGTATGCTATAAGATTGGTGAAAGCTTTTTATTCTACTACGAAATCAATGTGGAAAAAGACAGATACTCCAGTGCGGCGCAGTGGTTCAAGGAAGTAAAGGAGAATCATCCGGAGGCAGGAATATACTGTGAGATATCAGATTGTCTGACATTGATTAGCCAGTATGATGGAGCAAAGATACAACAGACAGAAAAAACATATGAAGAATACAAAAAGCTATGGAAGCAAATAAATGAGCTATATGCAAAATCAGAGGATTTTGACAGCTTAGACGCAAAGATTCAGGTATGGAATGAGATAGATGATATAGTTGACACAAATATCACATCATTTATAGCAGTGACAGATAAGGATAAAGTTATGGATTTATTACAGACAATAAAGGACAAAACAGAAAAGCTGGATAAATCCATAATGCGCGAGCAAATAACAGGATTGCAGGATAATATAGACAAAACAATTGAGAAGGCACAGAGCGTGAAGGAGGAAAACAAAGATGACTTATAATCAGTACAGGATGATATTTTACGTATCCTTCACCGCATTTGCCATAATGCTTATAGCTTCAATAGTCATACTTATAGTGCTTGAAATACCTAAGGTCATAGGTGCACTTACCGGAAAATCTGCCCGGAAAGGAATTGCAGCAATTGTACAAAAGCAGACAGCGGGACATATTGACATAACATCGTCCGGTCCGATAGCACCGTCATATAACCTGGCAGGGGAGAATAAGAAAAAGCCGGGATATACACAAAATATAGATGAAACTACTGTGCTGGATGCACCGACAGAAGTATTGCAGGATGAAACCACAGTATTGGAAGATATAACCGAAAAGCTGCAGAAAACCAATATCAGGTTCGAAGTAACAAAGAAAATAGAATTTTTACATACGACAGAATGTATCTCATAAGGAATGGAAAATAACGAATGTCTAAATTAAAAGTAAGCATAAAAAAATCGACCGTTACTGCCATGATGAAGGCAGGACGAAAGGAAAGAATAAATGAAACCGAACTAAGCCAGCTAGCCAGAATAAAACCATGTGGAATCATGCATGTGACAAAAACAAAAAAAGACAGTGTCATATATACGTGCCCTGCAAATATAAATCTTACCGATAGATTGAAAAAAGCCATAAGCAAATATGATTTCTTTTTCATGATTGAGCAGATAGTAATAATGGTTGAGGATGTATACAATAACGGACTGAACGTAAACAGTGTTCGTTTTAATATGGATGACGTATACATAAACGAGATGACAAAAGAGATGTACTTTATATATTTTCCGATAGTAGGAGGACAGGAAAGTGCAGATATTGTCGGGTTTATAGAAAACATAATTTATACAATGACACCTGTTATCAATGAGGATACGAATTATATATCCAGATTTATGTATTATGTCAGAAGCTTTCATGGCTTCAACGGCAATGCAATAGAAAAATATATCTCACGCGAAGAGCGTGCAGTTGTGAACGTGCTGAAAAACAAAGCAGTGACAATGCAGCAGACAATGCAGCAACAGATAATGCAGCAACAGACAATGCAGCAACAGACAATGCAGCAACAGATAATGCAGCAGGTAATGCAGGGCAGCATGGATGGAACTACAGTGTTGTCAGATGATGGCATATCCGTACAACAGATACAGCAGATGCAACCGGTGAACTATCATTTTGCAAGTCTTACAAGGCAGGTAACAGGTGAAAAGATAGAGCTTGGCAAACCATCGTTTGTGCTGGGAAAGAATCCGGAAAAGTCAGATTATGCGGTAGCAGACAATACGAATATCAGCAGGGTGCATGCAGTGATAACCACGCGAAACGGGCGTTATTATGTAATGGACCAAAATTCTACCAATGGCACATTTATCAATGGAAGGATAATAAAGGCGGGGCAGGAAACAGAGATATTACCGGGAGACTGTCTGATGTTAGCTAATGAGGAATTTTTAATGAATAGAAAAGTATTGGAGTGCGAAAATGGATGAGAATGAAAAGAAAATAGTAAATTTTATAGACGAAATCAGGGGACAGACACACGAATTGGAGATACCCCTAAATATATCTGCAAATACTTTAATAATAGCATTAAAAAGAGCATATGATTTAAATTTAGATGAGAATAATACTACAGAGTGTTATATGGCATGTGAATATCCAATAGCATTTTTAAAAGGGAACAGGACACTTGCAGATTTTGGAATCAGAAATGGTTCATCAATTATATTCAGGAGATAATGAAAATGGATAATTTTGGATGGTCAATAGCTTTAGTTCCGGGAACACCTCTTATTATAGGAGATACGCCGGATGCTCATATACAGCTGCAGGGGGCTTATGGAAGGGCAGCAAGAATAGCATTGCAGATGGATAAAAGCATGATGTATTCGATACTATCAAAGTATAGTGGTGATTACGATACATGTGTTAATGATAAAATAATACAGAAATCCGCTAAGATAAATAATCATGACTTTATATCGATAGGTGATTTTATGGCATATTACAATAGAGGAAAGATTTATTTTGATTATGGAGTTATCAAAACTAATGGTGTAGATGTCAGACCGGAAAGTATGAGTATACAGACAACATACCCTGTTTTTATTCGTAATACCAGGATACAGGTGAAAATGGATGAGACTCCGATAGATATACTTGAACCCGGAACTGTACCTAAAAAGCCAGAATTAAATTTGATTACAACATTGTTTCCACCAGTATTTATGATGGCAATTAAAGGTACAATGAGCGGATCAAGTAGTTCATTTATGATGTTTAGTGTATGTTCAATGGGAGTGGGTGTACTTACATCAATATTTGGTATTGTAAACAGAGAAAAGCAGTATAAGAAGACTTGTATTGAACGACAAGATACTTATAAATTATATATCGAAAAGAAACGTAAAGAAATTGAGAATATTCGAAGAGAGGAGCTGGATTGCCTAAATGATCAGTATTACAGTACAGTACAGGATATAAGTCATATAGAAAATTTTGATACAACTTTGTTTGACCGTATTCCAACAGATCATGATTTTCTGGAAGTGTACTTAGGACGTGGAAATGTAGAGTCATTACGTCAGATTAATTATAAGAAACAGGAGAAGCTGGAGGTTGGAGATGAATTGAGTAGTATTCCAAATCATGTTGCCGATGAATACAGAGATATAGAAAAAGCCCCTCTTACATTGAGTCTCAGGGATGCTAATGCTGTTGGAATAGTGGGTAATGAAGAATCACTTTATTGCATGATGAAAAATATAATAGTGGATATAATAAGTAGGCAATATTATGGAGATATTAATCTTTATGCATTGATAGATAAGGATGAAAAAAAATACAAATGGTTAAAAAACCTAAAATCAATACAGGGAACCAGAGGATGTCGAAATATAGTTTGTGATCAGGAAAGCAGAAACAGGGTGTTCGATAATCTCTATAAAGAGCTGACATTGAGACAGGATGAAAATACAAGTGGAAGATTTAATATTGTCGTTGTTATGGAAGACTATGGAATAAAAAGTCATCCAATTTCTAAGTTTATAGAGCATGCTTCAGAACTTGATACAGTATTTTTGTTTTTTGAGTCAAAGCTTTCACTGTTGCCACTTTACTGTAGTCATATCATAGATATATTTGATTATGAGAGTGCCATGGTATATGATTCGCAGAATAAGATGCATAAGAAATACTTTGAGTATGAGAGTATAGATGATGAAAGTATGGAAAATATAGTCCGCATTCTGGCACCGGTAGAGTGTGAAGAAATCAGTCTTGCAGGAGCATTGAGAAAAAATATTTCATTGTTTGAACTTCTTGGAGTTAATTCAGTGGAAGGATTGAATCTTGATAGCAGATGGGAAAATTCAAAGATATATGAGACGATGGCTGTGCCACTTGGTGTAAATGTTAAGGATGAAATAGTGTATCTGAATCTTCATGAAAAATTTCATGGACCGCACGGACTTGTGGCAGGAACAACGGGTTCTGGAAAAAGCGAGATTTTGCAGACATTTATACTTGGAGCAGCTACATTGTTTCATCCATATGAGATTGGATTTTTGATAATTGATTTCAAAGGAGGAGGAATGGTAAATCAGTTCAAGGATTTACCACATCTGATTGGAGCTATAACTAATATAGATGGAAATGAAGTACAGAGATCGTTAAAATCTATCAAAGCAGAGCTTATGAAGCGGCAAAATTATTTTGCGGAGGCCGGTGTAAATCACATAGATAAATATATTCAGTTATATAAAGAGCATAAGGTATCTGAGCCATTGCCACATCTTGTGATAATAGTTGATGAATTTGCAGAACTTAAAGCAGAACAGCCTGAATTTATGAAGGAGCTTATTAGTACAGCACGAATAGGTCGAAGTCTTGGGGTTCATCTTATACTGGCCACTCAAAAACCAAGTGGAGTTGTAGATGGACAAATATGGTCAAATTCAAAGTTTAAGCTGTGTTTGAAGGTGCAATCAAAAGAGGATAGTAATGAAGTATTAAAAACACCATTGGCGGCTGAAATAAAGGAACCAGGACGTGCTTATCTCCAAGTTGGAAATAATGAAATATTCGAGTTACTACAGTCAGCATACAGTGGGGCAGCGGCTGTATCAGAAGGGGAAGAAGATAAGGAATTTTCAATTTATGAGTTGGATTTTTCTGGCAAAAGGAGTCTTGTTTATCAGAATAAGAAGAAAAAACAGAAAAGCAAAACACAGTTGGAAGCAGTTGTGGATTATATAAAAGATTTTTGTGAGCAGACAGGTATAGAGAGGCTGCCAAGTATATGTATGCCACCGCTTCCGGAAACAATTGCTTATGAACAGTCAGAGAAAAAGTCAGGAAGTGAAATATGGGTAAACATAGGTATAGTTGATGAACCGGAGCGTCAGCTTCAGAAAAAACTGGAATTAAATCTTTCAACGCAGAACTATATGATTATAGGTTCAGCACAGAGTGGAAAGACTAATTTGTTACAGACAATCATAAGAGGAGTAGCTGAAAATTATACTCCTCAGGAGGTTAATTTATATATCATAGATTTTGGTTCCATGATATTGAGAAACTATGCAAATTTAAATCATTGTGGAG
>OGRU01002369.1_pt1 | contig 12407 bp, 15 predicted proteins | sample 1553541 | NCBI WGS metagenome assembly OGRU01 (sample SAMEA2580068, study PRJEB22360) | human gut metagenome | biome: human gut; feature: human-associated habitat; material: faeces | place: Denmark | collected 2008/2010
CCCAGCCACAACTTCGTCGGCGCCAGCAGCACGCCTGCTGCAGCACCAACAATGCCCAGCGCCAAACTCAACAGCATGCCGCCCCAAGTTGCCGCCCACAGCATCAGCGGAATCAGCGTCCACGTTGACACCCAGCATAACAGTGCCGCTGCAACCACCACCACTACCGGCGGCACATTCCCTTGCAGCGTCCCACAAACCAAATCGCCCAGCACCAACACCAACGACGACAACGCACTTACCACCATCATCCCACCAACCTTGCCCAGCCAAACACATTGCGAAGCAATCGGTTCTGCCTTCAGTACCCGATACGCGCCTGCTTTGCGCTCCTGACCAACCACCATGCCGGCAAACAAGCCATAACCCAACGGCAAAAACGTCACCGGCCACCAGTTGAACGACAACACCAGAATGCCATTCCAATTGTACGCCATCGGCAGCAAATAGGTCGTCACCAGCGAATACACCGCAAAAAACAAGGGAATAAACACCACCAGCTTCACCATAAAAGTGCGCCGATATTTCAGCAATTCTGCTCGCAGCACCTGCATCATGAATGCCCTCCCTTCACCGTCTCCATAAAGAATTCTTCCAAATTCTCGTGTTTCGGCAGCTCGCCCTGAAACACGAGACGCCCATTCGCAAGGATACCAATATCATCCACCACCTGCTGCACCTCCGAAAGAATGTGGCTCGATAAAATCACCGTCATGCCCTGCGCCGCAAAAGACGCGATCATCGCCCGCATCTCTTGAATGCCAAACGGATCCAGTCCATTGGTCGGCTCATCCAGCACCAACAGCGACGGCTCATTGAGCAACGCAATCGCGATCCCCAGCCGCTGCTTCATACCCAGCGAAAACTGCCCGGCCCGCTTGCGACCAGTGTCCGTCAAATCCACCAAGGCCAACACCTCACCAATGCGTGAAGACGGCAGGCCCAACATGCGCGTATGAACCCGCAGATTTTCCTGCGCCGTCAGATTCGCATACAACGCCGGCCCTTCAATCAACGCCCCCATCTCCGCCAAACACGCTCGTGTCCACGGCTGACCCGAAAAGAACACCGCTCCCTCCGTCGGCCGCAACAGCCCCATCAGCAACTTCAACGTCGTTGACTTGCCAGCCCCATTCGGCCCCAGCAGCCCATACACCGTTCCCTGCCGCACCGCCAGCGACACATCCTCAATCCCCCGCTGTCGACCAAAGCGCTTTGTCAAATGCCGCGTTTCTAAAATATATTCCGTCATTATGCTCATCCTTTCTTGTTGACGTCTTCTTTATGAATCAAGCATAACAACCAAAACTCAAGATTTACCCAAGAAAAAAGCTACTCGATTTCTCGAGCAGCTTTTTTATCCAATTATTCTTCTTCGGCGTTCTTATCATGAATAGCAGCGATCGCTGCTTCTGGATTTGTCACTTCATACAGCAATCTGTAACCGCCGACTTTTTCGTCGTACCCTTCGACGGTACAAGTATGCTGACCATCAGCTTCCCAGATTTCCACAGAAAATGCGAAAGGATGCCCTGCAATGGCACTCTTTGCACGCCAGCCTGTGATGTATTTATCGAACTGTGAGCTGTGGCCCCATTTTCCATTGGTGCAGTATGCATCGAGGAAGTCTTTCATCCAGCTGTTATCAATCGTGACGGATGGCCAGGTGGATTTGTCTCTGTTGTCGAAAATTTTCTCTCCGTCCAGACTAATTTCCGCAACGCGACCATCGGTTTCATAGAACATTTTCACATCAACGCCTATTTCCTGCAGGAAAAGGTCGACCGCTTTCAGCTCTCTGGCTGCGGTAAGCTCTTCAAAGGTGTTCTGCGCGTTTGCAATGTTCCAGTTTTTCAGGCGTGCCAAGCGTTTCAGAGCATCCACCATAGCGTTTTGTTCTATCATTTTTAATTCCTCCTATCCTAATGATGACGCTACAAATCGTTATGCATATAGTATATCGCACTCATGGATAAAGTACAATAATCATATGTATAGGAGAGCCGCTTTTTTCAAAAAAATCTTTATTTTATTTACAATATAAAACAAGACCTCTCAACAGATATGAGAGGTCTTGCTAAATCGTTATTAAGCGTTCTCGGTCGATTCACCCTCTGGTTTTTCCGGCTGCAAATCACCTTCTGGCTTTGCCGGTTCACCGTTTTCATCCAGCTGACCATCCTGTTGATCCTCTGACAGCACGTCTTCTGCACGAAGGAAACGTAAAAGGATAGCCGCCGCCTGGGCACGAGTCGTCGAGCCTTGTGGCACCAAGGTACTGGTGGTCATGCCATTAATGTAGCCTTTGTCGTTTGCCCAAAGCATCACCTGATCAAAGCCATCGCTCAAACTGCCGACATCGCTGTATGCATCAAGGCTTGCACCGTCTGTAATAGTGATGTCATAACCTTTATAAGCAGCATAACGATAAAGAATTGCCGCAAATTGTTCACGGGTCAGTACGTCCTCAGATCCAAAGGTGGTATCGCTGTAGCCACTGACGATGTTGTTGGTCTTTGCCCAGGCCACCGCTTCTGCGTACCAGGCATCATCGGCAACATCGCTGAAGCCAGCATCGCCAACTTCTGGTTCGTCTTCGAGGCGATAGAGGATGCTGACAAGCATAGCACGGTTGATGCTGAGTTCAGGTGAAAATGCATCGCTTGCCGTTCCTGTCATGAGCCCAGCCTCATAGATATCGGCAATGTCTTCATACGCCCAGTGGTCGCTGCTCACATCGGTAAATGGTAAACTGCTATCGCCGCCAGGAATTTCAGATGGTTGGTTTCCGCCCATCGCATCGTCACCGCCGGTTGGTTCCTGAATGGTAACGTCTTCATTGCGTTCATTACCCGCGTTGCTGCCAAATGTGGTGGTGGTCACATACGTCAGGTCAAAATCGCTGCGATCAATAACCGTGCCATTCAGGGTATTGTCTTCGTCGGTGCTGACGGTGGTGCCATAACTGCCTGTGACGGCAACAGTCACATCACTGTCACCTTCGACAATTGTTTCACCTTGCGCATTAACAATGTTCACAAGTGCACCATTTTCATCAACCACTTGGCCGCCGTCTTCCACATAAAGGTTGCTAACGGTGGAATCCTCTGTGACGGTCCATGTGGAATCGCTGCTCACATTCATTGTAATTGGCGAATCATTGGTTTCCGTTGCATCGGCATTGTCGCTGATGCTGGTAGCACCGGTATAACTGGAGCCATCCAGTAAATAGAAGTCCAGACTGGAGATGGTGTCCACATCAATGTTGCCCTTCAATTCCTGATCAAGACCAGTGAAGGTAACGTCCGCACCATTTTGTCCTGATGTTCCCCAGTTGTTGGCATCGTTGCCAGCAATGGTCAGCAGATTGGCTGCTTCGCTGTCAAAATCCAACACTGTATTTTTCAACACCACGTTGGCAACGGTGTTGGTCAGATAAAACATGCTGCCTTCTTCAATTGCGCTGGAAAGGGTAGAATCTTCCACTTCAAACTCCGCCGTTTCACCAGTAGATGCTTCGGCATCGCCGGACGTGGACTGATAAATGATAACACCATTGGCGACTGGATCGCTGGCGGTGGCCTTGGTTACTTCGCTGGTCAGCTCAGAATTCTTAATAAGGATGGTGTTCAGCCCTTCCATCCCCGCAATCTGGCTGCCGGTTGCCGTACCTGTGACGTTATCCACTTGCACATTGCCGGTGGAATAGAGCAATGGCGACCCACTGCCTGCGGTAAAAAGGGTAGAATTGGTCAGCGAAATGTTGCCGCCGCCACGGTCGGTGGCAAGGGCTGCACAATGATCTCCAGCAGTGGAAATGGCCATAAGGTTACCGATGACCGTGCCGCCATAGGTGGCATCCAAACCACGGGAATTGCTGGCTGATGTCACCACGGTATTGTTATTCGCGTATACCGTTGCACCATCGGTGGCAAAAATAGCGTTGGATCCAGTGCTGTCGGCAGTCAGTGCAGAATCGCTGACTTTGACAACCGACTCTTCATTAACGCTCAGAATAATGGAATTGATGCCATAGAAATTACAATTGTCCCCGTTGGTATCGCTCCCACTTTTTTCGAGGCTGCCATTGGTAATTGTGAGCGATCCGCCGTTCTGCGCCAGAGCAGCATTCTGATCAACGGTATCGGTGCTGATGGTTTCGCCGTCCGAGACGATTTCCTCGCCATCGGCCGTCAAAGCACCGGACAATTCGCCGGTATAGTCGTATTCCATGGTATCGGCACCGCCTTCACCTGGTTTGGCTGGTGGCTGTCCGCCCTCACCGCCAGGCTGTAAATCTCCTGGTGGTTTTTCCGGTGGTTGGTCCCCCGGTTCAACGTTTTCAACATTATTTGCAGTGCTTGTGTCTGCCAACGCTGCGCTTGGTACGACAGATGCCGCTGCCAAGGCCGCTAACAAGACAGAGGCCGTTATTTTTTTTGATGATGGAAATTTCACTGTAATAACTCCTTCCAATCTTTTAACGCTTTCAAATGACAGCTATATCTTAGCGCGCTGTTCTTAACCCTACCTTAAAAACGGAAAATGTTATTATTTCTTGAGAGATCTCTGCGGCCAACCGTAAGATATGCTATACTACCATCAATAAAAGGGGGGTTGTTCATGATCATCCACGCCAAAGACCAACCACAAGAAACATTGGAAAATTACAGCGGCGGCAGCGGCCGCATCACCTTTACCACGCTTCTTCCCGATGAGGCCCTATTCAAAGAAGAAGCACGTTTTTTCAAGGTCATGTCCTTTGCACCAAACGCCAGCATTGGTGAACATGCGCACTGCGGCACCATCGCCTTATACATCGTACTCGCTGGTCATGGCATTGCCTTTGACGACGGCATCGCCAAAGATATTGCTGCCGGTGATGTGCTTTACACCAGCGACGGCGGCACCCACGGCATTTGTGATGCCGGAAGCGGCGATCTGGTTGTACTGGCTGCGGTGCTCTTGGAAAATCGTGCAAAATAATCGTCCATGGTGCTGGTAAACATGCTATACTTAGTACATACTCTAGGAGGTGCTCATTTATGATCATTCGTGACAACGAACAACAACGTGAAAACATTGAAGGATACGCTGGCGGACAAGGCGTGCTTGAATTCACCACTCTCGTGCCAACCGAACTTTTAAAAGACGAAGCAAAATTGTTCAAAGTCATTCGTTTCCAGCCAGGTGCTGGCCTCGGCGAACATGCTCATGTTGACAACTATGAAATCTACTACATCCTCAGCGGTCATGGCATTGCTGTGGACGGCGGCCAGGAAGTAGCCGTCACCACCGGTGATGTCGTCTACACCGCCGATGGTGCTACTCACAGCATTCGCGATGCTGGCGATGGTGACCTCGTCATGCTGGCTTGCGTTATTTACGAAAATAAAGCCAACTAAGCAAAAATGGAGAGCAACGTTATCAAAACGTCGCTCTCCATTTTTTATATCTGTTTTAACGTCTTTTTATAGGCCGTGCCCCAATCAATCATGGCATCAAGAATCGGCCGCAAACTGCGCCCCACATCGGTCAAGCTGTATTCCACTCGAGGTGGAACTTCCGCAAAAACCTCACGATGCACCAAACCATCCGCTTCCATAGCACGCAGCTGCGTCGTCAGCACTTTTTGCGAAATCCCATTCAACGAACGCTTGAGTTCATTGAAGCGTTTCGTTCCACTAAAAAGATCTCGTAGGATTAAAACCTTCCATTTATTGCCAATGAGCATCAAGGTTATCTCAACCGGACATTCTGGATAAGTCGATGGTGTCGGCATGTGTTTTCCTCCTCAATAGTTTCTCATAGATACTTAGGCTATTTTATCACCTTACATTATCGTATACTTTCGAAAAGAAGTCAAAACCATGGACAAATCTGGTAAAATATAACTAACACTCTGATCATTTTCACGGATTATTCGACGAACCAATAAATCAATAACAAAAGGAGCATCCTTTATGAATCCTACCAACCTCTCCATCACACAGTTGCGTCAAGCGTTGAACGATGCCGACGCTGTGCTCATCGGCGCTGGCGCTGGACTGTCTGCGGCTGCCGGTTTTACTCTCACCGGTCCGCGCTTCACCGAATCCTTCGCCGATTTTATTGAAAAATACCATTTTCGCGATCTCTACAGCGCCGGGTTCCATCGTTTCGACACCTTGGAAGAACACTGGGCTTTCTGGAGCCGCCACATTTACATTGACCGTTATGTGGACATTCCCAACGATACCTACGATCTGCTTTTCAAGCTTGTCGCCGACAAAGAATATTTTGTCATTACCACCAACGTCGATCACTGTTTCCAAAAAACAGGCTTTGACAAAGAACGGCTCTTCTATACCCAGGGCGACTACGGTCTTTGGCAATGCAGCCTGCCCTGCCACCAGAAAACCTACGACAACGAAACCGCTGTACGTGAAATGCTCGCTCGCCAGCGTGACATGCACATCCCATCCGAGCTCGTGCCGCGCTGTCCTGTTTGCGGTGCACCGATGGCCATGAATCTTCGCATCGACAACACCTTCGTGGAAGACGCAGGCTGGCATCAAGCATCAAACCGCTATCAGGATTTTGTACATCGTTATCGAGACAAACAGCTTCTTCTCTTAGAGCTTGGCGTAGGCAACAACACCCCCGCGATCATCAAATACCCATTTTGGCGGCTGGCGGTGCAGCAACCCAACATCACCTATGCCACAATTGGTTTAAAAAATGCCGTTTGTCCCCCACAAATCGACGAACAATCCATCTGTATTCAAGCAGACATTCGCACCGTTTTACAGACACTATTGCAAGACTGAAAAAGCAGGAGCCTCGCTCCTGCTTTTTTCTATGCCCATTTGCCGTACTTTTCCACAAATTTATCAGCCTTTTTCGCCACTGCCGGGCGAGCACTGCTGCGCTGCGTTTCCGCGAAAGCCAGTATCTCTGCTTGATGCGCAGACTGTGCAAAATAATGCGTAAAACTTTCCAGCACCTTGCCACAGACAATACGATTGCATTCTGGTGACGGCGCACCCTTATGCAGATAGACCGTCTTCGGCACTGCCAACAAGCGTCTTGTAACATCCGCCTCCCATTCAGGATGCGCCAATACAATCTTCCAAGCATTCCCGGCCACATTGCCCGCCGTGATCATTTGCGCATCGCCGAGCAGCGCAAAATAATCGTCGTAAATGACCGCCATCTTCTGTTCATCATCCACACTTGCCAGATTTGCCAGCGTCAAAATACCGTCCCACTTGATGAAGCTGTTCTCCGCCTGCAGCCAAGCTGCAATCGCCTCAAAATGAGGATATACGACTTCCGGCTTGGTCTCGCTGAGCTTACGCACCACCTTACTCGCCGCATAGCGAATACTGCTGCTTTCAGCGGTCACAATTTCCACCAGAAGCGCCAACAATTCACTGTTCGTTTCTGCTTTGGCTTGCACTGCCGCCAGCGACTCCTTATCAGCCAGTTGCTTCAGCACCCTGTCTCTTTCCATCTTGCACCGCCTTTCTCCGTCGTCCATCAAGCATTGTTCCCCCTCATTATAACACACGATCATTGCTTGGTCCTATCGCAAAATGTCAAAAGTTCTTGACACACCATCCGAGCTCTGCTATGATAAAAATGTAAAAAGAATTTGACACCCCACCAAGAAAGGAGCATTCACCATGTTAACCAACATTTTGCTTGTCGTATTCTTTCTGTTCATTGTGGCTCTTATTCTTCTCGATGTGGCAATGGTTGTTTCACTGGTGCGCAGCGGCGACGAACGGCGCCAGCTGATGGTCTGGAAGGCCAGCACCTTCACCCTCATTGGAACGGTAGGTGTCATGATCATTGATAACATCAAAATGTTCATCGATCCTTCCACCATCGCCGCACCATTCTCGCAGCTAGGCGCTACAGCGACCATTTATTTCTGCAGTCTGCTCTACTACAAACGAAAGCTGGGCGGCTGATATGAAAAACCACATTCATGAACGGCGCAAAGCCCTCGGCCTTTCTCAGCTGGAGCTGGCAAAGCGCTGCGGCGTTTCTCGCCAAACCATCAATGCCATTGAAAACAATAAATACGATCCAACTCTGGCGCTCGCCTTTTCTTTGGCCGCCAACCTCGATGTTACCGTCGATGAACTGTTTACCCCATCTTGACCAGAAAACGGCTGTTGCAAACAGCCGTTTTTTCATATCTACTAGATTCTGCTGCTGCTCAACCAGTGGTCGCCTGTGCCGCTGACAGCACCACATCTGCCACCACCATGCTCGGCATCGGTTTGGTTCGTCTAGCACTTGATGCTCTCCAAAAGTAAATCACCCCAAAATCATCCACCATGACCCAGAAAGCAACGTCACGCTGTCGCTGGGTCATTTTTTATGACCACAATATCTTAATACACTCGCAACAATGCTGTCATCAAATCCACCTCAAAATTACTTGACAAAGTCAAGCGTTTTCTATATAGTTGACTTTGTCAAATAAAAGGAGGCGAAACCATGGACCACGACTCTCTTGCATTGATGGTTGCTGTGCTGCGAAAACATTTTGTGGCCTACTGTACAGATAAAATTGCCGAACTTGATGTCACCTATGGCCAGCTTTTTGTCCTGATTATGGTCAGCAAACGTCCAGGCTGCGCACCGAAGACCATTGCTGAATACTTGAAATTGGATGCTGGCCATCTTAACCGCACATTGAACAAACTGGTTGAAAAAGAGCTTATCACCCAAAAGAAAAACAGCAGCGACCGCCGCGCCAACATCATTAATCTTACAGAAAAAGGCGCTCATGTCGTAGCTGAGAGTCGTCGATTGTTTCACAGCTGGGATGAACAAGTGCTACGTGATATTGACGACGACAGCCGCCAAATCTTGATGAACGTGATGAAAACCATCGTTTCGAGATTACATACAGATAATGGAGGACACAACAATGAGCAAACTCAATGATTTTATGAACCTATTGACCGGAGCATTTGACAACGCAGAACAGTATGACGCGCTGAAACAAAGCAACGCAGACTTTCCATTTGCCAAACACATCAATACCATCTGCAACGATAAAATTGTCAACCTGCCAGATCATTTTCCAGGCTACTTCATGGTTGAAGAAAGCTACTACACCACCAACGGCAATACCCACGCCACACCACACCTTTTCCTGTTTACAGAGGAGGCAAATGGTATCCAGCTCACATCTTACGATCTGCCAAATGGCTGCGACAAAAAAACCTTTACCTATGACAGCCTTACCACCATCGACTACCATGCCTTAAAACCATCTGAAAAATTCACGCCAGCCCTCTACGTTGAAAACAACGGCGTTTGGGAAGGCGGCAGCGTCAGCATGTTCTCACCAGTGCTCAAATTTACATTATTTGAACGTTTCTCCAAGGATCAATTGGAAGTCAGCGAAAAAATGGAAGTCAATGGCAAAAAAACTTTTGGCTACGATGTGCCCATTCTTTACAAACGCATCGCCAAATAGAACTTCTTACATGATAAAAGCCTGCTTTTTCGAACAAAAGCAGGCTTTTATCATGCCAATATTTATGAACCAAGCATAAAACACCCACATTGCCACCGCATCTTACAAGCCAAAGGCCGCTAAAGCTGCAAACAGCCTTACTCTCCCGGCAGTAGAGTGACAATTTCTCCATGCTTCGCTACAATAAGCACAGGAGGTGATTCTTGTGGAACCCATCAACAATGAAAAAATCGGCCAATTCATCGCCACTCGACGCAAAAATTTGGCCATGACACAAAAGGAGCTGGGCGACCGGCTTTTTGTATCCGACAAAACGGTGTCCAAGTGGGAGCGCGGCGCCAGCCTGCCAAATGTGGCATTGCTGCAGCCTCTTGCCGAAGTGCTGGCGGTCAGCGTCAGCGAATTGCTGAACGGCGAAACACAGACACCGCAGACTGACACCAGCGAACAAGCCGTCGCCCAGGCACTGCAGCACTCTTTGCAAAAGTCCTTCTACCGCCAGCGGCGATTCTGGGCGCTCATTTTTGCGAGCGCTTTACTTGTGGTTGCTTTAGAAGCAGCGCTCTTATTTTTCATGACAGGCTCCATGTCTTCCATATGGCCAAGCGGCCTGTTCCTGCTGTTTGCCGGCTGGCTTTGTCTCTTTGCAAAACCTTGGCTGCCCACCTACTACGACAACAACCGCATCAGCTTCGTCCAACAAGGCCCCTTCCGCATGAATATGGTGGGGCTGCGTTTCAACAACAGCAACTGGCCGCCGCTGCTCACCTTGTTTCGCTGTGCCACCCTCAGCGCTTCCACTCTTTACCCTTTGGTGGTTCTGCTCAGCCATCGCTGCCCGCCTCTTTCCGTTCTCTCATCGCAAACAGTAATCGCAGGCCTTTTTATTGCGTTTCTTGGACTTGTCTATGCGATCGGAAAAAAATACGAATAACCTTCAAACCGAATGCACCGGATGCATTCGGTTATTTTTTAACTTTGGCGCGGCTATTGACAAGCATCCACTCTCCATCCATAATATATTTATTAGGGATATATGTTTTTTGGAAGGATAAGTACTTTTCCCCTTTTCGTTAACCCCGCCATCTTCGTTAATTTAGGTGATGATCATGAAAAAAAGCAGTAGCTTTAATCGGCACTCAACGTAAACGAAATACTCAGCGTGTGCTTTTGGAAATCAAACCCTATCTTGAAAAAAATCACATCGCACTTGAAATAATTGATCTCTATGGCGTCACAATACAGGCTTGTATTGGGTGTGAACAATGCATTCTCCAAGGGCGTTGTGTGTTAACGGATGATGTTTCCGATATCATGCAACGGCTTCTGGACGCTGATGGCATCATCCTCGCTTCGCCAGTGTACTTGAAAAATATTTCTGGACGATTAAAAACCTTTTTAGATCGCACCTGCGTCTGGTACCATCGGCCTGCTCTCATCAAAAAACCTGTGCTAGCTGTTGCAACCACCAAAGGATCCGGATTAAAGGCAACCTTATCCTACCTCAATAGCATTGCCGTTCAATGGGGCGCCATCCCCGCCGGAAAAATTGGACGTTCGATTTTTAATGAAAACAAACCCGTCACAGAAAAAGAAGTTGAACCATTCATTCGTTTAATCCAGCATCCCGAAAAACACGTGCCTAATTTGAATCAACTATTTAATTTCGAAGTCCAAAAAGCCATGGCCCTTTCACTGAATGATTTGGATAAAAATTACTGGATAGAACAAAACTGGGCGAATCAACCTTACTTTTATCCATGTAAAAAAAAATAAAATCTCCGCCAGCGTCAGCCACGCGTTTGGCAAGTTCCTGCAAAAAAAGATGCGCCCTCATTAATATCTGTTCCATAATTGGTTTTTGCCAATGTTACTTCGCGTTGCTTGCGAAAGCCACCGCATTCGTTCATACTGAAAGCAGTTCCGGAACACAATGAACGTGAGGACGTGAAAACCTATGCTAAATGAAAACATCAAAAAATATCGTAAGCAAAAAGGCTGGAGCCAGGAAGATCTGGCCACTCAGCTGCATGTGGTGCGTCAGACCATCTCCAAATGGGAAAAGGGATTGTCCGTGCCCGATGCGGAACAGCTTATTCAAATGGCCGCTCTGTTGGACGTGTCGGTCGGCACCTTGCTGGACGTTCAGGAAATAGATCCTCGCACGGCGTCCCTCGCCGAGGAACTGGAAAAAGTCAACGCCGAGCTGGCGCAACACCATCGACAAGCCGCTTTGTCCGAAGCAGCCAACCAAAAGCGCAACCTTCTGCTGTTTTTCTGCTTTGCATCGCTTATCGCCGCACTGGCTATTCACGATGCCGTACTTTCCCTTGTGTTTGGGTTCGCCGGCATCTTTGGTGCCATCATCGTGCTCTATCGCAATCTGGCCCTGCTCACACAGCCGCTCAACAGCAATACCAGTCTGCGTACTTTACGTGGAACCATCGTTGCCAATGTCGTTATTCTCGTCATTGCTTTTGCCATAGCGCTCTTATCCGCTACAGGAGTGCTCACATTTTCTTCCGAATACAGCGAACGGCTCTTTGCCCTCGCCTTCATCGTGGTGATTATGCTTCTCTGCGGGCTGGTTTCGCCAAGACTGCCATTTCAGCGTTATGTCGGCCTGCGTCTGCCTTGGAACATCCGCGATGAAGACACCTGGAACCTGGCCCATCGCCTGCTCGCTCTCATCTCCCTGCCCCTAGCACTACTTTACACCATTGCCGCACTGACGTTGGACGATTTCGAACATGTCACTTTGATCACTATGCTGCTCTGGATCGGTATTCCCAGCCTGCTCTCCTATGTCTTTTTCTGGAAAAAATACCACGGAAAATGAAAAGAACCGTTTGCCTCATGCAAATGACATGCCCCCAATAATTTGGACATCCGAATTATTGGGGGTATTTCTATTGTCAAAATT
>OGRU01002372.1_pt1 | contig 12401 bp, 10 predicted proteins | sample 1553541 | NCBI WGS metagenome assembly OGRU01 (sample SAMEA2580068, study PRJEB22360) | human gut metagenome | biome: human gut; feature: human-associated habitat; material: faeces | place: Denmark | collected 2008/2010
GCTCCGCCCCGGCGGCGCGGGCGTCCAGCACGGCACGGATCACCATGTCCAGGCTTTGCGCCGGGGTGAACGTGCCGGTGAACACTACGTTGAACCGCCCCGCAAACTGTGCCTCCAGCGCCGCGTCATGCTGTGGCACGGCATAGAAATCCTCGCAGTACTGCGGAATGACCGCCACGTCCGCCGTGCTCTTGCCGGTGCGGGCGCACAGCCGCTCTTGCAGCGGCCCGCTCATGGCAATCAGTCGGTCACAGCGCCTGTACAGGCTGTCGCTGACCGACTGCGCGACCCAGCGCATAAACCTGTTTTTGACCGGCAGCACGCTGTACAGATTCTCCGGCCAGAGGTCAAGGACGTAATTCGTAAACGGTATATGGTGCTTTTTTGCATACCGGATGGCAGGCCAGCACATCAGCACGGGGCTGGTGTTGAAGCAGAACACCGCATCGTACCCGCCGGGCAGAAGCTTTAACGCCCCCGCCGCGTAGAGCGGCCAGCTGACGTAGTTCAGAAAAATCGTCTTGCCGGTGTTGCCCTTGCGGGGGATCTCCCGCGCACGGAACACCCGCGCACCCTTGTAGACTTCCTCAAACGGGCCGTCGGCGCTGTAGCCGTCGAACCATTCGCCCTTCGGGTAGTTGGGCAGGCCGCAGAGCACGTCCACGGAGAGACCGTCCTGCACGAAGCCTTCGACAATATCGTTGATGCGGAAATTTTCCGGCCAGAAATGCTGGGTCACTACCAGTATGCGCATAATATATCGTGTTCCTGTCGCTTAGTATTTGCGCCACACCATCTTGTTGACAACACCGGTGTAGCTCTGGATGATCTTGACGACCTTGTCGGAGACATTCTCGTCCACGTAGTTGGGTACGGGCAGGCCGAGGTCGCCGTTCCGGTTCATCTCCACAGCCACGTCCACGGCCTGCAGCAGGTGGTCGCCGTCGATGCCCGCCAGAATGAAGCAGGCCTTGTCCAGCGCCTCGGGGCGCTCGGTGGAGGTGCGGATGCAGACCGCCGGGAACGGATGGCCGACGCTCGTGAAGAAGCTGCTTTCCTCGGGCAGCGTGCCGGAGTCGGACACGACGCAGAAGGCGTTCATCTGCAGGCAGTTGTAGTCATGGAAGCCCAGAGGCTCATGCTGAATGACGCGCTTGTCGAGCTTAAAGCCGCTCTGCTCCAGACGCTTGCGGCTGCGCGGATGGCAGGAGTAGAGGATCGGCATATCGTACTTTTCCGCCATCTTGTTGATGGCGGTGAACAGCGAGGTAAAGTTCTTCTCGGTGTCGATATTCTCCTCGCGGTGGGCAGACAGCAGAATGTACTTGCCCTTCTCGAGACCCAGACGCTGGTGGATGTCGGACGCCTCGATTTTTTCCAGATTCTGGTGCAGCACCTCGGCCATCGGGGAACCGGTCACGTAGGTACGCTCCTTCGGCAGGCCGGTGTCGGCCAGATAACGGCGGGCATGCTCGGAGTAAGCCATGTTCACATCGGAGATGATGTCCACGATGCGGCGGTTCGTCTCCTCGGGCAGGCACTCGTCCTTGCAGCGGTTGCCGGCCTCCATGTGGAAGATGGGAATGTGCAGCCGTTTCGCACCGATGACGGACAGGCAGCTGTTTGTGTCGCCCAGCACCAGCACGGCGTCGGGCTGGATGGCGGCCATGAGCTTGTAGCTCTCCGAGATGATGTTGCCCATCGTCTCGCCCAGATCCGCGCCGACGGCGTTCATATAGACCTCGGGGTCGGCCAGCTGCAGGTCGTGGAAGAACACGCCGTTCAGGTTGTAGTCGTAGTTCTGGCCGGTGTGGGCCAGGATAACATCAAAATATTTGCGGGTCTTGTTGATGACGGCGGCCAGACGGATGATCTCCGGGCGGGTGCCGACGATGATGAGCAATTTCAGCTTGCCGTTGTTTTTAAAGGAAATGCTGCTGTAGTCAGACATACTTTTCTCCTTAGTAGCTACTATGTGCAGGGGATGTAGGGGCGAACATCGTTCGCCCGCAGAAACGTTACGACCGGGGCAAACCTCCGGGTCGATGACGAGCATCGACCCCTACATCGCAGGGGCGGATTCCATATCCGCCCGGGAACTTTGCCGCTGCCGCACACGGGCACGGGCGAGCACTGCTCGCCCCTACAATGCGCCCGTTTTACACCTTTTCAAAGAATGTATCCGGGTGGGCCGGGTCGAACTGCTCGTTCGCCCACATCAGGGTGACGAGGTTCTCGGTCTCGCTCAAATTGATGATGTTGTGGGTGTACCCCGGCAGCATGTGGATGGCCTGGGGCTTGTCGCCGGTCACCTCAAATTCCAGCACCTCGCCGCTGCCGACGCGGCGCTCCTGAATCAGACCGTGGCCCGAAACCACGATGAAAAACTCCCACTTCGTGTTGTGCCAGTGCTGACCCTTTGTGATGCCGGGCTTCGAGACGTTGACGCTGAACTGGCCGCAGCTCTCGGTTTTGAGCAGCTCGGTAAAGCTGCCGCGGGCGTCCTCGTTCTTTTTCAGGTCAAAGATGACCTTCTCTTTGGGCAGATAGGACAGATACGTCGAGTACAGCTTTTTTGCAAAGCTGCCCGCCGGAATCTCCGGCAGTACGAGCGTTGCGGGCTGAGCCTTGAACCTTTCCAGCAGGTCCGCAATTTCGCCCAGTGTGACTTTATGGGTCACCGGCGCGGCACAGTAGCGCCCACTGTCACGGAAAACCGGAGTCAGACCGTCGTAATCGCAGCGGTGAGGCTTACCCTCCAGCGCGTCGAGCATTTCCTCCACCAGGTCGTCAATGTACAATAGCTCCAGCTCGGTGGCGCGGTCATTGACCGTGATGGGCAGGTCGTTGGCGGTGTTATTGCAGAAGGTTGCCACGGCGCTGTTGTAGTTGGGGCGGCACCACTTGCCGAACAGATTCGGGAAGCGGTAGACCAGCACCGGCGCGCCGGTCTCCTGCCCGTAGGTGAAGAACAGCTCCTCACCGGCCAGCTTGCTCTTTCCGTAGTCGCTCTCGCCGTAGCGGCCGATCAGCGTCGCTTGGATCGAGCTGGACAGCATGACCGGGCAGCGGTTGGCGTGAGATTTGAGCGTGTCCAGCAGGGTAGAGGCGAAGCCGAAGTTGCCCTGCATGAACTCGTCGTTATTTTTGGGACGGTTGACACCCGCTAAATTGAACACAAAATCGGCTTGTGCACAAAAGTGGTCCAGCTCTGCGGGGGGCGTGTCGAGGTCATACTCAAACACGTCCTCGATCTGCAAGGCGGGGCGGGTACGGTTCTTGCCGTCGCGGACAGCCTTCAGGTTCTCGCAGAGATTGCGCCCCACAAAGCCCTTGGCGCCGGTCACAAGGATTTTCATGCCTTCTCGGCCTCCATCTCTTTCAGCGCGTTTTGGACATAGTCGGTGGTCAAAATTTTCTTAACCGTACCCTCCACGTCCAGACGGTGCGTGTTGTGGCTCGTGTAGGAGTCGTCGGCCATCGTGTGGACCTCACCCTTGACGACGAACTTGTCGTAGTTCAGGTCGCGGTTGTCGGCGGCCACGCGGTAGTAACCGCCCATGTCCTCACTGCGCAGGCGCTCCTCGCGGGTCATCAGGGTCTCGAACAGCTTCTCGCCGTGGCGGGTGCCGATGATGTTCGTGCCGGTGTCGCCGAACAGCTGCTGCACGGCCTTGGCCAGGTCGCCGATGGTGGAGGCGTCGGACTTCTGGATGAACAAATCGCCCGGGTTTGCATGCGCAAACGCGAACATGACCAGGTCAACGGCCTCGTCCAGGTTCATCAGGAAGCGGGTCATATTGGGGTCGGTGATCGTGATGGGGTTGCCGGCGCGGATCTGGTCAATGAACAGCGGAATGACGCTGCCGCGGCTGCACATGACGTTGCCGTAGCGGGTGCAGCAGATCGTCGTGCCGCCGCGCTCGGCGGCCACGCGGGCGTTGGCAAAGATGACGTGCTCCATCATCGCCTTGGAGATGCCCATGGCGTTGATGGGATAGGCGGCCTTGTCGGTGGACAGGCAGACGACGCGCTCCACGCCCGCGTCAATGGCGGCGTGCAGGACATTGTCCGTGCCGATAATGTTCGTCTGCACGGCCTGCATCGGGAAGAACTCGCAGCTGGGCACCTGTTTCAGCGCTGCCGCGTGGAAGATGTAGTTGACGCCGGGCATGGCATCCCGGATGGACTGCGGGTTGCGCACGTCGCCGATGTAGAACTTGACCTTGCCGGCATACTGCGGGTGGTTGGCCTGCAGCTCGTGGCGCATGTCGTCCTGCTTCTTCTCATCGCGGGAGAAGATGCGGATCTCGCCGATGTCGGTGGACAGGAAATGCTTGAGCACTGTATGCCCGAAGCTGCCCGTGCCGCCGGTGATGAGTAGGGTCTTATCCTTAAAAATGCTGTCTGCCATGATGGCCTCCTTATATTTGACCGCGCAAGGGCGCAGTTTACCTTTATAATCTTATTTATTCTAGCACAAAATTCCCCGCTTGAAAAGGGCATGGGGTTGGAAATTGCTGCTTTTTGTGGTATAATAGCGAAGGAATCACAGCAAAATGCTTTTTACAAGGAGGACACGCCCATGCGCGCCTACGAACGTCTTTTAAAATATGTAAAGGTCCACACGACCTCTGACCCCAACAGCGGCACCCACCCCAGCACGCTGCGCCAGTTTGATCTGGCGAAAATCCTCGTTGAGGAGCTGAAGAAGCTGGGCCTGACCGATGCCCATGTGGACGAACACTGCTATGTCTACGCCACGCTGCCCGCCACCCCGGGGCAGGAGAGCGCCGCGCCGCTGGGCCTTATCGCCCACATGGACACGGCGGACGACGCCAGCGGTGAGAACGTCCGGCCGCAGATCCACGAAAACTACGACGGCGAGGCTGTCACGCTGCCCGCCACCGGCACGGTGCTGGATCCCAAGGTGTTCCCGTTCCTGCGCGAGATGAAGGGCCAGACTCTCATCACCACCGACGGCTCGACGCTGCTGGGCGCGGACGATAAGGCCGGTGTGGCCGAGATCATGACCGCGCTGGAGCGCATCATTGCCGAAAATCGCCCCCACGGCAAGCTCTGCATCGGCTTCACCCCCGATGAGGAGATCGGCGAGGGCGCGAGCCTGTTTGACGTCGAGGGCTTCGGCGCGGCCTACGCCTACACCGTTGACGGCGAGGACGTCGGCGAGATCAGCTATGAAAACTTCAATGCCGCCGCTGCCGTCGTGACCGTGCACGGCTTCAGCGTCCACCCCGGCAGCGCCAAGGGCACGATGATCAACGCCCAGAACGTGGCCATGGAGTTCCACGCCGCGCTGCCCGCCTTCTCCCGCCCCGAGCACACCGAGGGCCGTGAGGGCTTCTTCCACCTGACGAGTATGCAGGGTGACGTGACCACCGCGCACCTGGGCTACATCGTGCGCGACCACGATGCCGCCAAGTTTGCCGCCCGCAAGGCCCAGATGCAGCATATTGCCGCCTGCCTGAATGACCGCTACGGTGCGGGCACGGTGGAGCTGGACATCAAGGACAGCTATTATAATATGTTGGAGAAAATTCAGCCCCACTTCCATCTGGTCGAGAACGCCCGCAAGGCCATCGAAAAGGCCGGTCTGACCCCGGAGGAAGTCCCCGTCCGCGGCGGCACCGACGGTGCCGTCCTGAGCTGGAAGGGCCTCCCCTGCCCGAATCTGGGCACCGGCGGCTTCAACTTCCACGGCGTGTGCGAGTGCACCACCGTCGAGCGGATGGACAAGGCGGCCGAAGTCCTGCTGAATATCGTGGAGATCTACAGCAAGTAAATACAGAGACAGCAAAAAAGGAAGAGCGGCGGTGTCGCTCTTCCTTTTTTGCTTGTCAACCCACGTTGATATGCCCCACCGGCAGGATCTTGCGCTTGTTGTCACCGGGCTTGACCGTCAGGCTGATGGCCAGCGAGACCGGGCCCACGCGGCCCATGAACATGACCAGCATGTACAGCAGCTTGGCCCCGACATTCAGCTGGCTGGTAACGCCCACCGACAGGCCCACCGTGCCGAATGCCGAGCAGGACTCAAAGATGGCGTCGATGACGGACACGGCATCCGAGGTGTTGTAGTAGACCACCACTGCCGAGCCCAGCGATGCCACGATGCCCAGCATGATGATGGTCAGTGCGCGGTAAACGGTCTTGGACTCGATGTGGTGCTCGGCGATCACACAGTCGTCGCGGCCCTCTGCCACGCTGCGGATGGTCAGGATCAGCACAGCAAAGGTCGTCACCTTGACGCCGCCGCCCGTCGAACCCGGTGCCGCACCGATGAACTGCAACACGCTCATCAGGAGCTTGGTGACCGGCCCGCAGGCCGCCAGGTCGATGGTGTTCATGCCCGCCGTACGGGTCGAGACCGACTGGAAGAGCGACGCCATCACCTTGCCCGGAACCGACAGCCCGCCCATGGTGGCCGGGTTCGACCACTCCATCAGACAAATGAGCGCCGCGCCGCCGACCCACAGAATGGCCGAGAACGCCAGCACGACCTTCGCGTGGAGGGACAGGCGGCGTTTTTTGCGAAATTCGCCCAGCTCTACCCAGACCATGAAGCCCAGACCGCCTGCCATGATGAGGAACATGACGACAGCCTGCACATAATAGTTGTTGACATACGGCGCCAGCGACGAATACGGCCCGAACCGGCCAAACAGGTCAAAGCCCGCATTGCAGAACGCCGAGATGGCCGTGAAAATGCTGATCCAGACCCCTTCCAGCCCGAACTGCGGCACAAAGGCACACGCCAGCAGCACAATGCCAATGGCCTCGAACAGGAATGCCAGCCGGATGACGATCTTCAGCACCTCGGTCGCCTGCGAATAGCCGCTGGCCGAAACGCTCTCGCCCAGCAGCCGCAGGTCCCGGAAGCCCATCCGCCGCTTGGCCGCCAGTGCAAAAAAGCTGGTCAGCGTGACCAGGCCCAGACCGCCGACCTGGATGAGCAGCAGGATCACCACCTGCCCGAACATCGTGAACTGCGTCCACGTATCCCGCACGACGAGGCCCGTCACGCAGGTGGCACTGGTGGCGGTGAACATGGCGTCGATGACGCCCAGCCGCCCCGTCCTGCTGGAAATGGGCAGGGTAAGCAGCAGCGTCCCCACCGCGATGACCAGCAGAAAGCTGCTGCAGATGGTCTGCGTCGCACTGCTGCCCGCCAGCCAGCCCTTGTTGGGCCGGCGTGTCCGCTTTTTGGTTTTGTTTTTTCCCATTGCAACCTCCCGGGGCTCCCCCCGGCCAGCAGCCAGAGGGGCGAGTCGTTCTGCCGCCCCTGCGCAAAGTTTCCCGGCGCAAGAGCCTCTCTTTATAGGATACACCTTTTTTCTCTCCGATTCAACTTGATTTTGTGCGCTGTTTGCGGTATCATATCTGTAATGTGTCTCAGTAGCTCAGTTGGATAGAGCGTCCCCCTCCTAAGGGGAAGGCCGCAGGTTCGACTCCTGTCTGGGACATGCTGCACAAACGCGAAGGACTTTTCTTTTAACGGGAAAGTCCTCCGCGTTTTATTTTATCCTCCCTGCACAGTTTTCCACTTTTGACCCCTGTGCAGTTCAAAACCATAGTCATCCGGACACGACAAAGGCGGCTTCGATCTCTCGAAGCCGCCTTATCAACTGTGGAAGTGGAAACTCATTGGGTGAACTCAGTTTTCCAACCAACCGTAATCAAATTCTGTAAAGTCGTGGATGTAGTGGTCTGCTCCCAGTGCCAGCAGCTCGGACCCGTCTGCCGTCTCTCCGACGCCCACGATCCGGCCTGCGCCGTTTCGTTTTGCCAGAGCGATGGCGGTGACGCTGTCCTCGATGACCAAGCACTCAGAGAACGGAACACCCAGCCTCCGCGCAGCTTCCAGATGCATCTCGCCTTTGTCGGCATAGCTTCCGTCGTCGTACACGACGTCCTGTTGTTTCAGCCAGTGACCGATTGGAAACGAGTCAAAGTAGAAATCAACATTTGCTTTTATGGAAGCACTCGCCAGCGCGAACGGGATGCCGCGCTTCTGTAAGCCTTGCAGCAGCTCTTCAGCACCTGCTACGAGGTGTAAACTGGCAGGATCGTTCCTGCATGCCTCCCGGTACAGCGCCTCTTTCTTTTCTGAATACTGCTGGCGCTCCGCAGGGGTGAGCCACGGGGCCATGTTCTTCAGGATGACATCATTGCAGGGACCGCAAATCTTCGTCGATGCAAGAGGGCTTTTATCTTCGGGATGCAGTTCATGATAGATCTTTGACCACGCCTCCATGTGGAAGCGGGTATCAAAGAACATCGTCCCATTAAAATCAAGAAGTACCGCGTGCATTGTGATTCCGGCTTATGTCTTAAGCAAAGATGCCGAAGAATGCGCCGACCAGACCGATGACCAGCAGCAGAGCGATGCAGGTAACGGGCTTCCAGTTCTTCTTCTTCATCAGGAAGAACAGGCCGAGGGTTAGAGCCAGAGGGATCAGCTTGGGCAGGACGCCATCCAGAATGCTCTGGATAACGATGGGGCTGTCGCCGTTCTCGATGACGGTAGCAACGGTGGTGCCGCCGTAGTTGGAAGTCAGAGCACCGACGATGAAGACGCCCAGCATGGAAGCTGCACGGGTGAACTCCTTAGCGTTGGCAGTCAGGATGTCGATAGCCTTGGTACCCAGGTTGTAAGACCAGTACATCAGGAAGAAGCGGCATGCAAACTGCACGATGTTAAAGATCAGCAGGAACAGGATGGGGCCAGCCAGCGAACCGTTGATGGCCATGTTCGAGGTGATACCTGCGGTGATGGGGACCAGAGTGAACCAGAAGATAGCATCGCCGATGCCGCCCAGAGGGCCCATAGCGGCGACACGCACGGCACGAATGGTTTCGATGTCAGCCTTCTGCTGCTCCAGAGAGAGGATGATGCCCATGACGAAGGTGACCAGGAACGGGTGAGTGTTGAAGAACTCCAGGTTGTGCTCCATGGAGAGCTCCAGGTCTTCCTTGTTGTCTGCGTGGATCTTCTCCAGACCGGGCAGGATGCAGTACAGCCAGCCGGCGGCCTGCATACGCTCGTAGTTGAAGGATGCCTGCAGGTTCAGGGAACGAAGCACCATCTTGTTCAGCGTAGCCTTATCCAAAGGCTGCGCGGGAGTCAGATTGTTGTAATGAGTTGCATTAGATGCCATCTTCGTCGTCGCCTCCATTCGCAGCAAAACCAGAACCAGCAGCCTGCTTGATAGCAACGCGAGTCTGGTAGTCATACAGAGCGATCGCAACACCAACGAATGCGATCAGCAGCAGAGCAGAACCGGACAGCTCGGGGATGTAGCCGATGATGGTTGCCAGAGCGAAACCAGCAAAGTAGATGCCCCAGAACTCGTTGGAGAGCATGATGCGCAGCAGGGTTGCGAAACCGACGAAGCGCATCATACCGCCAGCAGCGCCCAGACCAGCCATGATCCATGCATACTTGGCGGCCAGGTTGCTCAGGGTAGTACCCATTGCAGAGCCGCCCAGCATACCGAGGGTGCAGACGATGGCGAACAGCAGGCCCAGAAGAGCCATTGCCAGATAGTTCAGACGGACAATGCCCTTAGTGTCGCCCTTTGCTGCCAGCTGGTCAGCCTTGGACATCATGGGGGACATGAGGGTGAACAGGAAGGTAACCATGTACTGGCCGATCAGAGCGAAGGGAACTGCCAGACCGACAGCAGCGGTGGTATCCAGATGAGAAGAGATCGCAAACACGGTAGCCATGACGCCGCCGATGACTGCGTTTGGCGGCTGAGCGCCGCCGACAGGCATGTTACCGATGGTCATCAGCTGGTAAGTACCGCCAACGATCAGACCGGTGGGAAGATCGCCCAAGATCGCACCGATGACAGCACCGGAAACGATAGGCTGGTACAGGGATTCCAGGAAATCAAACTGGTCGATGGCGACGATGAACACCCACACAAAGACCAGAATGATCTGAAGTGCACTAAAGCCCATAATAAATACTCCTTTTCAAGTATTTTCGAAAGCACCCGGAAAGCTTACTTGAACAGCTTTTCGATGTTTTCAGCGTGTTCGGTAGGAACGCGGCGGATCTCCAGTTCCACACCAAGCTCCTGCAGCCGCTTGAACGCAGCCACATCGGCGTCGTCAACTGCGACAGAACCTGCCACCTGGCGCTTGCCTTCTGCCATGTGCATGTTGCCGATGTTGACTTTCTTGATGGGAACGCCACCCTCCACCAGCTTCACGACATCCTGCGGGTTCTCGCAGACGATGAAGATCAGCTGCTTGGCGCTGGCCTTGTGGATGGTATCGATCGTCTTCTGGATGGTCCAGTAACGCATTGCAGCGTAGGCAGGAGCAGCCATATTCATCAGACCCTGACGCAGGCTGTTGCCAGCCACCTCGTCGTTGGCCACCAGAATAAGGTTTGCACCAATGGCGCCACACCACTGCGTTGCGACCTGACCGTGAACAAGACGGTTGTCGATCCGCGTAAGAACAATGTTCGGCATTCTCAAATTCCTCCTTGAGTTTTTTGTCTGAGTTTCCAATTCAGAGTAACTACATTATAGGCTATATTTGAACAAATGTCTTTATATTTTTTAACAAATTGTTTCGAAAAAACGGTTAAATTCGGTGAGTCTCATTACAATCTACCAAAAAAGTATAAATAAGACTAGTCAAAATGCCAAAAAAATGATATACTTTTTCAGTAAGGAGGGATTTGAATGCAACGCGAAACTTCCAACGACAGTTTTCTGGACTACGGCTCGGTCTACCACCAGCCCATCGACCGCGAGCACCCGGAGCTCATTCACCAGACGATGGTTGCCATCACCCGCCGCTATGTCTCCCAGTTCTACTGCTTCAACTGCGATACCTATTTACAGGTAAAGAGCGGCATTGGCGTTCTGCTGGTCTCCCACACGGCGGAGGCTGCCGATGTGCAGGAGTTTGCGATGAACAGGCTCATCCACATCAAGCCAAATATCTACTTCGCCGTCGTCTCCACGACCCAGAAGCTCGAGTACGACCTTTACGCCGAGAGCAGCTACTTGCTGCATATCACAGACTTTCCTTCCCAGTACGAATTTCTGGCCGTCCTGCCCCGCATCGAGATACAGAAAATTCTGGGCTACTACTACCGCATCCGCACTGAGAACTACTGTTTCCATGGTGAGCGGCACGATTTCTTCGAGCTGACCTACGTGGACACCGGCGAGCTGGAGACCGAAGTGGACGGCACGCTCTACCACTTAAAAGAAAAAGACCTGATGATATACGGCCCGGGCCAGTTCCACACCCAGTACACCGACGAAGAGCACAGGGCCTCCTATATGACCATCCTCTTCGATATGCGCAACCTGACTCCCGTGGAGCGGGAGGTCTGGTATGACGCCCTCATCAACCGGGTGTTCCACTACGACCAGAAGATAAACACCTTATTAAAAACCTTCGTCCGGGAGAGCACCACCGGCATCCCCTATATGAACAGCCTGATGCTCTGCCTGCTGACCGAGACCATCATCCGGCTGCTCCAAGGCACCTATGCCTCCCCCATGGCCCCCGCCAGCAGCACGGCCCACCAGAGCGCCATGGACGAACTGTTCGACCGCATCATCGCCTATATCGACGACAACATCTACGACCCCCTCACCATCCCGGAGATCTGCGAGCACTTCTCGCTGTCCCGGTCCGCTCTGCAGCTGCTGTTCAAGAACTCGGTGGACCAGTCGCCCAAAAAGTATATCAACGACAAGAAGCTGGAGCGCAGCTGTCAGATGCTCCTCGAGAACCGCTATACCATCAGCGAAATTTCGCTGCGTCTGGGCTACAGCTCCATCCATTATTTCTCCAAGTCTTTCAACATGAAGTATCACATGTCCCCCAGCGAATTCGTCAAGCAGAACTGTCAGAGCAGCGTCTGATCCCCATTATATATAAGGAGGGGCGTTCCTATGAATATCGGCATCCTCGGCACTGGCTCCATCGCCCGCACGATGGCAGCAGAGTTTGCAAAGGTCCCTGCGTTCCGCTGTGAGGCGGTCTGCTCCCGGCAGCAGGCCACCGGCGAGGCGCTGGCACAGCAGTTCGGCATCCCGAAGGTCTACACCGACTATGACGCCATGCTGGCCGACCCGGACATTGAGCTGGTCTATATCGCCACTCCCAACAGCCTGCACTATGGGCAGACCAGGGCGGCGCTTCTGGCCGGAAAGAACGTCCTCTGCGAGAAGCCCTTCGTCCCTACCGTGGCGGAGACTGACGAGCTCATCGCGCTGGCGAAAGAGAAGCACCTCTTCCTCTTCGAGGCCATCACCACGGCCCACCACCCCAACTATGCACTTGCAAAGCAGTACCTCGACGACATCGGTTCTCTCCGCATCGTCTCCTGTACCTTCTGC
>OGRU01002373.1_pt1 | contig 12394 bp, 10 predicted proteins | sample 1553541 | NCBI WGS metagenome assembly OGRU01 (sample SAMEA2580068, study PRJEB22360) | human gut metagenome | biome: human gut; feature: human-associated habitat; material: faeces | place: Denmark | collected 2008/2010
TGTGGGGCTTTTTTAGATGCGCGGCTCGCGACATCCACCCGCGCCCACCAAAAAACCTCAACGTATGCAAGTACGCTGAGGTTTTTGTTTTGCGACAAGGCTAAACTCATCGGGCGGGTGGATTCGAACAGCTGCGGCGATGTCGTTGAAGACGGCGCAAAAACAGCCCCGATGGACCGTCAGGTTCACCGGGGCTGCTGCTGTACCATGATTTTGTTGACGTTAACATTTTCGTGATGCCGCGAAAACATCACATGTAGACCTTCTGGCTGCGCACCTGCGCTTCGATCAAAAGAGCTGCTTCCCCGTGGGGGCTATGCACATGCAGGAGATCTGTTTGTGCCGCCGTTACTCTTCCGCTGCAGCTTTGGATTCGTTCACAAAGGCGGCGATCTTATCCACCTGAATTTCGGCAACGGCACGGCCGGTCTCGTAGACGCGGCGCAGCTGGACCGGATCGCGCTCCATGGAGCCGATCTCCAGCGGGATGGGCGGGCGGATGACGAACGCCTTGCCGGTCTGCTCCAGCATGGCAATGTGATCCAGCGTTTCGTTGTAGCGCTCGTGACGGTCGGCAACGGCTTCCACGAAAGCGGGGTAGCGCAGGTAGCGTGCCCGGATGGCGGGCAGCATCTTGTTCTTCTTTTTCACAAAGCCCTTGGGCTGGGTCAGCACAATGAGGTTGCGTTTGTAGCCGATGGACTCGAAGAACCGCACGGGGATGGAATCGGCAATGCCGCCGTCCAGCAGCTGATAATGGCCGATCTTTACGATCTTGGCCGCCAGCGGCATGGAAGCGGATGCCTGCATCCACTGGATATCCTCGGCATCGCCGGTGCGGCACTTGTGATAGATGGGGTCGCCGGTACGCACATCGGTGCACACCACAAAAAAGTCCATGGGGTTCTCTGCAAATGCCTTTGCGTCGAATACGTCCAGCTTTTCCGGCACGGTGTGGTAGCAGAACTGCTCACTGTACAGGTTGCCGGTGCGCAGCAGGTTGCCGAAGCTTGCGTAGCGCTTATCGTTGCAATACTGGGTGTTGTAGCGGATCACACGGCCGATCTGATGGGACTTGTAGTTGCAGCCGAACACCGCACCGGCCGAAACGCCAATGGCACCATCCAGCACGATGCCATGCTCCATCAATACATCCAGAACACCGGCGGTAAACATGCCGCGCATGGCACCGCCTTCCAGCACAAGACCCGTTTTCATATATGCTCTCCCCTCCTGTGTGCCGGTGCACAGATGCCGGACACACCTTATATTAACTACAGTATACTCGAATCTGTAAAAAGTACAAGAGCGGAAAACCTATAAATTTATCAAGAAAACCTCTTGCCAAAGGAAAGAGCATCCGGTATACTAGGTGAAATAAAAAGAGAAATATGCGCTGCAAACGCATGGGCATGGAAAAAATCAGGTTGGAGGAACTGCTGCACTATGAAGATGCTGGAAGATCGTATTCGCAAAGATGGTATCGTACGCGAGGGCAATGTGCTCAAGGTGGATAGCTTTATCAACCACCAGATGGACATTCCGCTGTTCCGGGAGATGGCAAAGGAGTGGAAGCGCCTGTTTGCAGGCAAGCCCATCAACAAGGTGCTCACCATCGAGGCCAGCGGCATTGGCATTGCAGCCATCGTGGCCAGCGAGTTCAACGTGCCGGTGGTATTTGCCAAAAAGTCCATGAGCATCAATCTGGACTACAACAACTACGAGACCAAGATCCAGTCCTTCACCCACAAAAAGATCTACAATGTGATCGTCTCCAAAAAGTTCCTCACCCCGGAAGACCATGTGCTGATCATTGACGATTTCCTTGCCAACGGCTGTGCCCTGATGGGCCTGCTGGATCTGGCCAAGGAAGCCGGCGCCACCGTGGAAGGCATCGGCATCGCCGTGGAAAAGGGCTTCCAGCAGGGCGGCGAGCTGATCCGCAGCAAGGGCATCCAGCTGGAGAGCCTTGCCATTGTGGAGTCCATGAACAGCGAGACCGGCGAGATCGTCTTCCGCGAGCAGCCGCAGCAGAATTAAACAAAAAAACATTGCAGCCCCGGGAAAGTTGGAAGACCTTTCCGGGGCCGTTTTTTGCTTACGCCCCGTCAAAGCTGTCACCGTCGGCGGGCAGGTCGGCAGCGGTCTGGGCGGGATCGGTATCGGTTTCCTGTTCCACGGCGCGGGGCACGCCCTTGTACACCAGCGTCTGTTCCAGAACCTCGGCGCACACCGGGGCTGAAAGGCTGCCGCCGGCAGTCGTCCAGCTGTGGGGTTCGTCCAAGCACACCAGACACAAAAACTGCGGGTCGTCGATGGGAGCCACGGCCACAAAGCTGGCAATACGGGCTTTTTCGTCGGCGCTGTCCAGCTTCTGGCTGGTGCCGCTCTTGCCGCCCACCCGGTAGCCTTGGATGCGGGCATTGCGCCCGCCGCCGTAGAGCACCACGGCTTCCATCATCTCACGCATGGTTTCAGAAGTTTCCGGTTTGATCACCTGCCGCCTGCACACCGGCTCTGTGTGCTGCAGAATGCTGCCGTCCGGGTTCAGGATATCGCTGACAAGATAAGGCTGCATCAGCCTGCCGCCGTTCACCACAGCGCACACGGCTGCGGCCATTTCCATATAGGAGATCTTGCTGCTCTGGCCGAAGGCGCAGGAGGCCAGCTCCACCGGCCCCATGCGGTCGGCGGTGTAGTACAGACTCTTTTTGGGTTCGGCGGGCAGATCGACCCCGGTTGGCTCCCGCAGGCCGAAAGCGGCAAAGTAATCGCAGAAGGCTTCCTTGCCCAGCCGCGCGCCGATCTGGATAAAGCTCTGGTTGCAGGAATTTTCCAGCGCCTGGGTCACGGTCTGGCTGCCGTGGCGCTTGTGGTTGGCGCAGTGGAACCGTGTGCCCGCCACCGAGATGGACTCGCCGCAGTAAAAGGTGGAGTTTTTGCTCACAGCCCCGGCATCCAGCGCGGCGGCGCAGGTGATGAGCTTGAACACGCTGCCCGGCTCGTACAGGTCGCTGACGGCTTTGTTGCGCCACTGGGTCTGCTGGGCCAGCTGCAGGGCGGCAGCGCGCTCGCTGCCGGTAAGGGCATCCACGGCCTTGCGGGCGGCTGCATCGTAGATCACGCGCGGCTGGTTCGGGTCGTAGGCGGGCGTGGTGGACATGGCCAGCACGGCCCCGGTGTTCACGTCCATCACGATGCCCACGGCGCGCGCCGCCACATGATGCTCCTTGACCGCATAATCCAGCGCGTTTTCAAGGTAATGCTGGATGTTGGCATCGACAGTCAGCCGCAGGCCGCTGCCTTCCAAGGGCACTTTTTCGGTCTCGTAGCTCTGCTCCAGTGTGTAGCCCCAAGCGTTGACGGCGGTGAGCACCACACCATTCTGCCCGGTGAGCACATCGTTATATTTCAGCTCCAGCCCGCTCACACCGGCGTTGTCTACATTGGTAAAGCCCAGCACGCTGGCCAGAAATTCCCCCTCCGGGTACCAGCGCTTGGAGTCCTGATTGATGCGGATGCCGGTGATGCTGTTCTCTTCACAAAAATCCCGCACGCGGTCGGCGGTGTCGCGCTCCACGCGGTAGCGCAAAAGGCAGTCGTTGGAGGTGCGGTCACTGAATTTTTCCAGCAGCTTCGCTTCGTCCAGCTCCAATATTTCCGCAAGGCCCTGCGCGGCAAGGCTGAGCTTTTCCTCCGGCATCTCGCGCGGGGAGGCCCGCAATGTCCAGCAGCTGCTGTTGGCGGCAAGCAGTACACCGTCGGCGCTGTAGATACGGCCCCGGTCGGCAGGCACCACAGTATCGCGCAATTGCTGGCCGAGGGCACGGCTCGTATACCAGTCGCCTGAAAACAGCTGCAGATACGCCAGCCGCGCGGCAAGCCCCGCAAAGCAGACGCAGCACATCAACGCGGCCACCAGCTGTGCCCGGGCATGGAATGCCCGTTCCGGCAGGGTGCGCAAGGGGCGCGGCTCCGGTTTTGGCATGGCAGGCACCTCCTTCTCTGGGCAAGTGTATGCGCCGGTGCGCCGGGGATATGACTAACCGGCACCGCCGCCGCGTACAATAAAGGAACGGAGGTGATACGGATGCACAAAGCTGCTGCCCATGCAAAGCGCGGTCTGCCGCTGCGGCATCTGCCGGCCATGGACCTGCCGTTTCTGATGCTGGTGCTCACGCTGGTGGGATTTGGCCTTGTAATGCTGGGCAGTGCCAGCAGTGCAGTGGCGCTGTACCGGCGGGGCGATGCTTTTGCCTACCTGCGGCCGCAGCTGCTGTATGCTGCGCTGGGCATCGGGGCCATGTGGGTGGCAAGCCGGGTGGACTACCATGTTTACCACAAGCTGGCATGGCCGCTGCTGGCGCTTTCAATGGTGTTGCTGACGGCGGTGCTGTTCATGCCGGAGTACAACGGCTGCAAGCGCTGGCTGGTGCTGCCGGGCCTGGGTACACTGCAGCCCAGCGAGATCGCCAAATTTGCGGTGGTGCTGGTGTTTGCGCATATCATTGCGCTCAACCACGACCGCATGGGCAGCTTTGCGGTGGGGGTGCTGCCCTTTGCACTGGTGCTGGGAGCGGTGGCGGTGCTCATGCTGCTGGAACCGCACCTCTCCGGCACCGTGCTCATTTTGGGCATCGGCGCGGTGCTCATGTTCGTGGGCGGCACCGGCCTCAAGTGGTTCGTGCTGGCCGGGGCGGGCGGTGCAGCGGCCATTGGAGCTGCCATCATCATTATGCCGGACCTTGTGCCCTACGCGGCCAGCCGTCTCAGCTCATGGCTGGACCCCTTTGCCGATCCGTTGGGCGACGGCCACCAGACCATCCAGAGCCTGTATGCCATCGGCTCCGGGGGCGCGGCGGGCCTTGGCCTTGGCAGCAGCCGCCAGAAGCACCTGTTCGTGCCCGAACCGCAGAACGACTTCATCTTTTCCATCCTGTGCGAGGAGCTTGGCTTTGTGGGAGCCTGCGCGGTGATCCTGCTGTTTGCGCTGCTGCTGTGGCGGGGCATCACGCTGGCGGCGCATGCACCGGATCGGTTCAGTGCGCTGCTGGTAGTGGGCTTTGTGGTGCAGGTGGCCCTGCAGGCAGTGCTGAATATGGCGGTAGTCACCAACACCATCCCCAATACCGGCATCAGCCTGCCGTTTTTTTCCTCCGGCGGCACCAGTCTGATGATGCTGCTGGGCGAAATGGGCATCGTACTGTCGGTGTCCCGCAGGGAGACATAAAACCGGGCGCTCCCTGCCATAAAACGACAGCATCCGCTGCCGGTGCAGCCACAAATGACCGGACAAACAAATGGCACAACTGCAGACAAAATAAACAAAAAGCCTTCGCGCCGCATAGCATGAGGTATCTTTTGCGGAACGGGGGCTTTTTGCATGGGCGGAGATCTTATCATCACAGGCGGCATGCCGCTGAACGGCACAGTACACATCCCGGCAGCCAAAAACAGCGTGCTGCCGCTGCTGGCAGCGGCCCTTTTGTGCAATGGCACGGTGCGTTTTCTGCAGGTGCCGCATCTTGCGGATGTGGACACCAGCGTGGAGCTTTTGCAGGGTGCGGGCTGCACGGCCCGCTGGCAGGGCAGCGACATCACGGTGCAGGGCGTGCCTTCCACCTGCCGCCTTGCGCCGGAAGCCGCTGCGCGGATGCGGGCATCCATTTTGTTCTGCGCACCGCTTCTGGCACGGCTTGGCCGGGTGGAAACGGTGCTGCCCGGCGGGTGCCGCATTGGTGCAAGGCCGGTGGACCTGCACCTTTCCGGCCTTGCGCAGATGGGCGTGCACTGCCGGGAGGAGGGGGCAAGGCTGATCCTGACAGCGCCTGCCGGACTGCACGGTGCGGACATCACACTTGGGTTCCCCAGCGTGGGTGCTACCGAGACCCTGCTTCTGGCAGCAGCTGCGGCGCAGGGCGAGACGGTCCTGCGCGGGGCCGCACGAGAACCGGAGATCAGCGATCTGGCAGCATTCCTGAACCGCTGCGGCGGCTGTGTACAGGGCGCGGGCACCAGCACCATCCGGGTGCAAGGCAGACGAATGCTGTATAGCTGCAGCTTTGCGCCCATGGCCGACCGCATCGTGGCATCCACCCTTGCCTGTGCCTGCGCGGCGGCAGGAGGTCGGGTGGAACTGACCGGCTGCAGGCCGGAGACCTATGCACCGCTGCTGGAAATTCTGGCACAAATGGGCTGCAGGATAGAAACAGGGCCGGAAAGTGCGGTCATTACCCGGCTGGGCGCGCTGCACGGCGCGGGCAGAGTGTTTACCGGGGTATACCCGGCACTGGCAACAGACGCAGCGCCGCTGCTTGCTGCTGCCATGCTTGCCGCCGACAGCGCCAGCAGCATCGAGGATGTGGTGTTTGAGCGGAGATTCGGCTGTGCAGAGGGTTTTGCGGCTTTTGGAGCCGCTGTGCAGGTGCAGGGACGCACACTGGACATCCGGCCGGTGCGGCAGCTGCAGGGCGCGTGTGCACGGGCTGCGGACCTGCGCGGAGGCGCGGCACTGGTGGTGGCCGCGCTGGCGGCAAGGGGACGGAGCCGCATTACCGACACCGGTTACATCGACCGCGGATATGCCGGTTTTGCACAGATGCTGGCGGAACTTGGTGCCCAAATTGAGCGGGAAATGCCGCGGGAAAGCGCCAGCGAGAAAAAAACACCTTCAAAAAAGCAAAATTGACTTGCATTCAGGGCAAAAAGATGATACGATACAGTTATATAAGTGTAAGCAGATAATTTCTGTGCGCTATGCGCAGTTTTACGATAAAATCCGATGGAGGACAAAGTTATGGCACTCATGCTCGATGAAGAAATGGACGAAAACGTTACGACGATCAAGGTGATCGGCGTGGGCGGCGGCGGCGGCAACGCTGTCAACCGCATGGTCAGCGACGGCCTGCAGGGCGTCGAATTTATCGCAATGAACACCGACCAGCAGGCTCTGGCCAAGAACCACGCTGCCACCAAGGTGCAGCTGGGTTCCAAGCTGACCAAGGGCCGCGGTGCCGGTGCAGACCCCGAGATCGGCCAGCGCGCCGCTGAAGAGAGCAAGGACGAGATCGCAAATGCGCTCAAGGGTTCCCAGATGGTGTTTATCACTGCCGGTATGGGCGGCGGAACCGGCACCGGTGCAGCACCCGTTGTGGCCGAGGTGGCACATGATCTGGGCATCCTGACCGTTGGCATCGTCACCAAGCCCTTCTCCTTTGAGGGCAAGCGCAAGATGGGTCTGGCAGAGCAGGGCATTGCAAACCTGCTCATGCATGTGGACAGTCTGATCGTCATTCCCAATGAGCGCCTGAAGATGATCAGCCAGGAAAAGATCACCCTGATGAATGCCTTCCAGGCAGCTGATAACGTGCTGCGTCAGGGCGTTGAGTCCATTTCCGCTCTGATCAATGTGCCTGCCTTCATCAACCTGGACTTCGCCGACGTGCGCTCCATCATGAAGGATGCCGGCTACGCACACATGGGCGTGGGCAGTGCCAAGGGCGCAGGCAAGGCCGAGAACGCCGCAAAGGCTGCCATTTCTTCTCCGCTGCTGGAGACCAGCATTGCCGGTGCACACGGCGTGATCATCAACATCACTTCCAGCCCGGACATCGGTCTGGAAGATGTGGAGACCGCAGCAGGTCTCATTACCCAGAGCGCACATCCCGATGCAAACATCATCTGGGGTACTGCGTTCGACGAGAACCTCTCGGACGAGATGCGTGTGACCGTGGTTGCTACCGGTTTTGACAACAAGAGCGCAAGCGACCTGCGCAGCAGCATCAGCAATGCAATGGGCGGCGCACAGTCCACTCCGTCTGCTGTGTTCAGCAGCGAGACTGCAAGCCCGGCAGCTTCTGCCGCAGGCGGCGCTGCACCGGCACCCACTGCTGAAAAGCCCGTGGAAGAGGACAACAGCGATAATGGCTATTACGACCAGCTGATGGCCATGCTGAACAAGCGCAGATAAAAGGCTGGCCGTCATAAGCGAATCAGGCGTATCGGATGGATCGGAGGGACACCATGGCGCAGGGCAGGCAGCAGAACAATGGTTCGCGGCAGCGCTGTGCCCAGTCTGCCGCGGCAAAGGCTCCGGCAGAGCCGCCCAAGGCGGTGTGTGCCCAGCTGGAGCAGATGAACCGAAAGCTGGCAGCGGCCAGTGCGGAAATTTTGCGCTATCAGACCCGTCTGTTTGCCTGTGAACGGCAGATGGCCGCGCTGCGGCAGGAAAATGCCCAGCTGGAAGCGGCCTGTGAGCAGGCGCGGCAGGAGGCTGAGTGCGCGAGCGCTCATGCAGAGCAGCTACGTCAGGAGCTGCCCTGCGGGGGGGCCCCCGGGGGGGGGGGCCGCCCCGCCATGCGGAAGCTGTGCGGCCTGTGCCGGTTGCGGCGCATACGCCCCCGCAGCCGGAACCATCGGCAGCGCAGAGTCAGCGGCCGGAGCCGGAGGCCGAACAGCCCCCACAGCCCGGGCCGGAGGCTCCGCAGCCTGCTCAGCCGGACTGGAAGCCCCAGACCAGATTGGAGCACCTCTCGGTGGAGCTGATGAACTGGTTCGACGATATGATGGGCGCATGACGGAAAGCTGGATGACCTGCAAAAAAAGCAGATATGAGTGAAATGAAAAGCTGCTGCAAAGCGCAAAGCTGTTGCAGCAGCTTTTTTGTGGTCCGGTAGGAAACGGAAGACCCTGCGGCCGGAAGTACAGGAGCGAGGATCGGTTAAGATGGAACCAAAACAGAAAATACTGATCGTGGATGACTCGGAGATCAACCGCGCCATGCTCAAGGAGATTCTGGGCGAGGGCTACGAATATCTGGAAGCCGAGAACGGCCTGCGCGCGATCGAAATTCTGCGCAGACGCACCGATATCGCGCTGGTGCTGCTGGACCTGATCATGCCGGAAATGGACGGCTTTGATGTGCTGCGGGTGATGCAGTGCTATGCATGGCAGGAGGAAATCCCGGTCATTGTGATCAGCGCGGCAGAGGACACCCGAAGCGTCGAGCGCGCCTATGATATGGGCGTGGCCGATTACATCCGCCGCCCGTTCGAGCGGGTCATGGTGCTGCGCCGGGTGAAGAATGCGCTCATGCTTTACGCAAAGCAGAAGCGCCTTACCCGCCTTGTGACCGATCAGGTGTACGAAAAAGAGCACAACGGTGTGCTGATGATCAGCATTCTGAGCCATGTGGTGGAGTTCCGCAACAGCGAGAGCGGCCAGCATGTGCTGCACATCCGCACCCTGACCGACCTGCTCCTGCATCAGCTGGTGCAGAAGACGGACCGTTACCAGCTGGACGAGAGTGATATCTCGCTGATCAGCACAGCGTCGGCGCTGCACGATATCGGCAAAATCATGATCCCGGAAGAGATCCTGAACAAGCCCGGCCGCCTGACCGAGGAAGAGTACGCCACCATCAAGACCCACACCACCGAGGGTGCCAGGATCCTGAAGGGGCTTGCCATCGGGCAGGACGAACCGCTGGTAAAGGTGGCACACGCTATCTGCCGCTGGCACCACGAGCGGTGGGACGGCGGCGGCTACCCGGACAGGCTCAAGGGCGACGAGATCCCCATTGCAGCACAGGTGGTGGCACTGGCCGATGTGTACGACGCACTGACCAGCGAGCGCTGTTATAAGCAGTCCTACAGCCACGAAAAGGCCGTTGACATGATTATGCACGGCGAGTGCGGCAGCTTCAATCCGCTGCTGATGGAATGCCTGAAAGAATCATCGGAGTTGCTGCGCACAGAGCTGCAGCGCTCGGAGTATGACCGCGGTTTCCGCCACGAGACCCGTCGCCTTTCGGAGGAGATCCTGCACCGCGAAGCTCTGCCCCGTGAGGATCGTGCCCAGCGCCTGCTGGATCTGGAACGGGAGCGCACCGCTTTTTATGCCGAGCAGCGCGGCGGTATTCAGTTCGATTACGATATACTCAGCGGCAGCGTGACCGTGGTGAACCGCTACGAGGACCCGGTCAACCGAACCCAGAAGCTGGACTTTGATAAGGGCATGGGCCTGACATTTCTCTCCGGCAAGGACCGCCGCAAGCTGCTGGATGCCATTGCAGCCGCAACGCCGGAAGAGCCGGATGCCGCATTCCCGGTGCTGATCGCGGTGGATCAGGAATACCGGCTGCACCGGCTGGTGATGCACACCATGTGGAGCCGCGCCGGTGTGCGCCACTGCGTAAGCGTGGTGGGCCAGATCACAGATGACCATGTCCGCCTGCAGGAGCTGATGCTGGGCGATGTGAACAGCGACCAGCCGGAAGCACTGCTGGAACGCCTGAAGGGCATTTTTGACATCGTGCGTCTGGTGGACCCGGAAAGCACCAAGGTGCTGAGCCTGGGCAAGGATGGCCGGCTGACCGAGATGCCCGGCACCTGCCACATGGTGTGGAACAAATCGGGCCGGTGCGAAAACTGCATTTCCAGTAAGGCCCTTGCCCGCAAGGAATCCCTGAACAAGATCGAGTTCAAGGACGATCAGGCTTATTTTGTCATGGCAAAGTATGTGGAAGTGGGCGGACGCGGCTGCGTGCTGGAAATGGTGTCCAAGCTTTCGGACGGACGCTGGCTGGATATGGGCGGCCGCCGGATGCTGCTGGACCGCGGCTCCAACTTTGACCGCAGCGCCTTTGTGGATTCGCTGACCGGAGCATACTCCCGCCAGTACTTCGAGTGCTTCCTTGCGGAGAGCAAACAGGTGGAAGGCGTAGTGATGATCGACGTGGATCACTTCAAGGAGGTCAACGACCGGTTCGGCCATCTGGTGGGCGATAAGGCCCTGCAGAGCGTGGCACAGTCCATCCTGAGCAACCTGCGCCAGACCGATGTGCTGGTGCGCTATGGCGGCGATGAATTCCTGCTGCTGGTGCCGCACATCCGGCCCGGGGAACATGTGATACAGCGCGTGCGGGAGGCTGCGGCCAGTGCCAGAGTGGAAGGCTACCCGGAGCTGGAGCTTTCGGCCAGTGTTGGCGGTGTGTGCGGTGTACATCCGCTCACCGAGGCCATCCGTCAAGCGGACGTAAAAATGTACCAGAACAAGGCCGAGCGCAAAAATTAAACAAAACAAAGCCCGGACAGGCTGCAGTATCGCACTGCTGTGCCTGTCCGGGTATTTTTGTTTTTTCAGCGCACAGCGCTGGTGCGGTGCTCCATCAGATAGGTGGCTTCCAGATCAGCGATGTGCAGTTTGACGGCAAGGGGATACTTGTCGTAGGCTTCCGAGATGGCAAAGCAGCCGCCCCGGGCCGCATCGTCAAAGCCGCCCATGTGCCAGCGGATGGCAACGGCTTCCTCGATGTGCAGTTTCATGAACCGCTCGATGAGGAACACGCTCTTTTCGCCGTGGCCGTAGGGGAACAGATCCTCCACGCTGTAGCTGGGCACCTTTTCCCACTGGCCGGTCGCTTCGTTTTTCACGTTGCGGGTGCCGGGCTTGTAGTAGTTGGCCTTGCACAGATCGTGCAGCAGTGCACAGATGGCAAAGGTCTCCTCGCTGTCGCCCTCGGTAAAAAAGGTGTCGTGCAACGCATGGTAGACGTTCAGGCTGTGCATACACAGCCCGCCCTCACACGCACCGTGGAACCGGGTGGAGGCCGGTGCCGTAAAGAAATCGGTCTTATGGTCCAGCCAGTCCAGCAGCTTTTCGCTGCCGGGGCGGGTGATGTGCTGCTGCCAGATCTGCAAAAACTCTTCGCGGCCGCCCATGCTTACAGCTCCAGCTCGTCCAGAAGGCCCTTGAGGATGGCCATTTCGTCGTGGCTCAGGGAAATGCCCTTGCCCATGCGGGTGCCGTCCGGGGACCAGTCGCGGATGTCGTACTTGGGTTCGCCGTCGTTCCAGCTGATGAGGTTCAGCTGACGCTCCCAGCCGCGGGGACGCTCCGAGAGAACTGCAATGCGCTGAACAACTTCATATTTGATCTCTGCCATGATGCAAAACCTGCCTTTATCTTTGTTTGCTACCATAATAAGGGAAGCGGACGCAGATTTCAACAGGTAGAGCAAAAATAATTTGAAAAATTTTTGTTAGCCGTAAGGTGCATCCTCACGCCAGTCCACAAGGCTCAGCACCTGAGAAGCATCCTCGTCCGGGGCCGGATGGCAGGAATGGGTGTGCTGGTCTGTGCTGAACAGTCCGGGTGCATAGTGGGCCATCACGCTGGTCTGCACATCCCCGGCCAAAAATTCCCGGGCGTTCTTCTGGTAACAGGCGGCCGGGGTGCCGTTGGTCATGGGCACACCCTGCGGGGCGCTGTTTGTGTCCGGGTGCGGGGTCTGGCCCGGTGTTTCGATCTGCGGCGGCACCTGTGTGCCGGGGGCAGCGGGGTCGCCTGGCAGCAGGGGATCCGGCTCCCTGCCTAGCGGCGGGCTGCAGCGGGT
>OGRU01002374.1_pt1 | contig 12393 bp, 7 predicted proteins | sample 1553541 | NCBI WGS metagenome assembly OGRU01 (sample SAMEA2580068, study PRJEB22360) | human gut metagenome | biome: human gut; feature: human-associated habitat; material: faeces | place: Denmark | collected 2008/2010
TTATGGTATCGGATTTGCTATTGCTTCTGCATTTGCAGAACAAGGCGCTAAAGTTTGTTTTAACGACATCAATCAAGAGTTGGTAGACAAAGGTATGGCTGCTTATGCTGCAAAAGGTATCAAAGCTCACGGTTATGTATGCGACGTGACAGACGAACCGGCTGTTCAGGCGATGGTTGCTACGATTGCAAAAGAAGTAGGTACAATTGATATCCTTGTAAATAACGCAGGTATTATCCGTCGTGTTCCTATGCACGAGATGGATGCTGCTGATTTCCGTCGTGTAATTGACATCGACTTGAATGCTCCGTTCATCGTTGCTAAGGCTGTTTTGCCGGCTATGATGGAAAAACGTGCAGGTAAGATCATCAACATCTGTTCTATGATGTCTGAATTGGGTCGTGAAACTGTATCTGCTTATGCTGCCGCTAAGGGTGGTTTGAAGATGCTGACTCGCAATATCTGTTCTGAATATGGTGAATACAACATCCAGTGTAATGGTATCGGCCCGGGTTACATCGCTACTCCGCAAACTGCTCCTCTTCGTGAGCCGCAGGCAGACGGAAGCCGTCACCCATTCGATTCATTCATCTGCGCTAAGACTCCTGCCGGTCGTTGGTTGGATCCTGAAGAACTGACAGGTCCTGCCGTGTTCCTTGCTTCTGAAGCTTCTAACGCTGTTAACGGTCACATTCTCTACGTAGATGGTGGTATTCTTGCTTATATCGGAAAACAACCGAAATAATAGCTGATAGAAGAAATTCCGGTAAGGTGATAGAATGGCAAAGAGCATCCTCTTTTCATCTGTCACCTTATTTTTTATTATTCCCTTTGCAGGAGCTATATGGCCGATTTATTGGAGCTATACATCCAACATGCCGGATATAATAGCCTCTGATTTGCAAAGTATATGTTATTCATTCAATGTAGACTAATTATGAGAAAGATATTAATTCTGTTTGTTGTAGCCTTGATTGGTTTTGCTTCTTGTGCCGACAGCAAGCAGTCAATGACAGTCACAGTGACCAATTCTTTGGCTCTTGAACGGGCAGGGGAGATGGTTGAAGTGCCGATGAGCGATGTGGTCGCTAAATTGAAACTGGCGGATACGGCACAGATTGTGGTGCTTGACGTCGATGGTCAGCAAGTGCCTTATCAGGTGACGTATGATGAGAAGGTGGTCTTCCCCGTTACGGTAGGGGCAAACAGTGCGGTTACTTATACCATTCAACCGGGCACACCGGCACCTTTTGATGTCATTGCTTGCGGTAAATACTACCCCGAACGTCTGGACGACGTAGCCTGGGAGAATGATCTTGGCGGATTCCGTGCTTATGGTCCTGCTTTGCAGGCTCGTGGAGAACGTGGTTTTGGCTATGATCTTTTTACGAAGTATAATACTACGGAGCCGATTTTGGAATCTCTGTATGCTGAAGAACTTAATCCTGAAAAGCGTGCCAAGATAGCCGAACTGAAAAAGACAGATCCGAAAGCCGCTTCCGAATTGCAGAATGCCATCTCTTACCATATCGATCATGGATACGGTATGGATTGCTATGCCGTAGGTCCCACGTTGGGCGCCGGCGTTGCCGCTTTGATGGCAGGTGACACTATTATCTATCCTTACTGCTATCGCACACAGGAAATCCTTGATAATGGTCCGCTGCGTTTCACGGTGAAGCTGGAGTTTTATCCGCTGGTGGTCCGTGGAGATTCTAACGTGGTGGAAACACGCGTCATCTCCTTGGATGCAGGTTCTTATCTAAATAAAACAGTTGTTTCATATACCAATTTGAAAGAAGCAATGCCGGTAACTACGGGACTTGTGTTGCGCGAACCGGATGGTGCGGTTGTGGCAGATGCTGCAAATGGCTATATCACTTACGTAGATCCTACAACTGACCGTAGCGGTGCAAACGGTAAGATATTTGTGGGTGCTGCATTCCCTGCACAGGTAAAAGAGGCGAAAGTGGTTCTTCTTTCCGAAAAGGAAAAGAAAGATCGTGGTGGAGCCGACGGTCATGTGCTGGCTATCAGCGAATATGAGCCTGGTTCTGAATATACTTATTACTGGGGATCTGCCTGGGATAAGGCGGCTATCAAGACTCAGGATGCGTGGAATAAATATATGGCTGAATATGCGCAGAAATTGCGTACTCCGTTGGCGGTGGCATATTAATTAATGTGCTGAATTGCTTATACAGTCAAAAAAGAAGGATTGTCGAGGTGTGACGAAACGCCCTCTTTAATTTCTTTTACTCACTGAATACGCGATTCATTATTGAATATCATGCGTCTTTTCTAATAGATGAAGAGGTTGTGTCAAAACGTTGGCACAACCTCTTTTATATTTTACAGTTCTGCTATATTTTCTTTTGGCTATGCTGCTTTTTCCTCATGCATTTGGCAACAAGTTGCTATATTCCAATTATATCGGGTTATAAATAGTCCCATAAACATATATTTGGCAACTGTAATGAGCCCCTTTCCTTCTTTTATCAGTTTAGCACACATTTTTTTGATATTAAAGGCTATAGCAAAGAAAGCAAAGTCCATTGTAACCTTGTCTTCTCCCACATGCCGGAATCTTCTGTATGCCATGTTGTATTTCATTTGTCCAAACACAGCCTCTGGTTCTATACACCTCCTGCCTCTATGCTTGATACCTTCTTCTGAGAGCAACCTTTCCCGTGCCTGCCGTTTGTATTGATTTAATCGGTGGTTGACTTCTATAATACGGTTCCCCCGAGCTTTAAAACAACTGCCACGCAAAGGGCAACCTTCGCATCTTTTTGCTTTATACCGGGCACTTTCGATGATGTATCCGCTCGCTGTCTTGTCACGTTTGGTTCCTATACGGTTCATGTGCTGTCCCATAGGACAAACGTAATAATCCTCTTGGGCATTGTAATGGAGACTTTCGGCATGGAACGGGTTGGGAGTATAACGAGGACGCTGTTCTTTATGGAAGTAATTGTACTTGATGAAGGCTTCTATCCCATTCTCCTGCATGAACCGGTAATTTTCTTCCGAACCGTAACCGGAGTCTGCCACACAGATATTCGGTAAACGGTTATAGCGGTACTGGAAAGAGTGGAAAAAAGGTATGAGGGTCAGTGTATCGGTAGGGTTGGGAAACAGACGGAAGTCTGTGATGAATTGGTTTTCAGTACCTATTTGCAGATTATATCCGGGTTTGGTCTGCCCGTTCTTCATGGCATCTTCTTTCATGCGCATGAATGTGGCACCAGGATCGGTCTTGGAATAGGAGTTACGTTCTCCAAGGGTATCAAGGTGATTGTCGTATTCTATCAGCTTGTCACGATACCCTTCAAGTTCCATGACCTGCTTCTTCTTTTTGCGCAGGGCTTTCTTTTCTTCCTTATCCTTTGTTGCAGGCTGGCGTTCCAGGGCTTCTTTAAGTTCATCCACTATGTCAGAGAGCCTGCAGGGAGTAAACTCCACGGATGTGTCTTTTATAGAGTTCTCCTGTGCAATGGCTTCATCCACCTGTTCCAAGAGAATACGGATTTTATCCATTAGTCTCGTACGGTTCCGTTCGACTGTCTTGCGCCAGACAAAAGTATATTTGTTGGCTTTGGATTCAATCTTGGTGCCGTCGATATACTCCACATCAAGGCTGATGAAACCTTTATCGGCAAGGACAAGAACCAACTGGGTAAATACATTATTTATTTCCTCCTTTACACGGTTACGAAAACGGTTGATCGTGATAAAATCCGGATGCTCATTACCGGCAAGCCAAATATAATGAATGTCACGAAGGAGGTGCTTCTCTATTTTACGGCAAGAATAGATATTATTCATGTAGGCGTAGATTATCACCTTAAGCATCATTTTAGGATGATAAGGACAACGGCCCGTTTCCTTATAAAGCTTCTTGAAACTCTCAAGATTGAGATTGTCAATAACAGCATTCACGATGCGGACCGGGTCGGTCGCAGCTATGTTTTCATCAATTCTTTGTGGAAAAAGAACGGTTTGGTTGGGAATGTAAGGACGAAAATGTAACTTTGCCATAACGAAAAACTTTATACCTAAAGATACGAAAACTTTGGGTAATAACAAAGCCCGGGCTTGAGAAAGTCTGGGCTTTGCGCATAAAAAAAGGCTGTGTCAGCGTTTTGACACAACCTCTTATTTTTATCTTTCTGAAAAAGAAAGAGAATTAAGAATGTGTCTTTCTGGAAAAGAAAGATAATGTCCTTGAGCTATCTTGTAAAAGCGTGTTGTTCGTAATATTCGTATGTCGTTCCGTCTTCTTTCTCTTTCTCACGAAGTTCATAGACTAATTCATTCTCTGTCATTGTGGTCACTGTCCACACTTCTGTGTAATTATCCTCTTCAGTGTCGATGAGAGTCAGCTTATTACCGGAGTAGCTCCATGTACCGTGATAATAATTAGTACTTCCGGAGGAGTTGTAGACATCTTTTTCTACATACGTACCATCTTCCTTGAACTCTATGGAATAACGGTTGGTTCCATTTACAAAATCTTCTTTAGAGTCACTTACCTTTTCACCATCTTCCCATTCTTGTGAAAGATAATACACTCCATTCCATGTTCCTAACAATAAATCGCGTGAACCGACAGCGTCATCGTCGTCATCGCCACAGGAATAAATGCTGAACGACAGTAATACTGCAACTATGCAAACGGTTGCTTTCCAGATTGTTTTCATAATAAATTGTTTTAATTGTTTGATTTTGAGATGATTTGTTTTTATGGGATTATTTGATAATCGTTTCCACATGTCCATTCTTGAAGAATAGGTAGAACGAGCTGGAATACATCCATTGCACTTCTCCATTTGATTCTTGAATAGTCTGCGGTTTGCCGAAGGCCAGCAGACATTCATCTTCCGTCATGCCTTTCACCGGCTTGTTGATGCTGATTTCATTCCAATGAGTGATTGGTGAAAGTTGGTTCGTTACGATGAAGTCGAACATTTTATTCAATACTTGCGATTCCACCTGTACGAAGTCATCCATGATTTCTTTGTGAGATGCTTTCTTGTCCGGTTGCAGCTTCTCCATGGGAGTGATTTTTTTCATTATCACTGCTGATGATTCTATCCGTATATTGGAAAGATAGTAGACCAGCTTGCCGTCTTTTACTTGAAACAGGGCTTTGCAATAGTAAGTATTCTTTTGATTTGAGTCTGCTTGCGAGGCAAGTATCAGATCGCAACTGAAGTTTTTAGCCGGCGCGTTTACCTCCGTTATCCCTTCCCGTAGCTGCGGACAGACATTTTTGACGGTCCATAACAGTGCATTAGCGTAGATGTTTACATCTTGCATACCACTGAAAGGGGTAAATCCGCTGACCACATATTTATTGCCGTCCGCACTGACGGGATAGCTCTTTTTCTGTTCGGTGAAAGTCTGTGCTATCAGCGGGATAACTCCCGTCAGCAGATACATGATTGCCAGAAATTGTCGTTTGGTCATCATATTCCGTTATTTTTAAGAAAACAGCATCCACGGCCCTTTTTGCGAAGAGAAAAGATCGTGGACGCTGAATAAATAATATGGTTTATTGAGGTTTGGTTGTCCTTAGAAGGCAATACCTAGACGAATCATAAAGTTACTGGTCTTGAATCCGTCGGCATCGCTGAATGTATCTATGAATCCGCGCTGATAGATGAGATCCAGGTTGAAACGGTCGTACCAGACTCCTACACCGATATTCATACCGGCATCGAAATGATTGTAGTCAACTTCCATGTAATCTGCGTAATCTCCCCAACTGATGCTCTCTCCGTCTGCTTTCATTTTGCTCGTGTAATCGTAGCTGGCAAAGACTCCTACATGCGGGTCGATATGAACATTGTCCGCCACTGCAAATTTCCATCCGAATGTGAACGGAGAGTATTGTATATTATGAGCCATGCACTTCGTGTCTTCCACTTTGAAACCACGGGAGCCGAGTCCAAATTCCATTCCCCAGTATCCTCCTGTGCTGCCTAAAGGCTTCTGGTAGCCAAATGTTGCGTTATATCCGATGTTTGAGTCAGCTCCTTCGGCTCCGTCACCGGAGAAGTTCATGATATTCAAACCTGCACGCAAGAACCATTGTGTGCTGCTGGCTTGCTTCTCTGTTTTGACGATTGCACTTCTGGATGATACGATTTGCGCTTGAGTTCCTACGCACAATAAGAGTGCGGCAATCATTGATAGTACTTTTTTCATTGTTATTTATGTTTTAGTGATTAATTCTTATTCTTAACGACAGGTGCTATCTGGCTTTTTCCATCCGTGGGTGATAACTTCTGCAGACGTATCCATTCATAATCGTCCTGGGTGGCAGGATGCCAGTTGACAAAGATGCCGGGATAACCTACTACTGTAACCGTGTATCCCCCTGTTTTTTCATTATCTTCCACTTTGAAAGTGGCTCCCATGATGACATCGCAGTTGTATTTGATGGTGGACAGATACGTCCCCCATGCACGGATGTTGTCAAGTTCTCCTTTCATGGCGATCTCCACTTCCTCTTTGCTTAGTGTCCATTCATCCTTGATTCGTCCCTTATCTTCCAGTATTTTCACCTCGACAACTGTGGGTTTGACACAAACTTCAGTAACTGCATCGCCTGCACGTGCCTGTGCATCACGAAACTTGAAGACCGTCTTTTGCGCATGGGCTCCGACGGCACAACTGACAACCAGAGCAATAATCAGAAATAGTTTTTTCGTTTTCATGTCCTTTTGTGATTATATGTTAATATGCCTGCAAAGGTATGCGAAAGGAGTATACTACCGGGTGAAAGCATAGTTCCAAGAACGATACGGAATTGTATCCTATTTGGATACACCGGAGGAGCTGCCCGTACTGATGCTGTCGGATAAATCGTGGAAGAAGTCGTGGTTGAGGATGCAGGAGATGCGCCAGAGCAGGTGGATGTCGATATTCTCTTTCCGGAAGATCTTGTAGACGTTGGGACGTGTGCAGCATAGCTGACTGGCGAACCAGGTAACAGTACGTCCTTGTTCGTGAAGCGTGCGTTCGATAAGTTGTCCCGCATGAATCATGTGCCTATTCTGCTTATGTGTGTCCCCCAGACTCCCGTTGGGCGGACAATTCAATCTATTGTTGACAGGAATATATAGAAAAGGCGTGGGAATCTCTCACTTTCGTCCGTTCCGTGTTCAAGGCCTTCGCAATGCCAACTATCGGGAACGAACAACGCAGAAAGCCCACGCCGATATGTACAACACCCGTAGCCTCCCTTTGTTTTCCAAAGTGAGGCACGGATGTATATAAATACACATCAGGAGGACGTCTTTGTTGCTGTTAGTCATTCCGATAGGTCAAAGTTTGCGAAGTTCTGAACACAAATGACAAACGCTTGTAAACGTCTTCTCAATATAAACGTCTCTCCCTCGCCACCCGGAGGCTTTCTGCGGAAGAGACCGTTGCAAATGTATAAAAAAATACGGTTGGAAATGGTAATGTGAATCAGAAACTTTTTGAATGCAGGTTGTTTTGCCCTCTTTTTGCCCTTTTTTTGCCCTTTACCAGGCGAAATGCGGTTGCACTGGCATCTTGTAAGAAAGAGGAGGGATCTTTCAATTTTGGGCACGAAACGGGCTTTAAACTACAAAAGCCGGGGCATAATACCTCGGCTTATATTTTTTCTTCTTGTCAGGGAGCTTTTTTATTCATCAGAAACCTTTTCTTTCTTATCAGGAAGCTCTGCTCTTTTCGAAGTTTCTGTTTTTTCAAAGATTATAACACCTTGAATTCATAACCTTCCTCTTTCAGGAACTCGATGGCACGGGGAAGTGCGTATTGCAGGTTACCGTTGTTCCATGACTTCAGCGAATCGTGGAAAGTGATGATAGAACCGTTTCGCGCATAGCGTTTCACGTTGTTCAGCACTTGTTCCGGGCGCATCCGCTTACTGTAATCGCGGGTCACGAGATCCCACATAATGATGCGGTAATGATAGCGCAACGTATAGTACTGCCTGAATCCCATGTGTCCGTGTGGTGGACGGAAGAGATCGGAATGAATAATATCATCTACCTTTCTGGCATTTGCCAGGTAATCCGGATTGGAATATTCAAATCCACGGATGTGGTTGAAAGTATGGTTGCCGATGCGGTGTCCGTGTTCTACCACCATCCGGTATTCGTCCGGGTGTTTCTTTATATTGTCGCCTACCATGAAAAAGGTAGCTTTAATATGATGCTTTTCCAGTATTTCCAGTACCCAGGGAGTTACTTCGGGGATGGGGCCGTCGTCGAAAGTCAGATAGACTGCCCGCTCATTCGGGTCCATCCGGAAGATAGCTTGTGGATACAACGCCCGGAAAAGCCAAGGTGGTTGTTCTATAAACATGAGAGTCTGTGTTTTGAAGTATTAGGAAATAAGTATTAAGTATTATACCTTACGGAAAACATGCCGGAAGCTACGTTAATACTTAATACTTATTACTTCATACCTAAATTATTTCCCTTTCATTCTCGTCACGTACTCGTTGTATAGCTGATCGAGTTGCGTAGAGTAATGTTTTGCGAGTTCTTCTGATTTGTATTTTTCCATTAGGCGGACTTCGGCGTCAAGCAAACTGGCGTTGTACACGAAGTTTTCGCTGGCAATGGCAAGCTGGTTATCGTTCAGGCTAAGATACCAGATCATGTATTCGAGCGACTTGTTGGCAAGCTCGTCGATAATCTTGTTGGCTTTCTCGTTCTGTCCCAGTTGATAATAAGACTCTGCCATTTGGAAGGCGCCATTTGCCCAGTCATACGGTACGTTGATTGCCGGAATCATCTTTTCGGCGTAATCGAGTGCAGCGAGTGCCTTGTCCTTCTTACCTTCTTTGATAAGCTGTCCTACGAGCTGCGTGAAGATACGGCGGTGCGTGTAGCACATACGCATCACGTTCTCGTCGATGTAGATACCCGGCTTGTCGATACCGCCGAACTTGAACTTGTTCATCAGGTTGTCGTACATCTTTTCACTGTCGATCTTGCTGTCCAGCTTGTCCGTATCGAACGGAGTGAAGCGGTAGGCGAGACCCTCCTGTGTGAAGTGGTTGCCCATGCCCAGATGGTTTTCGCTTCCTACGGTGATTGCCATATAGATAGGACGTTCCCAGTTAGCGTTGGCAAGCATTTCGAGCATCATCAGCTCACTCTTGTAGAGGGCGCGTTTCGGGTTGCCGTTGGCGTCTCTAAGGGTGATTGTCATGTATTCGGGGATAGAGTCGCCCAGAGCTTCCGGTATTTTCATGCCGGAGCGGCGTACGGCTTCCTTATCTATCTTCATGACGATGCTGTCCGTAGGGATGAGCGGAAGCTGTATTTCTTTTCCTGTCTTCTTGAGAAGTTCTTTCAATTGGTCGTTCTTGCCAAGCATCCAGCGGTTGATGATTTCCTTCAGTTCATAAGGATTCTCACCGAAGATGGAGTGAACGAGCGACAATATGGTAGTGTCTCCCTGTGCAGCCAGTTCGTTTGCCTGTTTGAAATAGCTGTCGATAAGAGCTTTCATTTCCGGACGGATAGAGATATATTCGTTTTGTCCTTCCACGTATTCCACACGGTCCCAAGTGATAGGGAGTGACGGAGAATCGTAGGCCGGACGTTTCATCTGGTCGATATACCAGTCTGTTTGCAGGTAACTTAAGTTACAGGTGCGGGCATCCGTACGGAAACCTTCCGTTTCCTGATTGTACCACAATGGGAAGGTATCGTTATCACCATTGGTGTAGATAATCGGGTTGCCTTCTTCCTGCAAAGTCATCAGGTAGTTCTGTCCGAAGTCGCGGGCAACGAAGCGTCCGCTACGGTCGTGGTCATCCCATGTCTGTCCCGCCATCTGGATGGGGACGAACAAACAGAGCACTGAAGCCAGAACGGCTGCCGGAAGTTCCTGCATCTTGGCATAATCTCGCAACATGCGGATGATACCTGCCACTCCCATACCTACCCAGATGGCAAAGGCATAGAACGAACCGGCATATGCGTAATCTCGTTCACGGGGTTGTGCAGGGGTTTGGTTGAGGTAGAGCACGATAGCGATACCTGTCATAAAGAACAGGAAGAATACCACCCAGAATTGCTGGATACCTCGCTGGCTATGGTAAGCCTGCCAGAAGAGTCCGATTAAGCCGAGAATCAGCGGCAGACAGTAGAATACATTATGACCTTTATTGTTTTTGAGATCTTGCGGAAGCAATTCCTGGTTACCTACCAGTAGGTTGTCGATAAACGGAATACCGGTGATCCAGTTGCCGTGCTCAATTTCTCCGCTACCCTGTATGTCATTCTGCCGTCCGGCAAAGTTCCACATGAAGTAACGCCAGTACATGAAGTTCAACTGGTAGGAGAAGAAGAATTTGATATTTTCCCATTGGGTAGGCATGTTTACCATCACCATCTCTCCACACTGGTCGTAAGGAACGTCATATCCCTTGATGTCTACCCATTGTTTGTAGAGCGGTGCGTGTGACGAACTGTACATACGCGGGAAAAGCATATTCTGTGCATATTCGTATTCCACACGTCCGGGAAGTTCGATATAAGAGTCTTTTTCGTCGGGAGAAGTCTTTTCCTTGCGGACAAACTTGCTTCCTGCTTCCGACTGGCGCGGAATACAATAGCCGTCTTTTACGTCGAGTGCCACTTTCGAAGAGAAAGCAGGACCGTAGAAGAGCGGACGGGTTCCGTATTGTTCACGGCCGAGGTATTCGCCTAGGGTGAATATATCCTCCGGTGAGTTTTGATCCATCGGAGTGTTGGCAGTAGAACGGATAACGATCAGTGCGTAAGAAGAATACCCGATTACGATCATCATGGTGCACAGCAGGGCTGTGTTCATGGTGCGGGCGGAAATGCGCCATTTCTCCTTAATCTTGGTCTGAATGTTCGGAGCAAGATAAAGACCCAGTGCAGCGATGACCAAGATTCCAATAACAATACTGCTGGCTCCGTGTCCATAGAACGGGATACCCAGTAGGGCAATCGTCAGGATAAAGGAGATAGCCATGCGTGTTTTGTTCTTTTCGGTATAGCTTTCGTATACGCCCCAGATCAGAGCCGCTGCAAGCAGAATAATATAAACCACTACACCTGAATTGAACGACATTCCGAGTCCGTTGACAAACAACAACTCGAACCAGCCGCCTACTTTCACAATACCCGGTACGATGCCGTAAAGCACGGCTGCAACGAGTACCATTGAGCCGAATAACGCAATTAACGAACCTTTGGCGGTAGCGTTTGGAGTTTTCTTGTAATAGTATACCAGTACGATGGCGGGCAGACAAAGCAAGTTCAGCAAGTGAACACCGATACTCAATCCCGTCAGATAGGCGATGAGGATAATCCAGCGGTCGCTATGAGGCTGGTCGGCCACGTCTTCCCATTTCAGAATCAACCAGAAAACGACAGCAGTAAACAGCGAGGAGAAGGCATATACTTCACCTTCTACGGCCGAGAACCAGAATGTGTCACTGAATGTATAAACCAGTGCACCGATCAGTCCGCTACCCATGACCGTGATAAGCTGTCCTTTGGTGATATTGTTTTCGTCAGTGATAATCAGTTTGCGTACCAGATGGGTGATGCTCCAGAAAAGGAACAGGATACAGGCACCGCTCATCAGGGCACTCATGTAATTCACCATTTTCGCAACTGTCGTTACGTCAGAAGCGAACTGTGTAAAAAGATTCGCCATCAGCATGAAGAAAGGTGCGCCGGGCGGGTGTCCGACTTCCAATTTATAGCCGGTGGTTATGAACTCCGGGCAATCCCAGAAACTTGCGGTCGGTTCAATGGTGGAACAGTAAACCCACGCGGCAATAGCAAATGTAATCCATCCCAAAAGAGTGTTTACAAGTTTGAACTGTTTCATTGTTTTGCTGTTATTTGATTTTGTTCTTATCGGTTGAGTTGCAAAATTAGTAACTTTTTCCTTTCTGTACGGCTCTTTTCCGAACTTTAAAAGGTTTGTCGGCCGTTTTAACTATGTTTGTGACATTTTAATACACGGTGAGGATAGTTGCCGTGTCCTACCAAATCGATGGGGCAGTTGAACTTGTCTTCGAGCCAGCCTTCCGGCAGTTCCGTGTCCGGATGGTAGTCGAGGGTCTCGTTGACGCAGGCGATGGTACGTACATTCTGGAGTACCGAACCCAAGTCGTGGCTGACCAGGATGATGGCGCTTTCGCGGTTGATTTCTTCCAGTTGTTGATAAAGTTGCGTTTCGAACCGCTTGTCTATGTAAGTATTGGGTTCGTCCAGTATGACCACGTCCGGTTGTGATATGATGGCCCGTCCGAGCAGGGCGCGTTGCAATTGGCCGCCGCTGAGACGGCCTATAGGACGGTCGGCCAATGTGTCCAGCCCCATGCGGCAG